>Ga0114938_1001139_pt1 | contig 18745 bp, 15 predicted proteins | sample AshMeaBigSpring_FD_88675 | JGI IMG/M metagenome (GOLD analysis project Ga0114938, IMG submission 88675) | Groundwater microbial communities from Big Spring, Nevada to study Microbial Dark Matter (Phase II) - Ash Meadows Big Spring | ecosystem: Environmental > Aquatic > Deep subsurface >...
ATGCTGGCCGAAAAACTCAACCTCGATCCGATTGAGTTGCGGCTCAAGAACATCCACCGTGTGGGCAGCGTGACCAACACCGGGCAGACGTTGAAAGAAAGCGTGGGGATGGAGAAGTGCCTGGATTTGGTGGCGGCTGAGGTGAGACGGCAGACGGCCGTCCGCCGTCCGCCGACCGCCGACCGCAAACGCCGCGCGTGGGGCGTTGCCATCGGTTACAAGAACACCGGCCTCGGCGGCGGCGCGCCCGACAAATCGGCGGCCGAGGTGGAGTTGTTCAGCGACGGCATGGCGGAGGTGCGCACCAGTTCGGCGGAGATCGGGCAGGGCCTCGTCGGCGTGCTGGCAATGTGCGCGGCCGAGGAGTTGGGGCTGCCGTACGAGCGGGTGAAGGTGCTGCTCTCCGACACCGACCGCACTCCCGACGGCGGGCCGACGACGGCCTCGCGCCAAACGTACGTCACCGGCAACGCCGCCCGCATGGCCGCGCGCACGCTGCGCAACGCCCTCCAGGCCACGCTTAGCGAACTGTACGACCAGCCGCCGCAAAATATCCGTTTCGAGGAGGGCCTGGCGCGCATTGGCGCGCTGGGAGAAGCGCGTCCAGCGCTCAACCAATCCGAATCAATGACGCGCTTCTCCAACCCGACCGAAGGTCGGGCGGCGCGCGTGGACGGCCACACCGTGCCGCTGGGCGAAGTGGCCGAGATCATGAAGCGCAACGGCTTCGAACCGAAGGCGACGTACGAGTATTGGGCGCCGAAGACGCAGCCGCTCGGCACCGGCGGCGACATGCACTTCGCCTTTTCATACGCGGCCCAGGCCGCCGAGGTCGAAGTGGATTTGGACACCGGCGAGGTGACGGTGTTGCAGATGGTGGCCGCGCACGATATTGGCCGAGCCATCAACCCGCTGGCCCTGCAAGGCCAGATCGAGGGCGGCATGATCATGGGCCTCGGCCACGCCATCACCGAGGAGTTCATCGTCGAGGGCGGCTACGTCGTCACCGACTATCTCGCCCGCTACAAGATGCCGTCCATCAAACATGCGCCGAAGATCACGTCCTTCATCGTGGAGGATGAAACGACCGACGGCCCGTACGGCGCGAAGGGAGTGGGTGAGATCGCCAGCATCCCGACCATGCCCGCCATCGCCAACGCGGTGTACAACGCCTGCGGGGTGCGGTTGCTCAGGCTGCCGGTGGATCAGGACAGGTTGCTGCGGGCACTCAAGGCCGGGGAGAAGGAAGTGCTCTAGCCGGCCTGCTGTTACCGACGGGTGGTGTCACGGTGAGTGACAGACGTCAGTGTTGCCCGGGTGGCACTTGCGTCAGAATGGCCCCCGTTCGCAGACGAAGCGTGCGACTCAACCTGCAATCGAACTGCCATGCCCGACTACAAGAAACTCCTGAGTGGGTTGGTTGAACCGTTATTGCCCCTGGCGGCGGTGGCGGCCGCGCTCGTCATCGGCGCGATCATGTTATTGGCGTTGGGGGTCAACCCACTCGAAGCCTATGGCGTGTTATTCAGCGGGCCGCTCGGCAGCGTGTCGGGCTTCACGCAAATGCTCGTCAAGGCCACGCCGCTGCTCCTGGTTGGGTTGGGGATCACGATTGCCTTTCGCGGCGGCGTCATCAACATCGGCGGGGAGGGGCAACTGATCGTCGGCGCGCTGGTCGCTACCGCGGTGGCGCTCTACATCCCCGGCCTGCCGGGTTGGTTGTTGATCGTGCTGTCGCTCATCGGTGGCGCGGTCGGCGGCGGCGTGTGGGGGAGTGTGCCGGGCGCACTCAAGGCGCGGCTGGGCGTCAACGAAATCCTGAGCACCATCATGTTGAACGCCATCGCCCTGCAACTGGCCAACTTCCTGTTGCGTGGGCCGATGATTGACCCCAAAGAGATCGAAGCTGGAACCCGCATCGCGCAGTCGGCGCAACTGCCGGCCGAGGTCTGGCTATGGCGGTTGGTACCGCGCACGCTGTTGCACTCCGGGGCAATCCTGGCCGTGGTGATGGCCGTGCTCGTCTATATCTTCCTCTGGCGCACGACCATCGGCTACCGCATTCGCGCGGTCGGGCTGAACCCCGAAGCCTCGCGCTACGCCGGGATCCGCGTGCCGGTCTATCAAATGCTCGCGCTCACTTTGGGTGGAGCGTTTGCCGGCCTTGCGGGCGCAGTCGAAGTGTTGGGCGTGCAGCACCGCATGCTCGAAGGCCTGTCGGGCGGATATGGGTTCTCGGGCATCGTCGCGGCGCTGTTCGGCAAACTGCACCCGCTGGGCGCCATCCCCGCCTCGGTGCTGTTCGGCGGCCTGCTCGTCGGCGCGGATCGGATGCAGCGCGCGGTGCAAGTCCCCGCCTCGCTCATTGAAGCGCTGCTGGGCCTCGTGGTGTTGTTTGTGGTGAGCAGCGACCTGTGGGTACGTTATCGCGCGCGTCGCCGGCAGATTGAGGCCACCAAGCCCGCCGCTCACGAAAAGCAGCCGAACATCGAAGCTCGCTCCGAGGTGCACGTATGAGCGAACTATTCACCCTCCCCGTGCTGCTCGGCATGGCGTATTCGGGCGTGCGGCTGGCAACGCCGTACCTGTATGCCGCCATCGGCGAGATGTTCGCCCAACGTTCCGGCGTGTATAACCTCGGCGTCGAGGGCATCATGCTGATGGGCGCGTACGCGGCGTTCTTCGTCGCCATGAGCAGCGGCAATCTGTGGCTGGGTCTGCTGGCCGCCGCCGTCGTCGGGCTGTTGATGGGCCTGCTCATGGCCGTGGTGAGCGTGACCTTTCAGGCGGAGCAAGGCATCAGCGGCATCGGGCTGTATCTCTTCGGATTGGGCCTCTCCAGCCTTCTGTTCAAAACCACGATGGGCGGCGCGCAGTCCATCACCGGCTTTCAAGCCATCAAAATCCCGCTGCTTGGTGACATCCCGTACCTCGGCGAGGTGTTCTTCGACCACAACTTACTCGTATACGGCGCCTTCCTCCTCGTGCCATTGGCCGCGTGGGTGCTCAACCGGACCACGCTCGGGTTGAAGATCCGCGCGGTCGGGCAGAACCCGCAGGCCGCTGACACACTCGGCGTGAGCGTGGCTGGCATCCGCTACTTCACGGTGGGCCTGGGCGGGGTGATGGCCGGCATCGCGGGCGCATCGCTCTCCATCGGCTTGATCAATCTTTTTCAAGAGAACATGACCAGCGGCCTGGGCTTCATCGCCATTGCGCTGGTGTACTTCGGCAGTTGGCGGCCGTGGGGGATATTGGCGGGCGCGTTGTTGTTCAGCTTCGTCAACGCCCTGCAGTTGTGGATACAGGTCATCGGCATCGAGCTACCGTCCGACGTGGCCGTGATGCTGCCCTACATCCTGACAATTGTGGCGCTGGCCTTCGCGGTGCAACGCGCCCAGCAACCCGCTGCGCTCTCTAAACCCTTTGAGCGTGGTGAAAGTTGATGGGAGGTGACGCACCTACACGAATATCCATCCCCCTCACCCCGGTACACTGGATCGAATCGTTCAACTGGAGGAAGAAGATGCGTATGCAACTAAGCCGCCTCGGCGTGCTCTCTCTGATTGTGATGTTGATCGCCGCCGCCTGTGCGCCGGCCGCAACCCCCGCGCCTCAGCCGACCGCTGAGCCGCAGATCATCGAAGTGACCCGCGTCGTGGCGGGAACGCCGGAAGTGCAAGTCATCACGGCCACGCCGCCGCCCGCCGAACCGGAGAAAGTCTTCCGCGTCGCCATCGTCATGCCCAGTTCCATCACCGACGCCGCCTTCAGCCAATCCATGTTTGAAGGCCTGCTCGCCGTTCAGAAGGAAATGGGGGGCGAGGGCAAGATGGAAATCGCTTACTCCGAAGGTATGTTCAAAGTGCCGGATGCTGCCGCCGCCATCCGCGACTATGCCAGCCAGGGCTTCAACCTCGTCATCGCCCACGGCTCGCAATACGGCACGTCGCTATCCCAAGTCGCGCCCGACTTCCCCGAGACTAGTTTTGCCTGGGGCACCTCGCTCGACACCTTCCAGGCACAGGGCATCGGCAACGTCTTTGCCTACCAGGCCGAGGCGCAACAAGGTGGCTACGTTCTCGGCACCATCGCGGCGCTGATGTCGAAGTCGGGGTTCATCGGCATTAGCGGGCCAGTGGAGGCCGGCGACGCCAAGCTGTACGTGGACGGCTTCAAGTTCGGGGCCGAGACGGCCAAGCCGGGCATCACGGTGAATAAGTCCTACACCGGCTCGTTCTCCGACGTGTCGCTGATGGCTGCCGCCGCCGAGACTCACATCGCCGCTGGGGCCGATATGCTGACTGGCTCGTCGCAATCCGTCGTCGGCGCCATCGGCGTGGCAAAAGACAAGGGCGCGTTCTGGTTCGGCACGCAGTGGGATCAGACCTCGCTGGCGCCTGAAACCGTCGTCGCCAGCCAGATCTACGACTGGTCGGGCATCATCAAGGACATGATCGCCAGCCACAAGGCCGGCGTGCTGGGTGGCAAGTCGTATACCCTCACGTTCAAGAACGGTGGGCTGAAGATCCAATACAACGACAAAGTCGCGGTGCCGGCGGATGCCAAAGCGGCCGCCGAAGCCGCCATCCAGGGGATCGGTGACGGCTCCGTGAAGCCATTGCCGTAACCCCGGTGGCTCATTCGCGGGTACAACACGGTCTGACATAGGATCGCGTTGTACCCGCGACATTCATGATGACTCCGACCTCCGCCACCGACGGGCAGCGCCGCCTCGAAGAAGTGCGGATGCGCGGCATCGTCAAACGCTTCCCGGGCGTGCTGGCGAATGACCGCGTCGACTTCGACGTGCGCGCCGGGGAGATTCACGCATTATTGGGCGAGAACGGCGCAGGCAAGAGCACGCTGATGCGCCAGCTCTACGGCCTCTATCGCCCGGATGAGGGCCAGATCCTCATCAACGGCCAGCCGCACAGCTTTCGCTCGCCCGCCGACGCGATCGACGCCGGCATCGGTATGATCCATCAGCACTTCATGCTGGTCTCGTCGCTCACCGTCACCGAGAACGTGGCGTTGGGATTGGCGTCGTCGCGCGAGCCGCGACTCGATCTCGACCGGGTGGCGAGGCGCATTCGGGAGTTGAGCGAGCGCTACGGGTTGAAGGTGGACCCGAACGCATACGTGTGGCAACTGGCCGTCGGCGAGCAGCAGCGCGTCGAAATCCTCAAGGCGCTCTATCGCGGCGCGGCGCTGCTCATCCTCGACGAGCCGACCGCGGTGCTCACCCCTCAAGAGGTCAACGACTTCTTTGTGACGCTGCGGCAGATGGCCGCCGACGGGCACGCCCTCATCTTTATCTCGCACAAGCTGCATGAAGTGTTGGCCATCAGCCAGCGAGTCACAGTGATGCGCGACGGCGCCGTGGTCGGCTCGCACCCGACGGCGACCATGACCAAGCCGGAGTTAGCGCGGATGATGGTGGGGCGCGAGGTCATTCTGCAATACGACCGGCCCCCGGCCCAGCCCGGTGCGGCGCGGCTGCAGGTTGAGGCTTTGTGGGTGAAGGGTGACCGCGGCACCGATGCGTTGCGAGGCGTAACGCTCTCGGTGCACGCCGGCGAGATCGTGGGGCTGGCGGGAGTCTCGGGCAACGGGCAACGTGAACTGGCCGAGGCGCTGGCCGGGCTGCGGCCTGCCCGGCAAGGCCGCATCTTGCTCGAAGGCCGGGAGGTCACAGGCCACTCGCCCGCGCAGCGTATTGCCGCCGGTCAGGCCTACATCCCCGAGGAACGGATGCGCGAAGGCGCGATCAAAGAGTTCTCGGTCGCGGAGAATCTGATCCTGCAGGATCACGGCCGTGCCCCGTATGCGCGCCACACCTTTCTCGATTTCAAATCCATCGCCCAACACTCCGCCGAGTTGGTGCAGGCCTTCAACGTCAAGACGCCGACACTGGAGACACCGCTGCGCAATCTGTCGGGCGGGAACATTCAGAAGCTCATCCTGGCCCGCGAGCTGGCGCGGCGGCCCGGTGTCCTCATCGCCGCTCAGCCGACGCGCGGGGTGGACATCGGCGCGAGCGAGTACATTCACCAGCGCCTGCTCGAACAACGCGCGGCCGGCACAGCCACCCTGCTGATCTCGGAAGATTTGGATGAGATCCGCGCCTTGTCCGACCGGATCGCCGTGATCTACGAGGGCAGCCTCGTTGGCGTGGTGGAGGCGCACAGCGCCACCGCCGAGGCGCTGGGCCTGATGCTGGCTGGCGTCAAACCGGCGGCATAGGCCTGCCCGTTTTCGTTCACAAGTATTTTTCGTTGAGGTACAATGCCCGCACCCCAGACAGATGGTCGGAGCTGCACGGAGCAGCAACGGCGTTGAGCAGCCTCGCTCACCGACAAGTGCCATCTGGCCAGCCCCAACCGGAGACCGGCCATGCCGCTCTGGAAGTGCGCTTGCAGCTCAATCTCTGCCCACAACGCGCTGGCGCATGACGCGCCGCATGACGATTACGCTTGCCCCAGTCTGCTCACGCAGGCGCTGTGATAACGTCTCAGGAGACCCATGACCCGCGCAATCCTCGGCCCGACTTTCGAAGAGATGCTGCATCCGAACAGCATCGCCCCGGCCCTTCGCGCCAAAGCGGTGAAGGCGTTGCAGGAGTCGCCGCTCGACCCGATCAACCTGTACAACATCACCTGGCGCGGGGCGGATAATCGAATCAAGTATGAAGTGTTGCCGAAGGAACTGACCGGGGTGGAGGCGCCCATCGTCGTCCTCTACGGGCGCGACTTCCCGACCGGCGCGCACAAGGTCGGCGCGGCGTATTCGGTGCTGGCGGAGGAAGTGGTCTTCGGGCGGGTGGATGTGAACGTGCATACGGTGGTGTGGCCGAGCACCGGCAACTACGGCATAGGCGGCGCGTGGGTGGGCGGGCGCGTCGGGGCCAAATCCACCGTCGTGCTGCCGGAGGGGATGAGCCGCGAGCGCTTCGAGAAGATCGAGAGCTACGGCGCCCAGGTCATCAAAACCGTCGGCGTCGAATCAAACGTCAAAGAAATCTATGACAAGACGTGGGAGTTGAGGCGCGACCCGAACATCCGCATCCTCAACCAGTTCGAGGTGATGGGCAACTATCGCTTTCACTATCACGTCACCGGCAACACGATCGTGGAACTGGCCGAGGAGCTGAAGGCGCAGGGCATCGGCGACGGAACGATTGCCGCCTATTGCTCCGCGATGGGCAGCGCCGGCACCATCGCGGCGGGTGACCGCATCAAACAGGTCTTCCCCGATCACAAGATCGTCGGCCTCGAACCCATCCAATGCCCGACGCTGTACAACAACGGCTACGGCGGCCACGACATCCAGGGTATCGGCGACAAACACGTGACGTGGATCCACAACGTCCTCAACATGGACGCCATCATGTGCCTCGACGACATCGAGTGCAAGAAGGGCCTGCAGGTGCTGACCGACGAGGCCGGGCAGGAGGCACTGACCAGACGCTACGGCGTGAAGCCCGAGACGGCGCGGCAGCTCGGCAGCATCTTCGGCATCAGCGGCGTGTGCAACGTGCTGGGCGCGATCAAGACCGCCAAGCATTACCGCTTCGATAAGCAGGATGTCATCGTCACCATCTGCACCGACGCCATTGACCGCTATCACTCGGTGATGCAGAGCATGGCCGAGTGCTATGGCGCGCTGGACGACGCGCGAGCCGCCGCGTACGTCGAGGGCATCTTCCACGGCGCGAAGACCGACTGGATCAAGGACGGCACGCCCGACGTGCGCCAGCAATGGCACAATCTCAAGTATTACACTTGGGTGGAACAGCAGGGCAAAACGGTCGAGGAACTCGACGCGCAGCGCGACCCGGAGTGGTGGATCAAGCATCAGCAACTCATCCCGGAAATGGATGAACGGATCAAAGCCGCTCGCTGAATTTCCAATCACCAACAACTGATGACTGGTTATTCGTTATTGAGGAGCTTCCGATGGCACTGAAACGCGTCGCCCTTTACTTGCAGGATCGGCATTCGTTGCAGGACGGGATGAAGTACGCGCAGTACGCCGAGAGCAAAGGCTTCGAGGCCGTGTGGCAGGCCGAGAGCCGGCTGGTGCGCGACGCGATTGTGCCGATGGCGGCCTTCGCCGCGACCACAACCAAACTCAAGGTCGGCTCGGGCGTCATCAACAACTGGACGCGCAACATCGGCCTGCTGGCCGCCACGTTCCTCACCCTCGACGACCTCGCCCCCAACCGCATCATCTGCGGCATCGGCGCGTGGTGGGACCCGCTGGCGAAAAACGTCGGCATCGAACGCCGCAAGCCGCTGCTGGCGATGAAGGAAACCGTCGAGGTGATGCGGCGCCTGCTGCGGATGGAGAACGTCACCTTCCAGGGCGAGTTCCACAAGGTCACCGGCATCGAACTGGATGTCGTGCACGGGCGCAGGGAGCCGCGCCACGTGCCGATCATGATCGGCGCGACCGGCGACATGATGATGGAGTTGACGGGCGAAATCGCCGACGGCGTGGTGCTCAACTACTGCGTCGCGCCCGAGTACAACGACAAAGCGCTCGAGCTATTGGACAGAGGCGCGAAGAAGGCGGGCCGCCGCGTGGATGACCTCGACCGCCCGCAACTGGTGGTGTGCTCGGTCAACGCCGATCGCGCCAGGGCCATCTACGACGCCAAGTGGCTGCTGACGCAATACGTCGCCCAACAGCCGCACATCGCCAAGGCCTCGGGCGTGAGCGATGACGTGATTACGAAGGTGCAAAGCATCCTCGGCTGGCCGGCGACCAGGGAGCAGGTGGCGAAGGCGATGGACTTCATCCCCGACGACTTCGTGCTCAAGATCAGCGCCACCGGCACGCCGGACGAGGCGCGCGCGAAAGTGAATGAGTACGTCAAGCGCGGCTGCACCTGTCCCATCCTGTACCCGATGGGCGATGCGTACGAGATGATTGATGCGTTTGCGGTAGCGTAGTGTAGTTGTGCGTTGGCCTCACGCATTCCGGTCAGCGCACGCATCCGTGATTTACCGTTCACACCGGAGAAGGTGTGGCGGGCAATGAAAAGCCAGCCGCGAATGAACACGAATTTGCACGAATGCGTCATTCGTGCTCATTCGTGTCAATTCATGGCCGTGCCCCTTCGTGGCTAAAGGAAAACCATGACACTCCCAGTTTCCGAAATCCAAAAGCGTGTCGCCGTCCAGCGCGATGCGATTATCCAATTCCTGCGCGACATCTGCGCCATCCCTTCGATGGAATCGCAAATCGGCCCGGTGGGCGAACGAGTTCAAACGGAACTGCGCCGTTTGAACTACGACGAAGTGCGTTTCGACAGGATGGGCAACACAATTGGCCGGATCGGCGCTGGGCCGAAGGTGCTGGTGTACGACTCGCACATTGACACGGTCGGCATCGGCGACCCGGCGGCGTGGGCGTGGGATCCGTTCAAAGGCAAAATCGAAGACGGCATCTTCTACGCGCGCGGCGCGTGCGATGAAAAGAACAGCACGCCGGGGATGGTGTATGGGCTCGCCATCGCGCGCGACCTCGGACTGCTGGAAGGCTGGACAGCGTACTATTTCGGCAACATGGAGGAGTGGTGCGACGGCATCGCGCCCAACACGTTCGTGGAAGTGGATCCGAAGGTGCGGCCCGATTTCGTCGTCATCGGCGAGCCGACGCGGATGCAGGTCTATCGCGGGCACAAGGGCCGGGTCGAGATCAAAGTCGTGGCGAAGGGAAAGAGCGCGCACGCGGCCAGCAATCACTTAGGCGACAATGCCATTTACAAACTGCTGCCGCTCATCGCCGGCGTGCGCGACCTCGAGCCGCAATTGGGCGATCACGAATTCCTCGGCCATGGCAAGATCACGGTCAGCGACCTGCACGTGAAGACCCCCAGCATCAACGCCGTGCCGGACGAGGCCACCGTGTTCATTGACCGCCGGCTCACGTTCGGAGAGGACAAGAACGCCGCCATCGCGCAGGTGCGCGCCCTCATCCCGCCGGAGCATCAGGCCTCGGTCACGGTCGAGGAGATGATCTACGACGATCCATCGTACACCGGCTTCGTCTTCCCGGTGGATAAGTATTTCCCGGCGTGGGCGTATGAGGAAATTCATCCGCTGGTGCAGGCGGGCGCGCAGGCGCGCCGGCTCATCGGCCTGCCGGAGGCGCCCACCGGCAAATGGAGCTTCAGCACCAACGGCATCTACTGGGCGGGCAAGGCCAATATCCCCTCTATCGGTTTTGGGCCGGGGGATGAGGTGACCGCGCACACTGTCAACGACAGCGTGCCGCTGGAGGATGTCGTCAAGTCCACGGAGTTCTATGCAATCCTGCCCGGAGTTATCGCCGCGAATTAGCCTCAAATGACACGGCTCATTCGTGTCAATTCGTGGCCGAAAGAATACCTGAAAGGACAGCGAGACATGCAAACCAACCTGCGGGGCCGAGACTTCATCGGCGATCTGGATTTCAGCAAGGAAGAGGTGGAAACGGTGCTGGAGGTGGCGTGGGACTTGAAGCGCAAGCGCGCGCTGGGCGAGCCGCACGCGCTGCTGCGCGACAAGACGCTGGCGATGCTGTTCTTCTTCACCAGCACCCGCACGCGCGGCTCGTTCGAGGCCGGGATGGCGCAACTCGGCGGGCACGCGGCCTTCATTGATTCGGAGACCACGCAGATTTCGCACGGCGACACCGCGAAGGAGATCGGCCAGATCTTCGGGCGCTACTTCGACGGTATCGCCATCCGCCAGTGCGACTGGCAGTTCGGCAACAAGTACGAGAACGAAGTGGCGCTGCACAGCCGCGCACCGGTGCTCAACATGCAGTGCGATGTCTATCATCCCTTCCAATGTCTTGCGGATCTCATGACCGTGATCGAAAAGAAGGGCCGCGATTTGCGTCGCAGGAAAATGGTGGTGTCGTGGGCCTACGCCGCCTCGTACAGCAAACCGATCTCGGTGCCGCAATCCCTCATCCTGCAGATGACGCGCTTCGGCTGCGATGTGGTGCTCGCCCACCCGCCCGAGTTCAGACTGATGCCCGAGATCATGGACATGGCGCGCGAGAACGCCCGCAAACACAAGGTCGGCTTTGAGGTGACCGACAACATGGACGCGGCCTTCAAAGACGCCGACATCGTCTATCCCAAATCGTGGGGGCCGCTGTTGACGACGACCGAAAAGGAGTCGGGCAAGGCGACGATCGACAAATACAAGTCATGGATCACCGACCAGCGCCGGATGAACCTCGCCCACGATGACGCCATCTACATGCACTGCCTGCCCGCCGATCGCAACCTCGAGGTGACCGACGAGGTCATCGACGGCCCGAATTCGGTCGTGTACGACGAAGCCGAGAACCGCCTGCACGCGCAAAAAGCGGTGATGGCGTTGACCATGGCGTGAAACGTCGAACGTAAAACGTGAGGGTCACCGGGCCAACACGTTTCATGTTTCACGTTTTACGGATGAAGACCATGACCAAAGTTGCGGTGGTGGCTGTCGGGGGCAATGCGTTGATTCTGGATGAGAAGCGTCGCAGCGTGCAAGACCAGTACGACGCGGCGGTGGAGTGCATGCGGCACATCGCCGAGATGATCGCCCAGGGCTGGAACGTGGTGATCACGCACGGCAACGGCCCGCAGGTCGGCTTCATCCTGCGCCGCTCGGAGCTGTCGCGCCACGAGTTGCACGAGGTGCCGCTCGATTCGTGCGGGGCGGACACCCAGGGCGCCATCGGCTACATGTTTCAAAAGGCGCTGCACAACGAGTTTCACCGGCGCGGCCTCACCCGGCAGGCCGTCACCGTCGTCACCCAGGCGCTGGTGGATCGCAACGATGCTGCGTTTCAGAAACCGAGCAAACCCATCGGCTCGTTTATGAACGAGGCTGACGCCAGGGTGAAGATAGAGAAAGAGGGCTGGACGATGGTGGAGGATGCCGGGCGCGGCTGGCGGCGGGTGGTGGCTTCACCCAGGCCGCAGCGCCTCATCGAGCGCGAGGCCATCCTCGCCCTCATCCAGCAGGGCTTCATCGTCATCGCCAACGGCGGCGGCGGCATTCCCGTCATCGAATCCGAGCGCGGCGAACTGGCCGGGATGGAGGCCGTGATTGACAAGGACTACGGCGGCGCACTGCTGGCCAATAGCGTCGCGGCGGATGTCTTCATCATCGCGACGGCGGTGGAGAAGGTCGCCCTCAACTTCAACAAGCCCAACCAGCAATGGCTTGACCGGATCACGGTAACCGAGGCGAAGCGGTATCTGGCCGAGGGTCACTTTCACAAAGGCAGCATGGGGCCGAAGATCGAGGCGGCGCTGCAATATCTCGAGCGCGGCGGCAAAGATGCCTTGATCACCGATCCGCCCAACCTCAGCCGCGCGCTGGCCGGAGAGACCGGGACGCGGATCGTGCCCTGACCTCACCCCCGCCCTTCGGGCACCCTGTCTCGTGAACGCGTGGCGTGCATTCGGCCACTCACAGCCTCGGCGCGCGTTCAGGCGAGGAGGCCGGGGGGTGAGGTAAATCCCATGCTCATCACCAACGGCAAGCTCATCACCTGGGGCGATCCGAGTCAGATTCTGAACGATCACGCGCTGCTGATCGAAGGTGATCGCATCGCGGAGATGGGGCCGGCGGGCGAGCTGCGCGCGAAGCACCCGCAGGCGGAGGCGCTGGATGCGCGCGGGCAGTACATCCTGCCCGGCAACATCTGCGCCCACACGCATTTCTACGGCGCGTTTGCCCGCGGCATGGCCATCCCCGGCGACCCGCCGAAGGACTTCCCCGAAATCCTCGAACGGCTGTGGTGGAAACTGGATAAGGCCCTCACGCCCGATGATGTGCGCTACTCGGCGCTGGTATGTTTGATCGATGCGGTGAAACACGGCACGACGACCCTCATTGACCACCATGCCTCGCCCAACGCCATCGCCGGCTCGCTCGACGTGATCGCCGAGGCGGTGCAGCAGGCCGGGCTGCGCGCCTGCCTGTGCTACGAAGTCACCGACCGGGACGGCCTCGACAGGATGCGCGCCGGCATCGCGGAGAACGTGCGCTTCATCAGGAGCCACCGGGCAAACGACACGGGGCAAGTGGCGGCGACGTTCGGGCTGCACGCCTCGCTCACGCTGTCAGACAAATCGCTGGAGGCGTGCCGCGCGGCGCACCAGGGCGGCTTTCATATCCATGTGGCCGAGCACGAGGCGGATGAATACGACTCGCTGAAGAAGAGCCGCACGCGAGTCGTGGATCGGCTGCACAAGTTCGACCTCCTCGGCCCGCAGACCATCACCGCCCACTGCGTCCATATTGACCCGCGCGAGGCGGAATTGCTGAAGGATAGCGGCACGTGGGTGACGCACCAGCCGCGCTCGAACATGAACAACGCCGTGGGCGCAGCGGATATCGAAGGGCTGTTGCGCCTGGGTGTGAAGGTGTGCCTCGGCAACGACGGCTTTTCGAACGCGATGTGGGAGGAGTGGAAGGCGGCTTATCTCTATCACAAAGCTGCCCACCGCGACCCGCGCCGCGCCGGGGGGTACACCATCACCGAGATGGCGATCACCAACAATGCTGCGCTGGCCGGGGTCTTCTTCCCGCAGGCCCCGCTCGGCGTGCTGCAACCGGGCGCCTTCGCCGACCTGATCTTCGTAGACTATCACCCCACCACCCCGTTGACGGCCGGCAACCTGCCCTGGCACATCCTCTTCGGCTTCGAGCCGTCGGCCGTGACGCTGACGATGTGCGCCGGCAAGGTGTTGATGAAGGACCGACAACTGTTGTTTTTGGATGAGGCCGAGATTACGGCGCGCAGCCGGGAACTGGCGCAGAGGGTGTGGGCTCGATTTCAGGAATAGAATCTCCCCTCACCCCTGCCCTCTCCCGCTGGGGAGAGGGAGTATGACCTGGTCAATAATTGCCTCTCCCCTCTCCCGCTGGGAGAGGGGTCGGGGGTGAGGGAGAGCCAGCGGTATGTCATTGCTCTTTGAGTCCCTCGCTGCGCTCGCCCGCAGCGGCGCACCCGCCGCGCTGTGCACCATTATCCGCGCGCGGGGCAGCGTGCCGAGGCACGTGGGCAGCAAGATGCTCGTGCACGCGGATGGGCGCGCCGAGGGCACCATCGGCGGGGGCGAGATGGAAAGCCGCGTCATCGCCGAGGCGCTGGAGGCGCTGAAGGCCGGACAGGCGCGCATCGTGGCGTATGCCCTCGTCAACCCGCAGGCCGGTGACCCCGGCGTGTGCGGCGGCGAGGTCGAGGTCTTCGTGGAGCCGATCCAACCCAACCCGACCCTCCTCATCATCGGCGGCGGGCACGTCGGCCGGGCGCTGGCCCACCTCGGCCGGTGGCTGGGCTTCCGCGTCGTGCTCTCCGACGACCGGGCCGAGTTCTGCAATCCCGACGCGGTGCCCGGCGCGGACGAATATCTGCTCGGCCCCATAGCGGAGTTGCCGCAACGCCTGACCTTCACCCCTGAGACGTATATCGTGATGCCGACGCGCGGCCTGCCGGTGGATGTGGCGGGCCTGCCCGTTTTGCTCGCGCAGCCGCACGCCTACCTCGGCGTCATCGGTTCGCGGAGGCGGTGGCTGACGGCGCGCCAACAGCTCGAGGAGCGCGGCGTGCCGGCGGCGCAGCTCGAGGCCGTCCACGCGCCGATGGGGCTGGAGCTGAACGCCGAAACCCCCGAGGAGATCGCCGTCAGCATCCTCGGTGAGATCATCATGCTCCGGCGCGGCGGCACGGGCGAGCCGATGCGGGTACAATCGGAGGGCACCAACTCGGGATTCCCCGACTCATGAGAATCGAACTGACCGACATCCACAAGCGCTTTGGCCCGGTGCACGCCAATGCCGGTATCTCGATCACGTTCCAGGCCGGCAGCATCCACGGCCTGCTCGGCGAGAACGGCGCGGGCAAGAGCACGCTGATGAAGATCCTCTCCGGCTACTACGCGCCGGATAGCGGCGAGGTGCGCTTCGACGGCCGGCCGGTGAAATTCGCCACGCCCGCCGAGGCGTTGCGGCACGGCGTGGGGATGTTGCATCAGGACCCGCTCGACTTCCCGCCCTTCCAATTGCTCGATAACTTCATCCTCGGGCGCAATCACGGCATCCGCCAGCGCCGGGCCGAGGCCCAGCGCGAGTTTGTTGATCTCTGCCGGCAATTCCAGTTTGACCTCGACCCCGAGGCCCGCGTGTCGGATTTGACCGTCGGCGAGCGGCAGCAACTCGAAATCGCGCGGCTGTTGTGGCTGGGCGCGCGCGCCCTCATCCTCGATGAGCCAACCACCGGCATCAGCGCGCCGCAAAAAGTCAGGCTCTTTGCCACCCTCAAGCGCCTGGCCGAACAGGGCAAGACCATCATCTTTGTTTCGCACAAACTCGCGGATGTCGAGGAGTTGTGCCACCGTGTCACGGTGCTGGCCAGGGGCAGGGTCACCGGCCACGCGCAGCCGCCCTACTCCAGCGGGCAACTGGTGCAGATGATGTTCGGCCAGATCATCACCGCCGGCGCGCGGCCCGCGGTCGGCCTGGGCGGCCCGCTGCTCGAACTCGACCACGCGACCTTTTCCGATCACAATCTGCGCTGCGCCGACCTCACGCTGAACGTCGCCGCCGGCGAGGTCATCGGCCTGGCCGGGCTGGAAGGCTCGGGCCAGAAGCTGCTGTTGCAGGGCGCGACCGGGCTGCTGCGCGCGAATACTGGCACGGTGCGGATCGAGGGCGCTGACCTCACCCACGCCCCGTATCGCCGCTTCCTGCAGGCCGGCGTGGCGTATGTGCCCGCCGATCGCATGACCGAGGGCCTCATCCCCGGCCTGACGATCGAGGAGCACATGGTGCTGGCCCGGCGTGGCAGGCAGCCGGCGGTGATCGACTGGAAGGCGATGCGGGCGCAGGCTGAGCGCGGCATCGGGGATTTCAACATCAAAGGGCGGGCCGGCACGCGGGTGGAGGAGCTGTCGGGCGGGAACCAGCAACGCACGCTGCTGGCGCTGCTCGCCGCGGATTTGCGTCTGCTGGCGCTCGAACATCCCACGCGCGGCCTCGATGTGGAGTCGGCGTTGTACATCTGGAGCAGGCTGCTCGAACGCCTCCGGCAGAGCACCGCCATCCTGTTCGCCTCCGCCGACCTCGATGAGATCATGCAATACAGCGACCGCATCCTCGTCTTCTTCGGCGGGCACGTGCTCGAGACATTGCGCCTGTCGGAGACCACGACCGAACAACTCGGCTACCTCATCGGAGGCAAGAAGCAATGACCCTGCCTCGCTCCCGCTGGCTCGATTGGCTGGCTCCGTTCGCGCCGCTGCTCATCGCGCTGGCGTTCACCTCGGCCCTGCTCCTCATCGCCGGCGCGCCGCCGCTGGCGACGTTTCAGAAGCTCATCACCGGCTCGCTGGGCACGCCCGGCAAACAGGCCGACACGGCGGTGGTGTGGACGTCGCTGGTGCTGTGTTCGGCCGGGCTGCTGGCGACGTTCACCGCCGGGCAGTGGAACATCGGCATCGAGGGGCAGATCATGATGGGCGCGATCTTCGCCACGGGCGCCTCGCGATTCTTCCTGGATGACACCGGCACGCTTGTGACCGCCACGCCCGAGGTGATGCTGGTGGCCGTCTTCAGCGGCGGGGTTTTGGGCGGCATCTTGTGGGCGCTGTTCGCCGCGGTGCTCAAGGTCTTCGGGCGGGTGCATGAAATCTTCGGCGGGCTGGGCTTGAACTTTGTCTCGACCGCGCTGAGCATCTACCTGCTCTTTGGCCCGTGGCGGCAACGCACCGGCGGCACGTTGAGCGGCACCGTGCAGTTCGAGCCGCGCACCTGGCTGCCCACGCTCGAAGGCATGCGCGTCAGCCCGCTGGCCATCGTCGCCGCGCTGCTCGTCATCGGCGCCCTTTACCTTTCGCTGCACGGCACGGTGTGGGGACTGCAGTTGAAGGCGGTGGGCCGCAACATCCGGGGCGCGTACACGCTCGGCATCCGCACCCACCGGATGTTGTTCAGCGCGTATGCGGTGTGCGGCGCGTGCGCGGGCATCGCCGGCGCCTATCTGGTGGCCGGCGTGCACCATCGCCTCATCCCCGGCATCTCGTCCGGCTATGGCTTCCTCGGGATTTTGATCGTGCTGCTCTCGGGCTTTCGGGCGCTGTGGGTCATCCCCATCGCGCTGTTCTTCTCCGCCGTCAGCATCGGCAGCACCGCGCTGCAACTCGACCTGCAATTGGATTCGTCGGTGGGCGGTGTGCTGCAGGCTGCCGTAGTGTTGAGCGTGTTGCTCGTACAGGGCTTTCGCGAGCGCTACCTGAAACGGGAGGCCTGAGCGACCATGGAAGCCCTGCTTGCCACCCTCGCCTCGATCCTGCGCGACTCCGCGCCCATCGTCTTCGCCGGGCTGGGCGAGACGATCAACGAGCGCGCCGGCGTCGTCAACCTCTCAGTCGAGGGCACGATGCTGCTCGGCGCGATGACGGGCTTCGCCGTCGCCTTTGTCAGCGGCAGCCTGACGCTGGGCTTCCTGGCCGCGATGCTCGTCGGCTCGCTCATCGCGCTGATCGTCGCCTTCGGCAGCATCACCTTCAAGCAGGATCAGGTCGCCGTCGGCTTCGTCATGACGCTGATGGCCAGCGACCTGAGCTCGTTCCTCGGCGTGCCGTACGTGCGCGTGCCCGGCCCACAGGTCGAGACACTCCGCCTCCCGCTGCTCGCCGACCTCCCGGTGATCGGCCCGCTGCTGTTCGATCAGGACATCGTCACCTACCTCAGCTTCGGCCTCATCATCGGGATGTGGGCCTGGTTCTACAAAACGCAGCCCGGCCTGCGCCTGCGCGGCACCGGCGAGCGGCCCGAGGCGGCGTTTGCGCGCGGCACGAACGTCAAGGCGCTGCGCTACACGTACACGCTGCTCGGCGGCGCCCTTATCGGCTTTGCCGGCGCGGCGTACTCGCTGCACATCAAGCTCGGGTGGAGCCATCGGCACACCGCCGGCTTCGGCTGGATCGCGCTGGCGATTGTGATCTTCGGCGGCTGGGATCCCCTCAAGGTGGCGTTCGGGGCGTACTTCTTCGGTGCGCTGCGGGCCGCCGCCACCACGCTGCAGGGTATCCCCGAATTCAAAGACATCCCGGTGCAGGCTTTTCCACTGCTGCCGTTTCCGTTGATGATCCTGACGTTGATACTCTTCAACAGCGATGGGCTGAACCGCGTCCTGAGTTTGTTGCCCTTGCGCCTGCAACGCACGCTGTCCGGCATCCTGCGCAGCAACCCGCCGGCGGCGCTGGGGACGCATTTTGAACAGCAGTGAACTTACCCCGGTTCCCATGCCTGAATGCCTGCTCAGTGTGGGCGCGGAGGCCCGGGGTCGGACGAGGAGGGATCATGCCAACCGTTCTGATCATTGACGACGACATCGACACTCTGAAGCTGGTGGACTTGATGCTGAAAAAATCGGGTTATCGAGTGATGACGGCGCCCTCGGCAGCGGCGGGGATGGAGAAGCTGAAGGCCGAGCGGCCGGACTGCATCATCCTCGACATCATGATGCCGGGCAAAAGCGGCATCGAGTTGCTGAAGGAGTTGAACAAGGCCCGTGGCGCGCCGCCCGTCATCCTGTTCTCAGCCAAACGCCAAATCCCCGATGTGATCGAGGGGATGGAGGCCGGCGCGTTCCGCTACCTCGTGAAGACCGCCACGCGCGAACAACTGGTGAAAGCGATTGAGGATGCCATCGCCGACCCGCGCTCCCGCCCGCCCTC
>Ga0114938_1001141_pt1 | contig 18728 bp, 16 predicted proteins | sample AshMeaBigSpring_FD_88675 | JGI IMG/M metagenome (GOLD analysis project Ga0114938, IMG submission 88675) | Groundwater microbial communities from Big Spring, Nevada to study Microbial Dark Matter (Phase II) - Ash Meadows Big Spring | ecosystem: Environmental > Aquatic > Deep subsurface >...
CGATGCCCTTGACCTTCTTGCCGTACATGATCTTGTTCTTGACCACGCCGAACATGTGGCACATCTTCTCTTCGGTGTCGGCGATCAGCTCGAAGGGCAGTTCCAGCTTGGCCTTGAAGTCGTCGTGGGACTTCATGTTGTCGCGCGAGACGCCAAACACGGTGGCGCCGGCCTTCACGAAGTCCTTGTACTTGTCACGGAACTGCATGGCTTCCGTGGTGCAGCCCGGCGTGTTGTCCTTGGGGTAGAAGTAGAGGACCAGCGTCTGACCGAGATGGGAGGTGTTGGAAACCTTGATGCCGCTGGTGGCGTTTGCTTCGAATTCCGGAATGGGTTTATTGACAACGATCGCCATATGCCTTCAATCTCGTGTGACAGAACCTGTCATGTGCAAGGCCGGGGTTTGTCCGTGACAGCTCGGATTTCGTCCCCGACTCAATTTATCAATTTTACCTTGAAAACGATAACCTTGCCGGGCGCTGCGCTAAGGGCTTTCCAGTAGCAAGGCGGCTATGACGTGTCGGCCTTCGCCCGCAAGGATGTTGTAGGTGCGGCAGGCGGCTGCCGTGTCCATGGTCTCGACGCCGATGCGCTGTGCCATCAGCGCCTGAAGCCACGCAGGACGCGGAAAGCGCAGTTGCTGGCCGCTGCCGAACAGCACCAGTTCGGGCTGCAGTTCGGCCAGGCGGGCGAAGTGCGTCGGCCCCAGCGCGTCGAAGTGCGTGCAGTCCCAGGCGAAGCGCTCGCCACGCGAACCGACCACCAGGCTGGTGGTGAATTTTTCGCCGTTCAGGGCGATCCAGTCCGGGCCGTAGCCGCTGATGGTCTGGACGTCTGATTTGTCGGGTTGGAGTTTCATGAGAGAGGGCGAACTGTGGTCAAATTATAGGTTTCGCCTCGTTTTACGCCGCCCGGAGGGACTTTGAAGACCATACGCAAATCGGACAAGCTGGCTAATGTCTGCTACGACATCCGCGGCCCCATCATGGACCGTGCCCGCAAGATGGAGGACGAGGGGCAGAAGATCATCAAGCTCAACATCGGCAACATGGCGCCGTTCGGCTTCGATGCCCCGGAGGAAATCCAGCAGGACATGGTGCGCAACCTGCCGAACTCGGCCGGCTACTCCGACAGCAAGGGCATCTTCGCCGCGCGCAAGGCGGTGATGCACGAGACGCAGAAACAAGGCATCAAGGGCGTCACACTGGACGATATCTACCTCGGCAACGGGGCCAGCGAGTTGATCGTCATGGCCACCAACGCGCTGCTCAACGACGACGATGAAATGCTGGTGCCCGCGCCCGACTATCCGCTGTGGACGGCGGCGGTCAGCCTGTCGGGCGGCAAGCCGGTGCATTACCTGTGCGACGAGGCAAATGGCTGGATGCCCAGCTTGGATGACATCCGCGCCAAGATCACGCCGCGGACCAAGGGCATTGTGGTCATCAACCCGAACAACCCGACCGGCGCGCTGTACTCGGATGACTTGCTCAAGGGCATCGTCGCCATTGCGCGCGAGCACGGTCTGGTGATCCTGGCCGACGAGGTGTACGACAAGGTGCTGTATGACGGCGTCAAGCACACCCCCATGGCCACGCTCAGTGGTGATGTGCTGACGCTGACCTTCAACTCCCTGTCCAAGGCCTACCGTTCCTGCGGCTACCGTGCCGGCTGGATGGTGCTGACCGGCGACAAGAAGGCGGCCAAGGACTACATCGAAGGCCTGAACATGCTCACCAACATGCGCCTGTGCCCGAATGTGCCGGGGCAGTACGCGGTGCAGACCGCGCTGGGCGGCTACCAGAGCATCGACGATCTGGTGGCCGAGGGCGGGCGCCTGCGCCGCCAACGCGACTTGGCCTATGAGCTGATCACCGCGATTCCGGGCGTGAGTTGCGTGAAGCCCAAGGCGGCGCTGTACATGTTCCCGCGCTTGGACCCGGCGATCTACCCGATCAAGGACGACAAGCAGTTCTTTCTGGAGCTGCTGGAGGAGACCAAGGTCATGCTGGTGCAGGGCTCGGGCTTCAACTACCCGGACAACCAGCACTTCCGCATCGTCTTCCTGCCGCATGAGGACGATCTGCGCGAGGCCATCAACCGCATTGCGCGCTTCCTGGAAGGCTGGCGCAAGCGGGCCGGCACCGAGGAACTGGCGCGCTAGGCGGCCTGAGCCGCAACGAGATTTTTGCAAGAGAAGAAAGCAGTGATGAAACCGATACAAGTAGGCCTGTTGGGCATCGGCACCGTGGGCAGTGGTACCTTCAACGTGCTCAAGCGCAACCAGGAAGAAATCCAACGCCGCGCTGGTCGCGGCATCGAAATCACCATGGTGGCTGATCTGGACGTGGCGCGTGCGCAATCCATCGTCGGCGCCGACGTGAAGGTGGTCAACGATGCCCGCGCCGTCATTGCCAACCCCGAGATCGACATCGTGGTCGAACTCATCGGCGGCTATGGCATCGCCAAGCAGCTGGTGCTGGAGGCCATCGCCGCCGGCAAGCACGTGGTCACTGCCAACAAGGCGCTGCTGGCCGTGCATGGCACCGAGATCTTCGCCGCTGCGTCGGCCAAGGGCGTGATGGTGGCCTTCGAAGCGGCGGTGGCCGGTGGCATTCCGATCATCAAGGCGCTGCGCGAGGGCCTGACCGCCAACCGCATCCAGTGGATCGCCGGCATCATCAATGGCACCACGAACTTCATCCTGTCTGAGATGCGCGACAAGGGGCTGGACTTCGACGTCGTGCTCAAGGAAGCGCAACGCCTGGGTTACGCCGAAGCCGACCCGACCTTCGACATCGAGGGCGTGGACGCCGCGCACAAGGCCACGCTGATGTCGGCTATCGCCTATGGCATTCCGGTGCAGTTCGACAAGGCCTATGTGGAAGGCATCACCAAGCTGGGCGCGCAGGACATTCGCTACGCCGAGCAGCTGGGCTACCGCATCAAGCTGCTGGGCATCACCAAGCGTACCGCCAAGGGCATCGAGCTGCGCGTGCACCCGAGCCTGATCCCGGCCAAGCGCCTGCTGGCCAATGTGGAAGGCGCGATGAACGCGGTGGTGGTGAACGGCGACGCCGTCGGTACCACGTTGTACTACGGCAAGGGCGCAGGCTCCGAGCCGACCGCCAGCGCCGTGATCGCCGATCTGGTGGACATCACTCGCCTGCACACCGCCGACCCGCTCAACCGCGTGCCGCACCTGGCCTTCCAGCCGGACGCCATGAGCAATGTGCCGGTGCTGCCGATGAGCGAGGTGGTGACGAGCTACTACCTGCGCCTGCGCGTGGCCGACGAGGCTGGCGTGCTGGCCAAGGTCACCGGCATCCTGGCCGAGGCCGGCATCAGCATCGACGCCGTGCTGCAGCGTGAGGCGGACGAAGTGGGCGGTGAAGGTGCCACATCCACCGACCTCATCATCCTCACGCACGACGCGCGCGAGGGCACCATGAACGACGCGCTGGCCAAGCTGCAGGCGCTCAAGACCGTGCTGGCGCCCATCGTGCGCATCCGCAAGGAAGAGCTGGCCGGATGAAGTACCTCAGCACCCGCGGTCATGCGGACCGCAAGCGCTTCTGTGAGATCCTGCTCGAGGGCCTGGCGCCCGACGGCGGTCTGTACCTGCCCGAGTCCTACCCCCAGGTCGACGACGCCACGCTCACTCGCTGGCGCAGCCTGCCGTATGCCGATCTGGCCTTCGAGATCCTGTCGCTCTACATCGACGACATCCCGGCGGACGACCTGCGTGCCATCTGCCGCAAGACCTACACCGCGGAGGTCTTTGGCACCCCGGCCATCGTGCCGCTGAAGAAGCTCGAAGACGGGCTCTACCTCGAAGCCCTGTCCAACGGCCCCACGCTGGCCTTCAAGGACATGGCCATGCAGCTGCTGGGCAACCTGTTCGAGTACGAGCTGCGCCGCCGCGGCGAGGAGCTCAACATCCTGGGTGCGACTTCGGGCGACACCGGCAGCGCGGCCGAATACGCCATGCGCGGCAAGCAGGGCGTGCGCGTCTTCATGACCAGTCCGCACGGCCGCATGAGCCCGTTCCAGCAGGCGCAGATGTTCAGCCTGCAGGACGCCAACATCCACAACCTGGCGATCAAGGGTGTGTTCGACGACTGCCAGGACATCGTCAAGGCGGTCTCCAACGACCACGCTTTCAAGCGCCAGTACCGAATCGGTACCGTCAATTCCATCAACTGGGCGCGCCTGGTGGCCCAGGTGGTGTACTACTTCGCGGGCTACTTCCAGGCGACGAAGAGCAATACCGAGAAGGCGAGCTTCACCGTGCCCTCGGGCAACTTCGGCAACGTCTGTGCCGGCCACGTGGCGCGCATGATGGGCCTGCCGATCGACAAGCTGGTGGTGGCCACCAACGAGAACGACGTGCTCGACGAGTTCTTCCGCACTGGCATCTACCGCGTGCGCGGCAGCGCCGACACCTTCGAGACCTCCAGCCCGTCGATGGACATCTCCAAGGCCAGCAACTTCGAACGCTTTGTGTTCGACCTGCTCGGACGCGATGGCGCCAAGGTCAAGGCCCTGTTCGGCGAGCAACTGGGCAAGACGGGGCGGTTCGACCTCAGCGCCGATCCGGCCTTCGCCCAGGCGCGCGCCCGGTACGGCTTCGTCAGCGGCAAGAGCACCCATGCCGACCGGCTGGCGACCATCCGCGACACCTTCGAGCGTCATGGCGTGATGATCGACACCCACACCGCGGACGGCGTGAAGGTGGCGCGCGAGTACCCGCAGGCCGGCGTGCCGATGATCGTGCTGGAGACCGCGTTGCCGATCAAGTTCGCCGCCACCATCGTGGAAGCGCTGGGACGCGAGCCCGAGCGGCCGGCCAGGTTCGAGGGCATCGAGAAGCTGCCCAAACGCGTGACGGTGCTGGATGCCGATGTGCAGGCTGTGAAAGACTACATCACTGCACATTGCAAGTGATTCTGGCATCTGGCCCATGCGGAGCGGGTGTGAGTAGCTATCAAAAATGTAGCATTCTGAGGGGCCGGCGATGAAGGTCGTCGGCTTCGCAGGCTACTCGGGCGCTGGCAAGACCACGCTGGTGGAGCGCCTGATCCCGGCCTTGAAGGCGCGCGGCCAGCGTGTTTCGGTGGTCAAGCATGCGCACCACAGTTTTGACATCGATCACCCCGGCAAGGACAGCTGGCGCCATCGCGAGGCCGGTGCCTTCGAGGTGGTCATCGCGTCCCGCCAACGCCTGGCGCTGATGCGCGAGTTCGAGCAACCGGTCGAGCTGACCGTGCACCAGCTGATTGCCGAGCTTTATGACGGCGTCGACTGGGTGCTGGTCGATGGTTTCCGTGACAGCAATCTGCACAAGATCGAGGTGTGGCGCGCTGCCGCGGCCAAGCCGGCGCTCTATCCGCACGATCCCTTCATTGCCGCCATTGCCACCGAACTGCCAGCCCAGCTGCCGCATGCCACCGGCCTGGAGGTGCTGGACCTGAACGACGCCGAGGCCCTGGCCGAGTGGCTGCTGGCCCGCGGCGCACGCTTCGACTACAGTCCTGAGCTCTACACCGCCTGAACACATGAATGCACCCCGAGCCCCCCTCAAAGCGCTGGACGATGCGCTGGCCGAGCTGCTGGCCCATGCCGAGCCGCTACCCGGCATCGACGAGGTCACCACCTTCGACGGCGACGGCCGCGTCCTCGCACGCGACATCGTCTCGGCGCTGCACGTGCCGCCGCAGGACAACAGCGCCATGGACGGCTACGCCGTGCGCTGCGCTGACGTCACGCCCAGTGCGGTGCTGCCGGTGTCGCAGCGCATTCCCGCCGGTGCCAGCGGTACCCCACTGCAGCCAGGCTCGGCGGCGCGCATCTTCACCGGCGCGCCGGTACCGGCCGGGGCTGATGCCATCGTGATGCAGGAAGAGTGCGAGGCGCTGGCCGAAGGCACCCAGGTGCGCATCAACGCGCAGCCGCGCGTCGGTCAGTCGATCCGCCGTGCCGGCGAAGATGTCACCCGCGGCGCGGTGGTGCTCTCGAAAGGGGAGCGTCTCACGCCCGCTGCGCTGGGTCTGGCGGCCAGTATCGGCATGAGCACCTTGCCGGTGACGCGACGCCCGCGCGTGGCCTTGTTTTCCACCGGTGATGAACTGGTGATGCCGGGTGACATCGCGCCCGAGCAGATGCCACCCGGTGCCATCTACAACTCCAACCGCTTCTTCCTGCGCGCGCTGCTGCAGCGCCTGGGCTGCGAGGTGGCTGACTATGGCATCGTGCCCGACCGGCGCGACGCCACGCTCGACGCCCTGCGCGAGGCGGCACAGCAGCACGACCTCATCCTCACCAGCGGCGGCGTGTCGGTGGGGGAGGAAGACCACATCAAACCGGTCGTGCAGCAACTGGGCGAGCTCGATCTGTGGCAGATCGCCATCAAGCCGGGCAAGCCGTTTGCCTACGGCAAGATCTACCGCGATCAAGCTGGGGCGGCCCGCCGTGGCCCGCACAACGCCTGCCACTTCGCCGGCCTGCCCGGCAACCCGGTGGCCAGCTTCCTCACCTTCATGGTGCTGGTGCGTCCCTTCCTGCTCAAGCTGCAGGGCGCCACGCAGCTGGCGCCGGTGCGCACCGCCTTGCCGGCGCATTTCAACTGGCCCAAGGCCGACAAGCGGCGCGAGTTCCTGCGCGTGCGCCGCAACGCCGCGGGTGGCCTGGACCTGTACACCAACCAGAGTTCCGGTGTGCTGACCTCGACCGTCTGGGGCGATGGCGTGGTGGACAACCCGGCCGGGCAGACGATTGCCCAGGGCGATCTCGTTCACTTCATTTCCTTCGCGGAGTGGCTGGCATGAAAGTCACCGTCAAATACTTTGCCTCCATCCGCGAACGCATCGGCACCGGCAGCGAGTCGCTGGATACCACGGCGGCAACGCTGGGTGCGCTGCGCGACGAGCTCATTGCCCGCGGCGGTGCCCATGCCGAGAGCCTGGCGCGCGGGCGCGCCGTGCGCATGGCGCTGAACCAGGTCATGAGCGAGGAGGGCGCGCCTTTGAGCGACGGCTGCGAGGTGGCTTTCTTTCCTCCGGTGACCGGTGGGTGAAAATGAAACACCCCCAGGCTCCGCGCACTGCGTGTCGCTACGCCACCCCCCTTGCAGGGGGCAACGCCAGTGGCCCGGCCAAGCCGGTTCCACGGCGTTTCCCGGTTGAATTGTTTGGTGTGACGCGGGGCACGCCATGCGCCATGGAGCTTCTGCGATGAATTCACGCGTTTCCATCCAGACCCAGGACTTCGACGTCAGCGCCGAGATCGCGGCCCTGCGGGCGCAGGACAAGCGCGTTGGCGCTGTCTGCAGCTTCATTGGCACCGTGCGCGACCGCAACGACGGGCAGAGTGTCAGTGCCATGGAGCTGGAGCATTACCCCGGCATGACCGAGAAGGCCATCGAGGCCATGATCGATGCAGCCTTCAAGCGCTTCGACATCTACGGCGCACGCGTCATCCACCGCGTCGGGCCCTTGCAGCCGCTGGACCAGATCGTGCTGGTGGTCGTCACCTCGGCGCACCGCGGTGAGAGCTTCCAGGCCTGCGAGTTCCTGATGGACTACCTCAAGACCCAGGCGCCGTTCTGGAAGAAGGAGCAGACGCCCGAGGGCGCGCGTTGGGTCGACGCCCGTGTCAGCGACGATGCGGCGCTGGCGCGTTGGGGCATTCAGTCTGGCAACCTCGGTCCTTGATGCAGGTACACCGGCTAGCCGCAGGGGCAAAGCCGCGCCGGGCGCCAAGGCGTTAAACTGTGCCCCTATGCGTCGCCTGCTCGCCACCTTCCTGCTGCTGTGCCTGTCCTGGCAGGCGCTGGCCAGCGCGGGTGTCGGGGCCGTGGCGTTGCCCGAGCATGAGCGGGCGCATTCGGCGATGCACTTCCTGGGCGAAGCCCACCATCATTCCGACAGTTCCGACGGCGCTGCCAGCTTGCACGAGGACGATTCACCCGAGTCCATCCTGCACATGATGAGCGACGCTTGCCTGCATTGCCCGGCACTTTTGCTCGGCAGCCGTCTCGGTGTCCTGCCGCCGGCGCCCGCCGGGCCCGCGCCAGCCTTGGTCGACGCCCTGCGCCTGCCCCCTTTGTCCGGGCTCGAACGCCCACCCCGTCCGATCGTCTGAGCCACTTCGGTGCATGCGTGCAGTGCGCGCATGCAAGTTTGGTCGGCGTGCCTGTGTCCTTCGCGGGCGACGGCACGCCCTGCATCCGTCAGGACGATCGTGAAAATTTCATCCAGATCCATCATGCGGGTCGCCGCGGCGCTGCTGGCCAGCAGCGCGTTGGGCGCACTGGCGCAGGCAGATCACCCGCTGACGCTCGGTGACGCCCTGCAGGCGGCCTGGTCCCGTTCGCTGGAGGCCGCGCGCGTCAGCGGCCGACAGCAGCAGGCCCGTGCCGAGCAGCTTGTCGCCGATAGCTGGTTGCCGCAGGCGCCTGCCTTCGAAGCGTCGCAGCGCGAGGGGCGCAGTGCGGCTGAGCCCGGCAAGCGCGAGAGCGAAGTAGGCGTGGCCCTGCCCATCTGGCGCCCGGGCCAGCGTGACGCCAGCCAGCGCACCGCCCAGGCCGGGCTCGATGGCGCTCAGGCGGCTGAGCTGGCCGCGCGTCTGCAACTTTCTGGCGAACTGCGCGAGCTGGCCGCTGCCGTGCGTGCGGCCACGGCCGAACTGCGCCAGGCCGAGCTTGAGCAGCAGCTCTATGCGCAGCTGGCGACCGATGTCGAGCGCCGTGTGCGTGCCGGTGACCTGGCCCGTGCCGACGCGCTGGCCGCGCGTGCCGAGCTGCTGGCGGCCCAGGCACGCCAGCAGGACAGCCGCCTGCGCTTGCAGGGCTGGCAGGCCCGCTGGCAGCTCGTGACCGGCTGGATCCAGCTGGCTGTACCCGAGTCGCCGTTGCCGTCCGACGCGTCAGGTCTCGACACCCATCCGCAGTTGCGCCTGGCCGAGCTGGAGCATGAGCGCAGCCGCCTGCGCGTTACGCAGGTGCAGGCCCAGTCGGTTGCAGCGCCCGAACTCAGGTTCAGCCTGCGCGAGGAACAGCCGGCGCAGGACCCGGGCCGGCGGCACAGTGTCGCGGTGGGAGTGCGTCTGCCATTTGGTACGGCCACCTACCATCAGCCGCAGCTGGCCGCTGCGCTGGCCGAGCAGGAACTGGCCGAGGTGCAATTGCAGCGTACCCGCCGCCAGCTCGAGTCGGACCTGGCGCTGGCGCGAAGCGGGCTGCAGGTCGCCGACGAGCAGGCGCACGCCGCCCGCGAACGTGCCACCCTGTTGCGCCAGCGAGCCGATCTCATCAAGCGCGCCTTCGATGCCGGTGAATCGTCCCTGCCGGAGCTGCTGCGAACCCTGGATGCCGCCGCACAGGCACAGGCTGCCGCAGCCCGCCAGCAGGCGACGCTGGAGCGCGCGCAATCGCAACTTCGACAAGCCCTCGGACGACTTCCATGAACACAGACTCCCTGATCAATGCTGTCCGCCGATGCAGGCGGACCTTCCTCGCCGGCCTGCTGCTGGGCGCCGCGGTCACGGCGCTGGCCGGCCCTGGTGCCCACGGTCCGGGTGGCGAGCACCTTGATGCGCCGACTTCGGCTGTGACCGGCGCTGGTCTGCCGCGTGTCGAGGCGCATACCGACTTGTTCGAGCTTGTCGCCCAGCTCCACGCACGCGAACTCTCGCTGCTGATTGACCGCTACGACAGCAACGAGCCGGTGCTCGGAGCCCAGGTTGAAGTGGAATCCGGCGGTGTGAAGGCGGCCGCGAAGTTCCACGCCGACCATGGCGATTACGTCGCCGACGATGAACGCCTCCTGGCTCTGCTGCGCGGCCCGGGGGAGCACCCGTTGGTGATCACGGTCGTCCACGGCGCCGACAGCGACCTGCTCGACGGCATGCTGCGTCCCCCTGTTGCGGGGGCACCCGCCGAGCATGCGGTGCCCGCGGGGAGAGCCTGGACCGTCGCGGCGCTCGCTTTAGTTGCAGCTCTCGTCGCCACGGGCTATTTCTTCATCCGGCGGCGTACGCGCACGCTGCCTCGTCTGGGAGAGCGTGCATGAAACGCTGGATCTATTTTCCGTTGCTGGTTCTGGCGCTGGCACCCGTGCAGGCGCATGAAGGGCATGCGCACGAAGAGGAGGTACCGGTGGCGGGCGCCGCGGGTCTGGCGCGCCTGCCCGATGGCAGCGTGAATCTGCCCAAGGCCACACAGCGTCGCCTGGCCATCCGTACTGTGGTGAGCGAGGTGGGCGAGGCCGCGGCCACGCTACAGCTGCCGGCACGCGTGGTGATGGACCCGAACCGCAGCGGCCGCGTCCAGGCCCTCTATGGCGGTCGCATCGAGCCCGGGCCGCGCGGCCTGCCGGTGGCCGGCCAACCCGTCAAGCGGGGTGAGGTGCTGGCCTATGTGCGCTACGCGGCCGAACCCTATACCGTGGCCAACCAGCAGAGCCAGCTGGCCGAGTTGCGCACCCAACGCGTGCTGGCCGAGCAGCGTGTGCAGCGGCTCGAAAGCCTGGAAGGCACGGTGCCGCGCAAGGAGATTGACGCGGCGCGTGCCGAGCTGGCGGGCCTGCGCGAGCGCGAGGCCAGCGTGGGTGGCAGCCTGGCGCGGCGCGAGCCGCTGGTCGCCCCCGTGTCGGGGGTGATCGCCAGCGTGGCCCTGGTGGCCGGGCAGGTGGTGCAGGCGCGTGAGCTGCTGTTCGAGGTGGTGGACCCGGCCTCCATGCAGGTGGAGGCGAGCACACCCGATGCCACGCTGGGCGCACGCATAGCCGGGGCGCACCTGGCTGGCGTGCCGCAGGCGCGGCTGCAACTGCTGGGCGCGGCCCGGGCGCTGCGCGACGGCCTGCTCCCGCTGAGCTTCGCGGTCCAGGGAGCCGTACGCGGTGAGGCGCTGCCGCTGGCCATCGGTCAGCCGGTGCAACTGATCGTGCAGCTCAAGGAACGCAGTCGCGGCGTGGTGCTGCCGGCCCAGGCCGTGGTGCGCAACCCGGCCAATGAGCCCGTGGTCTGGATCAAGACCAGCGCCGAGCGCTACCGCCCGCAGCCCGTGCAGGCCCAGCCGCTGGATGCACAGACCGTGCTGGTGACCCAGGGCCTGGAAGCCGGGCAGCGTGTGGTGGTGCAGGGTGCGCCGCTGATCGCGCAGATCCGCTGAAAGGACGATCATGTTCAACTGGATCGTCCGTTCCAGCCTGCACAACCGCCTCATGGTGCTGGCGCTGGCAGCGCTGCTCCTGACCTATGGTGCGCTGACGGCCTGGCGCACGCCGGTCGATGTTTTCCCCGATCTCAACAAGCCCGTGGTCACGGTGCTGACCGAGGCCGGTGGCATGGCGCCGCAGGAGGTGGAGCAGCTCGTGACATTTCCCATCGAGATCGCGCTCAACGGCATGCCCGGTGTGACGCGCGTGCGCTCGGTCTCGGGCGTAGGCCTGTCCATCGCCTACGCCGAGTTCGACTGGGGCACCGACATTTACCGCAACCGCCAGCTGGTGGCCGAGCGCCTGGCCCTGGTGCGTGAGCGCCTGCCCGCAGGGGTGTCACCAGTGATGGGGCCGGTCTCATCCATCATGGGCGAGATCATGCTGATTGCCCTGCCACTGCAGGCACAGGGCGAGGCCGTGCCCGATGGGCTGCCCATGCGGGCACGCGAGTACGCAGACTTCGTGCTGCGCCCGCGCCTGCTGTCCATCCCTGGCGTGTCGCAGGTCATCCCCATCGGCGGCGAGGTGCGGCAGCTGCGCGTAGAGCCTGACACCGCGCGCATGGCTCAGTTCGGCGTCACGCTCACGCAACTGGAGCAGGCGCTGCGGGGCTTTGCGGCCAACGCGGGGGGCGGATTCATTGACCTCAACAGCCGCGAATACCTGATCCGCCACGTGGGCCGTACCCAGCGCGTGGAGGACCTGGCGGGCGTGGCCGTGGCCTGGAAGAACGGCCGACCCGTGCAGTTGCAGCAGGTGGCCGGCGTGCGCTATGCGCCGGCGCTGCGCCGCGGCGATGCGGGCTACAACGGCGCGCCCGCGGTGGTGATCAGCGTGCAGAAGCAGCCGACGGCCGATACGGTCAAGCTCACGGTGGCCATCGAGGCAGCGTTGGCCGAGCTGCGCCAAGGCCTGCCCGCGGGCCTGAGTGCGCCGCAGGTGCTGTTTCGCCAGGGGGACTTCATCAAGGCATCGATCGGCAACGTGAGCGAGGCCCTGCGCGACGGCGCCATCATGGTCGCCATCGTGCTCTTTGCCTTCCTGCTCTCGGCGCGTACCACGCTGATCTCGCTGCTGGCCATTCCGCTGTCGCTGGCGGTGGCGGCGTTGGTGTTCCATGTGCTCGGACAGTCGATCAACGTCATGACCCTGGGCGGGCTGGCAATTGCCATCGGAGAACTCGTGGATGACGCGGTGGTGGACGTGGAGAACATCCTGCGTCGGCTCAAGCAGAACCGCACGGCCGCGGCGCCGCTGAGCGTGTTCGAGGTGGTGCGCCAGGCGAGTGTGGAGGTGCGTTCGGGCATCGTCTACGCCACGATCATCGTGGTGCTGGTCTTCGTGCCGTTGTTCGCGCTGCCGGGCATCGAGGGGCGGTTGTTCACGCCGCTGGGCATTGCCTACATCGTGTCCATCCTGGCGTCCATGGGGGTCTCCATGACGGTCACACCCGTGCTCAGCTACTACCTGCTGCCGCGCATGAAGCGCCTGGACCATGGCGACACGCCGCTGGTGGCCTGGCTCAAGCGGCAGGACACGCGGCTGCTGTACTGGTCTTTCGGTCATGCACGTGCGCTGGTGATGGCCGCCATCGTGGCTGTGCTGCTGGCGGCTGCCTCGGTCCCATTCATGGCGCGCTCCTTCCTGCCGCCCTTCAACGAGGGCTCGCTGGTGATCTCGCTGCTGCTCAATCCCGGTACCTCGCTGGCCGAATCGAGCCGGGTGGGTGCTGTGGCCGAGCGCCTGATCCGCGAAGTGCCCGAGGTGGCGCAGGTAGGGCGGCGCACCGGCCGGGCTGAACTGGACGAGCATGCCGAGGGCGTGCACTCGACCGAGATCGATGTGGACCTTAAGCGCGGTGAGCGCAATCGCGACGACGTGCTGGCCGACATCCGCCGCCGCCTCTCCGTCTTGCCGGTGCAGGTGGCCATCGGCCAGCCGATCTCGCACCGGCTGGACCACCTGCTTTCGGGCGTGCGCGCGCAGATCGCCATCAAGATCTTTGGCGACGACCTCGACACCCTGCGTGGCCTGGCCGAACAGCTGCGCACGGGGCTGGGCCAGGCCCACGGCCTGGTGGACCTGACGGTGGAAAAGCAGGTGCTGATCCCGCAGATCACGGTGCGGCTGGACTACGCACGCGCGGCGCAGGCCGGGCTGGCGCCGGGCGAGGCCATCGCCGCGCTGCAGGCGCTGACCGATGGTGCCCATGTGGCACAGATCGTGGACGGCGCGCGCCGCTACGAGCTGGTGCTGCGCCTGCCCGATGCCCAGCGCAGCCCGCAGGACCTGGCCCGCACCCTGATCGATACGCCCGCCGGCCGCCTGCCCGTGAGCAGCATCGCCACGGTGGAGGAGGGCGACGGTCCCAACCAGATCGGGCGCGAGAACGGGCGCCGGCGCATCATCGTCTACGCCAACACCGACGGCACCGACATGGCGCACGTCATCTCCGACATCCGTGGCGTGATCTCGCAGATGCAGCTGCCGGCGGGTACCTTCGTCAGCCTGGAGGGCCAGTTCCAGGCGCAGGAGGCGGCCACGCGCCTGATTGCCGTGCTGTCGCTGGTGTCGCTGGCCATGATGTTCCTCGTGCTCTACACGCGTTACCGTTCTGCCGTGCTGGCGGGCATCATCATGGCCAACATCCCGCTGGCGCTGATCGGCTCGGTGATCGCCATGTGGATCGCAGGCGTGAGCCTGTCGGTGGCGTCGATGGTGGGCTTCATCACACTGGCAGGCATCGCCACGCGCAACGGCATCCTCAAGATCAGCCACTACATCAACCTCTGCAGGTTTGAGGGCGAGACCTTCGGCCAGGCCATGATCGTGCGTGGTTCGCTGGAGCGGCTCACGCCGGTGCTGATGACCGCGCTGGTGGCCGCCTTTGCGCTCACGCCGCTGCTGTTCGCGGCCGATGCCCCCGGCAAGGAAATCCTGCACCCGGTGGCGGTGGTCATCTTCGGCGGCCTGGTCAGCTCCACGCTGCTGGACACCCTGCTGACCCCGTTGCTGTACTGGAAGCTGGGCCGTGCCGCCACCGAGCGTCTGTTGCAACCGGAGCTCGAACCCGGCGTGTCGGCCGTCTCCTCCGAAGCCTTTTGACCCCAGGAGTCCTCCATGAAGATCAACCCACGTTCCTTTTCTGCCCTGCTGCTGGCCTTGGCGGCCGTGGTGGGAACCCCCGCCCGCGCCCACGGCGACGTCCGCCCCCTGCATGGCGGCATCGTGCAGCAGGTCCAGGACCTCGATTTCGAGCTCGTGCCGCAGGCCGATGGCGCCATCCTCTACCTGCGCGACCACGAGCAGCCGCTGGCCAGCGCCGGCGTGCGCGGACGTCTGAGCGTGCTCAACGGCAGCTACCGGGCCGAGGCCGAGCTGCAGCCCGCCGGCGAGAACCGCCTGCGGGTCAGTGGCGTGAAGCTGGACAAGGGCGCACGTGCCGTGGCCACGCTCAGCGGCGTTCAGGGCAAGACGCTGACGGTGCGTTTCGTCGTCAAGTGACGCCGCCACAGGCGCTTCTTTGACTTTGGTCAAAAAAGAAAACGCGCCCATCCCTTGAAATCCCCCGGGTGCACCCAAAGCTGGGCTGCAATCGGAGGATTTCATGCGGATCGACAAACTCACCACCAAGTTCCAGGAAGCATTGGGCGAAGCCCAGACCCTGGCCATCGGCAACGACCACGCCTACATCGAACCGGCCCACCTGCTGGTGGCCATGCTGCGCCAGCAGGACGGCCCCAAGGCGCTGCTGCAGCGCGCCGGCGTCAATGTGCCGGGCCTGCTGAAGGCGGCGGAAGACGCCATGAAGAAGCTGCCCCAGGTGGAAGGGCAGGAACAGGTGCAGGTGGGGCGCGACATGGTCACCCTGCTGCAGGCGGCCGAAAAAGAGTCCATCAAGCGCGGTGACCAGTACGTGGCCAGCGAACTCTTTCTGCTGGCGTTGGCCGACAGCAAAGTTGCCCTTGGCGAGCTGGCTCGCAGCAACGGCCTGACGCGCAAGAGCCTGGAGAGCGCCATCGACGCCGTGCGCGGCGGCGAGAAGGTCGACAGCCCGGAAGCCGAAGGCCAGCGCGAAGCGCTGAAGAAATACACCCTGGACCTGACCGAGCGCGCCCGCTCCGGCAAGCTGGACCCGGTGATCGGCCGTGACGACGAGATCCGCCGTGCCATCCAGGTGCTGCAACGCCGCAGCAAGAACAACCCGGTGCTCATCGGCGAGCCCGGCGTGGGCAAGACCGCCATCGTCGAAGGCCTGGCGCAGCGCATCGTCAACGGCGAGGTGCCCGAGACCCTGCGCGACAAGAAGGTGCTGGTGCTGGACATGGCGGGCCTGCTGGCCGGCGCCAAGTACCGCGGTGAATTCGAGGAGCGCCTGAAGTCCGTGCTGAAGGAAGTGGCGCAGGACGAAGGCCGCATCATCCTCTTCATCGACGAGATCCACACCATGGTGGGTGCCGGCAAGGCCGAAGGGGCGATTGACGCCGGCAACATGCTCAAGCCCGCGCTGGCGCGCGGCGAGCTGCACTGTATCGGTGCCACCACGCTGGACGAATACCGCAAGTACATCGAGAAAGACGCCGCGCTGGAGCGCCGCTTCCAGAAGGTGCTGGTGGACGAACCTACCGTGGAGCAGACCATCGCTATCCTGCGCGGCCTGCAGGAGAAATACGAAGTGCACCACGGCGTGGACATCTCCGACCCGGCCATCGTGGCCGCGGCCGAACTGAGCCACCGCTACATCACCGACCGCTTCCTGCCCGACAAGGCCATCGACCTGATCGACGAGGCTGCGGCCAAGATCAAGATCGAGATCGACTCCAAGCCGGAAGTCATGGACAAGCTCGATCGCCGGCTGATTCAGCTGCAGATCGAGCGCGAGGCTATGAAGAAGGAAACCGACGAGGCTTCGCAGAAACGCCTGGCGCTGATCCAGGAAGAAATTGCCCAGCTGCAGAAGGAAATTGCCGATTACGAAGAAATCTGGAAAGCCGAAAAAGCCCAGGCCCAGGGCAGCCAGCATGTGCGCGAAGAGATCGAGAAGCTGAAAGCCCGCATTGGCGAGTTGACGCGCAAGGGCGACTTTGCCAAGGTGTCCGAGTTGCAGTACGGCAAGCTGCCCGAGCTGGAAAAGCGTCTGCATGAAGCGCAGGCCAAAGAGGCCGCAGGCGAGGGCGCCAGCGGCAACAAGCTGCTGCGCACCCAGGTGGGCGCAGAAGAAATTGCCGAAGTGGTGAGCCGTGCCACCGGCATTCCCGTGGCCAAGATGATGCAGGGCGAGAAGGACAAGCTCTTGCAGATGGAAACCAAGCTGCACGAGCGTGTGGTGGGGCAGGACGAAGCCATCAGCGCTGTGGCCAACGCCATCCGCCGTTCACGCTCGGGCCTGAGCGACCCGAACCGCCCCACCGGCTCCTTCCTCTTCCTCGGCCCCACCGGCGTGGGCAAGACCGAACTGTGCAAGGCGCTGGCCGGCTTTTTGTTCGATAGCGTGGACCATCTGGTGCGCATCGACATGAGCGAGTTCATGGAGAAGCATTCCGTGGCCCGCCTGATCGGCGCACCTCCGGGTTATGTGGGCTACGAGGAGGGCGGCTACCTGACGGAAGCCGTGCGCCGCAAGCCCTACAGCGTGCTGCTGCTGGACGAGGTGGAGAAAGCCCACCCGGATGTGTTCAACGTGCTGCTGCAGGTGCTGGACGACGGCCGCCTGACCGACGGCCAGGGCCGCACCGTGGACTTCAAGAACACCGTCATCGTGATGACCAGCAACATCGGTTCGCACCTGATCCAGAGCATGGTGGGCCAGCCCTATGACGACATCAAGGACGCGGTGTGGGGCGAGCTGAAGAACCACTTCCGCCCCGAGTTCCTGAACCGCATCGACGAGACGGTGGTCTTCCACGGTCTGGACGCACAGCACATCGCCAGCATCGCCAAGATCCAGCTGCAGCAGCTGCAGGACCGGTTGGCCAAGATGGAGCTGGAACTCCAGGTGTCCGACAAGGCACTGGGCGAGTTGGCCAAGGTCGGCTTCGACCCGGTGTTCGGCGCCCGGCCCTTGAAGCGCGCCATCCAGCAACGCATCGAGAACCCGCTGTCCAAGCTGCTGCTCGAAGGCAAGTTCGCGCCCAAGGACCGCATCGAGGTGGATACCGACCCGGTGCGCAACCCGGGGCAGTTCAGCTTCGAGAAGGGCTGAGTGTCAGCGGCCGGGTGACCGGCCGTAACGGAAAAGAGAAACCCGCCTCTTGCTTGAGAAGAGGTGGGTTTCAATTTTCAATAGTTGCACCAATCCTGGAAGGACCACTCACCAGTGAGCGGCTGGTGGTTGGGGGCAAATATTCGCCATCTGATCGGCCATTGGAGTCGATCCAGTTCGTGCCAATTTGATTCGTCGATTTCAATAAAGACTTGGGGATAGTCCCCGTGTCTCGATTCAAATTGAAGCGATTGCCCCGGATGCAACACGTGAGGGCGGTCGTTCCAATCAGGATCACCGATGGTAATTCGGGCAACTTCGCGGTTCTCGTCGTCAGCTGTGAATCGGACTACGCGATCGAATCCATGTTGTAGTCGCATCAAATCAACGTTTGCGGCTTTGTTTCGCGTGTCTCGCACAGCCGACGCTGGCAGGTCAATCTGCATTGCCCATTTTTCGAGTGTGATGTTTCCTGAGTTCGTTACCTCAGCAGTAATCTGGTAACGATGTAACTTCGCAGATCTAAGCAAGTTCAGGCGTTGAAAGGTGACCTGCACAGCGGGCCGCTGGCGGCGTCCCATTACGTCCCTGATCTGAAAATCGACCATTGGCGACGTCACTACGCCAGATCGTTGGTAGTACTTATGATCTCTTAGACTTTGGTGTGCTGTATAGGATGTCTCGATTTCGATTGCAACAACTTTCCCACTTCCATCTGCAAGCGGGAGTTCTGTGATCTCGAAGTGAGTCAATGGTGGACTCGTGTTGCTACGCAATACCTCGGTGATCCAGTTTTTTCCTAACCCATTAGTTGGAACTGGCGATAAGCCCGCTGCCGCGTTGACGCCATCAACCTGACTCTCTTGTATTCCGTATAGGATCGTTCCTCCGCTAGCGTTGGCAAAGCCAATACAGTCTTTCACTAGTTCGTTTCGTTGGTCGCTGCTGTTGCCAAGTGCCGCGCCTCGCTTTAACTCAAGATACAGTCCTTCTTGGGCGTGGTCGTTCAATATTGCATCAAGGTCGTTTTGTGTAAAGGCCATGATCTCCCCTTTTTGCTCACGATGTATCGTTGGCGATTGTTGGGCGTTGTATCACAGGGGGCTTGCTGTAGAACAATGGTCAATTGTTCACTGCTAACTTCGCATTGCCTAGACCAACAACCTTGCATTGCTCCACAACTCGAGCCGCAACAGCTCGCGCAGGATGAGTTCCCAGAAGGCTTCGGCCGCCGGCGTCAGGCTGCGTTGCTCTAGCGACAGCGCCGGTCCTCACTCCTGAAACAAATCCGCCATCTGAGATCTCAG
>Ga0114938_1001143_pt1 | contig 18696 bp, 17 predicted proteins | sample AshMeaBigSpring_FD_88675 | JGI IMG/M metagenome (GOLD analysis project Ga0114938, IMG submission 88675) | Groundwater microbial communities from Big Spring, Nevada to study Microbial Dark Matter (Phase II) - Ash Meadows Big Spring | ecosystem: Environmental > Aquatic > Deep subsurface >...
GTCGGCGGCAACATCGAAGGGCAGACGCGCGTGCTTACGACGGCGATCGTGCTGGAAACGAACAAGGGCAATTTCGGGCTGGCGCTGGCGCTGGGCGCGATTCTGCTGAGCATGGCCTTCGCCACCAACTTTCTCATTTTGCGCTTGCAAGGGCGATCCTTCGACGAATGAATGCACTCTACACGTTACGCGGCGTGACGGTGCGCTACGGTGCGCGCACCGTGCTGGCGGTCAATGAGCTGGATATTCACCGCAGCGAGGTGCTGGCGGTGGTCGGGCCAAGCGGGGCGGGCAAGAGCACGCTGCTGCGGCTGCTAAACTTTCTCCAGCCACCCTCGACGGGCGAGGTGCGCTTTGACGACCTGATCTTCACCGCCGAACGCGCCGCCACGTTGGCGATGCGCCGCCGCGTGACGACGGTCTTCCAGCGCCCGGTGTTGCTCAAGCGCACGGTGGCGGCGAATGTCGCTTACGGGCTGCGGCTGCGCGGGCAGCGCGACAGTGCGGCGGAGATTCACAGCACGCTGGCGGAGGTCGGGATGGCGGAGCTGGCGCACCAGCCGGCGCGCACTCTCTCCGGCGGCGAAGCGCAGCGCGTGGCGTTGGCGCGGGCGATGGTGCTGCGCCCCGACGCGCTGCTGCTCGACGAGCCGACGGCCAACCTCGACCCGTACAACGTCGGGCTGATCGAGCAGATCATAGCGCGGCTCAATCGTGATCACGGGGCGACGATCGTGCTGGTGACGCACAACATACACCAGGCGCGGCGGCTGGCGCAGCGCGTGCTTTTCTTGCTCGATGGCCGCGAGGTCGAGGTTGCGGATGCGCACACCTTTTTCGAGGCGCCGCAGGATGCGCGGACAGCGGCGTTTGTGCGCGGCGAGATGGTGTATTGAAGATGGTTGTGTTTTTCAACCCACAGTTGTGAAAGGAATTGCGATGAAGCGCAAGATTTCGTTGGTTGTACTGTTGTTGTTGACGCTGAGTGTGATGTTGGAAGCGTGTCAGCCAGTGACGGCGCCGGCGGCTGGGGACGCGGCGGCGGCGCCTGCCAAGCTGATCCTGGCGACGACCACGAGCACGCAGGATTCTGGGCTGCTGGATGTGCTCCTACCCGACTTCGAGGCGCAGGCTGGCGCCGATGTGGATGTGGTGGCGGTGGGCACGGGGCAGGCGCTTCAGCTCGGCACGGACTGCAACGCCGACGTTGTGCTCGTCCACGCCCATGCACAGGAAGACAAGTTCATGGCCGACGGTGACAGCGTGCGCCGTGAAGATGTCATGTACAACGACTTCATCATCCTCGGCCCACCCAGTGACCCGGCAAGCATCAAAGGGATGACCGACAGTGCAGCCGCGCTGGCGATGATCGCTGAGGCGCAGGCGCCCTTCATTTCGCGCGGCGATGATTCCGGCACACACACGAAAGAACTGTCGGTTTGGAAGGCTGCGGGCGTCGAACCAGCGGGTGACTGGTACATCTCTGCCGGGCAGGGCATGGGCGCGGTGCTGACGATGGCAAACGAACAGCAGGCATACACACTCAGCGACCGCGCCACTTACCTGGCGCGCACGCTCGAAGGCACCGAGCTGGCGATCGCAGTCGAGGGCGACCCTGTGCTCTTCAACCCCTACGGCGTCATCGTCGTCAACCCGGAGAAATGTACAAACGTCAACGCCGACCTCGCCAATCAATTCGTGGACTGGATCGTCTCGGTGCCGACGCAGGAACTCATTGCATCGTTCGGTCAGGAAGATTTTGGCCAGTCGCTTTTTATCCCTGATTCTGAGGCGTGGCGGAACAAATAAGGGAGATTGAGAGATTGGAGATTGAGAGACTAGAGACTGAAAGGAGTCAGTACATGAAACTCAGCGCACGCAACCAACTGCCCGGCACGGTGCAGTCCGTTACGCTCGGCGCAGTGATGGCGGAAGTGGTAGTGAAGTTGGACGGCGGGCAGGAGATCACGTCGGCGATCACGGTGAACTCGGTGCGCAGCCTGGGTATCCAGGAAGGGTCACGCGTCTACGTCGTCGTCAAGGCGACGGAAGTCATGCTCGGCGTTGACTGAGCGGCCAGACGCAGCACAAAACAAAGGCCGGGACGTTCAGTGTCCCGGCCTTTGTTTTGCCGGGTGCGTTGCTGGCGCCGTTAACTGGTTGTTTACACATTATCCGTATCCTCTATTTGACGCGCACTATCAAAGATCATACTATTCTTGTTTGGTGCGCGGTCTCAGGCTGGCCGGCGCCTTTTTTGTTCGATTTTGATTGGAGGGGGTACAAAATGCGGTTGATTCCACGCAAGTTGTTTTTGACGCGCGGCGTTGGCATTCACAAGGAGAAGCTGACCAGCTTCGAGTTGGCGCTGCGTGAGGCCGGCATCGCCCAGTTCAACCTGGTGCGCGTTTCTTCGATTTTTCCACCCCATTGCCAGATCGTCAGCAAAGAGGAAGGGCTGGCGCTACTGCAACCCGGCGAGATCGTCTTTTCCGTGATCGCAGAAATGGCGAGCAACGAACCTGGCCGGCGCATTGCGGCCTCGATCGGCGTCGCCCGTCCCACCGACCATGACAAATATGGCTATCTTTCCGAGCATCACACCTACGGCCAGACTGAGCAGGAAGCCGGCGACTACGCCGAAGACCTGGCCGCCACAATGCTGGCGACGACGCTTGGCATTAACTTTGATGTGGACAAGGATTATAACGAGCGCAAAGAGCAGTACATGATGGGCGGCGAGATCGTCGACAGCACCAGCATTCCGGTTGCCGTCACTGCCTCACCTGGCGGCGTGTGGACAACCGTGATCAGCGCGGCAATTTTGATTTAGCCAGGACGAGGGGCGCAAGCTGCTGCTACTTCGCCCCTTGCTCCGTTCGATTCCGCAGAGCGGTGATGAAATGACAACACCCGACAACTTTCTGGGGCTAGAGTCTGAATTTAGCGCCTTTGACCGCGCCGGCGTGCTGGTGCTGCCGATCCCCTTCGAGGCGACAGTGAGCTACGCCGGCGGCACCGCCGCCGGCCCTGCCGCGATCATCACTGCCTCGCAGCAGGTGGAGTTGTACGACCGTGAGTACGACCTGGAGCCGGCGCTGCACTACGGCGTACACACACTGCCCGCGCTCGACTTGCCAGATGACCCCGCTGAGGCGGTGGCGATGATCCGCGCGGCGGTCGCTGACGCCGCGCACAGCGGCAAGCTGGTTGTCGGGCTGGGGGGCGAACACACGGTCAGCGTCGGCGTCGGGCGCGGGCTACACGACGCGTTGGGCGGGCCGCTCACCGTTGTGCAGATCGACGCACACAGCGATCTGCGCGCCGAATACGAAGGCTCGCCCTACAGCCATGCCTGCGTTGCGCGCCGGCTGCTGGACGACCCGGCAGTCGAGCAGGTGCTGCAACTCGGCATCCGCTCGGTCTGCCCAGAGGAGGTCGCCTTTGTGCGCGCACACCCTGACCGGTCTTGCGTCTGGTACGCCGAACAGATGCATGATGGCAGTTGGCGCGATGCGTTCATTGCGCGCGTACAGGGGCGCCGTGTCTTCCTCACCATCGACGTGGACGGGCTGGATCCGACGATCGTGCCTGCCACCGGCACGCCGGAGCCGGACGGCCTGACATGGCTGGAGACGCTGGACATCCTGCGCACGCTAAACGCGCACGCTACCGTCGTCGGCATGGACTGCGTCGAACTGGCGCCGGCGCCCTGGCTGCACATGGCCGAGTTCGCCGTCGCCAAGCTCGTCTACAAAGCCATTTCGTACATTATGATGCGAGGTAGATAACCTATGGAACACGCAAGCGCTGTGCGCGCTTTCATCAAGCACCACTATCGTCACTTCAACGGCGCCGCGTTGGTCGATGCCGCTGAGGGCTACGTGAAGTTCATCGACAATGGCGGCAAAATGTTGGTGGCAATGGCGGGCGCCATGAGCACCGCCGAGTTAGGGCTGTCGCTGGCCGAGATGATCCGCCAGGGCAAAGTACACGCCATCTCCTGCACCGGCGCCAACCTGGAAGAGGACATCTACAACCTGGTGGCGCATGACTATTACGTGCGCGTGCCGAACTATCGCGACCTGACGCCAGAGGATGAGCACGAACTGCTCTCGCGCCACCTCAACCGCGTCACCGACACCTGCATCCCCGAAGAAGAAGCGATCCGCCGCATCGAAGCTGCCATCCTGGAGGAGTGGACGGCCGCCGACCGCGCCGGCGAACGCTACTTCCCGCACGAATTTCTCTACCGGATTCTGCGCAGCGGCAAGCTGGAGCAGTACTTCCAGATCGACCCCAAGGATTCGTGGATGATGGCGGCGTGCGAGAAGAACCTGCCGATCTTTGTACCAGGTTGGGAGGACTCAACTTCGGGCAACATCTACGCCGCGCACTGCATGGCTGGCGACATCAAGAACGTCCACACCGTGCGCACCGGCATCGAGTACATGATGACGTTGACGGAGTGGTATACGGCCACTGCCGCCGCGACCCCGATTGGCTTCTTCCAGATCGGCGGCGGCATTGCTGGCGACTTCCCGATTTGCGTTGTGCCGATGCTGCGCCAGGACCTGGAGCGTGACGACATCCCGCTGTGGGCCTACTTCTGCCAGATCAGCGACTCGACGACCAGCTACGGCTCCTACTCCGGCGCAGTGCCAAACGAGAAGATTACCTGGGAAAAGCTGGACATCACCACGCCAAAGTTTATCGTGGAGAGCGATGCCACCATCGTCGCGCCACTGATCTTCGCCTATGTGTTGGGAAAGTAGCTTCTGGCGCAAAGACACCGGGAGCACCAAGAAGGATTGTAGGTGCGGTTTGTAACTGCACGCTCTTGATTGAACAAGAAGTACAGTAAGAGCGTGCGGTTACAAACCGCACCCACGCGTCAGGCAGTCACCAGCGCCGCGATTTGCGCCTCTGCCAGGGCGACGCCTTCCCGGAGCAGCGCCTTCACTTGCGCATCGGTGCGCGCTTCGGCGTAGATGCGCAGCACCGGCTCCGTGCCACTCGGCCGGATCAACAGCCAGCTATTGTCCGCCAAAATGTACTTGACGCCATCGCGGTCGCTGATCTGCACAATTGACGCGCCAGCCAAATGCGCCGGTGGGTGCGCCATCAGCCCGGCCACCAGGTCGGCCTTGGTAAAGGGGCGCACCGGCTGATCGATGCGAGCGTAGCGGAAGACGCCCACATCATCCGCCGCCATCAACTCGTCGAGCAGCACGCCCAGCGGCTTACGCTGCACGGCAACGATCTCGGTCAGCAACAGCCCCATCAACAGCCCGTCGCCCTCGGGGATGTGCCCCAGAATGCTGATGCCGCCGCTCTCCTCACCGCCGATGAGCACCGGCTCGCGCAGCATGTGGTCGGTGATGTGGTTGAAGCCGACGGGCGTTTCGTAGATGTCCAGCCCGTAACGCGCCGCTAGCCGGTTGAGCATCTGCGTGGTGCTCACCGTCTTGACGACGCTGCCGCGCAGTGCGCGACGCCCGACCAGGTGTTCGAGCAGCAACGCCATGATGCTGTGCGGATCGATAAACTGTCCGGTGACATCGACGGCGCCGATGCGGTCAGCGTCGCCGTCAGTCGCCAGGCCGAGGTGATAGTCGCCGCTGCGCATCGTCTCGATCAGCGGCTCCAGGTGGCGCGCAATCGGTTCGGGGTGGATGCCGTTGAAGCCAGGGTTCATTTCACTGCGCAGTTCATGCACCTGGCAGCCTGCCTCGCGCAGCAGCCGCGCCAGGTAGAGCCGCCCTGCGCCGTACATCGGATCGACTGCCACGGTGAGATTGGCGGCGGCGATGGCGTCGAAATCCACCAGCGTGCGCACGTGTGTTTCGTAGGCGGCGAAGGGGTCGAAGCGGGTGATCAGCCCCTGCGCCAACGCGTCTTCATAGGCGAGGCGTTTGGGCGCGGCGCCGTTGGCGGCCATGATACGTCGCTCGACCTCCTTGCAGGCTGCCGGGCTGGCCGAGCCGCCAAACGCCGCCTTGAGCTTGATGCCGTTGTAGCGCGGCGGGTTGTGGCTGGCCGTGATCATCACGCCGCCGTCGGCCTGTTTGTCGACGATGGCGAAGCTGGTGACGGGCGTCGGTGAATCGCCATGCGTCAGCCAGACGTGGATGCCGTTGGCGGCCAGCACCTCGGCGACGGCAATGGCGTAGCGGTCGCTGAGAAAGCGCGTATCGAAGCCCACAACGAGCGAAGGGCAAGGATAGGGCACGGCGCCGTTGGTCGCCCCGTGCGCAGCGCAGTCGGCCAGTGTCTTCTCGGCGATGGCCTGCGCTACTTTGCGTACGTTGTCGAAGGTAAACTCTTCGCTGATGACGGCACGCCAGCCGTCGGTGCCAAACTGGATGGGCATAAAGCAACTTCCTGTATCAATGAACAAACGAATTTCCGCCGTCACGCTGTTCGACGGCAACCGCCCGATTGTAGCACGGACGGCGGGATTGGCGTGGATCGCGGGCGTGCTATACTGAGTTGTGAGGGGCGAGGGGGCGAAAATTTGTGATCGATTTTTGCGAAAGGAGCCTGACCGTATGCAACTGACCACTGTGCGCATCGAGAAGCCGGAGGAGATCAACTTTATCCTGGGTCAAAGCCACTTTATCAAGACCGTCGAAGACATGCATGAGGCACTGATGACGGCTGTGCCTGGTATCAAGTTTGGGCTGGCCTTTTGCGAGGCGTCGGGGGCGGCGTTAGTGCGCTGGTCAGGCACCGACGACGCCATGATCGCGCTGGCACAGCAGAACGCGCTGACGCTGGCGTGCGGGCACAGTTTCATCGTCTTTCTGGGGCCGGGTTTCTATCCAGTCAATGTGCTGAAGACCATACAGGGTGTGCCGGAGGTCTGCCGCATCTTCTGCGCCACCGCCAACCCAACCGAGGTCATCCTCGCCGAGACGGAACAGGGGCGCGGCATTCTCGGCGTGATCGACGGCATGAAGAGCCAGGGAATCGAGGGCGAAGCAGAGATCGCCGCCCGCAAGACGTTGCCGCGGCGCTTTGGCTACAAGTTATAGGGTTTATGCCGCCTGGTGCAGAACCAGGCGGCAATTTCGCCCCTCGCAACTCAGCTCAGTAGACGATCTCTTCGGTGTAGTGATCTTCGTCGTGTTGGCGCAGACACGTATCGCACAACAGCACAGTTTGATCACGGCTGTACGAGCAGTCATGGCAAACGTAGGTGGCGATGCTCTGGCGCCCCTCCGCCTGGCAGGTGGTACAGTAGCGATACTGCGGCTTGTTCTGCGCCACGACGCGCGGAAAATCTAGCGCAGCGGTGGCGGGCGACGCATCTTCCACCGCCTCAATGAGCAGATCGTATTGGTGCCAATCGCCAAAGTCAAAGACCCAGCGCAACTGGCTGCCCGCCTCCAGGTCAAGTTCGGCCAGGCGCAGGTCGGCGCCCTCGTCCTCTTCACTGTAAAATGGGCTGATCTGCGCAATCTCCACCTCGCGCACACGTTTGCCGACGCCGCGCGGCACAAGTCGCCAAAAGCCGCCCATGTGATCCCAATCGTGTTTGAATTCGCCCACCAGAAAGGCATTGAGATCGCGCAGCGTCTGTCCACCCAATATCTCGATCCGCCGCCAGCGTTTCTTGTTGCGGGTGGGATGGATTTTGAAGCGGTAAATGGCGCCTTTCTGTTCGGGCGGCAGCGATGCCGGCGGTGACGTTGGCTCTGGCTCGAGCAGGTCTTCAACCATCGCATCAAACATCGAGCGGCGCTCTGCATAGGTCAGTTGAAAGCCATCGTGGCGCATACGCCCATCGAGCCGGAGCGCGTGCGTCCAGGGATCGCCCGGATAGGCGCGGTGCATTGAGGGCAGTTGGGCAAAGGCTGCCAGCAACGTCTCATAGAGCATAACTTGTTCGTCTTGTGCGCTCTCCAGTTGCTCGAACAACAGGTCGGCCAGCGTGCGATTGGCGGTCTCGATTTCCGACTGTCGGCGCTGCGCCGCCGGTTCGTGGAGAATCTGCCAGCGCAACGCGGCGAAATCGAGGATGGTGAACAGCGCCGCGTCGCCCGCCTTGACCGCATGTGCTGTCAGCCAGCGCGGCATGTGTAGGGCGGGCGTCGTCACGGTGTAAGACCCCAACAGTCCGCTGACCTGCGCTGAGACGTGATCGACCTTTGTCTTCACTTCTGTGCCTCCGGCCTCCACCAAGCGCAGGCGTTTGATGGCTTCGTCCATCTGCATGGACGGCGCACCCGGTAACAGAAATAGTTCGTCATCGGTCAAGTTCAGCCGGCGCGCGGCGATCTCGTCTGCGGCAAAGGTGTGACGCACAGTGAGACCGTTCAATATGGTGTGAATCGGTGTGACCTGCCTGTGCGCACGGTCGGCATAAGCCAACCCGATGCGACTCAGCTCGTAACGCAGCGCACTCTTGATTTGCGTAACTGGATGCTTTCCAGCGCTTGGGCGAATGGCGAGCACGCGCTGGGCAAATTCGTCATACGCAATCGGGCCGTTGAGCGTTGCAGCGACTTCCGTCGCGACCTCGGCAATGGTCGGGCCATTAGGCTTTGGCATTCTGCACTTCCATTCAAAAACTAACCTTTGGGCTGCATCTGCACCACGGCTGACGACCACGTCATCCCGGAGCCAAATGACACCAGCAGCAGTGTGTCGGTCGGGTCGATGCGTCCGCTGTCTAGATTCTCGGCCAGTGCGACCGGGATCGACGCCGCCGAAGTGTTGGCGTAGCGGTCGATATTGACAATGAAACGGTCGAGTGGCAAGCCCATATCTTTCGCCGCCGCCTGGATGATGCGCAGGTTGGCCTGATGGGGGATGATCCAGTCGACGTCGGCCATCGTCTTGCCCGCCATCGCCAACGCCTTTTCACTGGCCGGGGCAAAGATGCGCGTGGCGAACTTGAAGACTTCACGCCCATTCATTTGCAAATAGTGACTGCCCTCGTGAAGCACGTCGGCGCCAAAGGGGCGCGCCGACCCGCCCGACGGCATGATGATGTGCTGATAACCATTGCCGTCTGAACCAAGCTGGTAGCCCTGCACGCCGCACACCTGCTCCGACGCCTGCACAATGACGGCGCCGGCGGCGTCGCCAAAGAGGACGCTGGTCGAGCGATCTTCCCAATCGACGAAACGGCTCAGCAACTCGACGCCCACCACCAGGATATTGCGATAGGCGCCGGTGGCGATGAACTGCTCCGCGGTCACCAACGCGTAGACAAAGCCCGTGCAGCCGGTGACGATAGTCATGGCTGGCGTGTTGTGCGATCCCAACGCCGATTGCACCATACTTGACACCGGCGGCGTGAAGTAGTCGGGGGAGGAGGTCGCAATCAAGATCAGGTCAAGCTCGGTGGCGGGCAGGTTGGCCTTCGCCAGCGCTGCCCAGCTCGCCTTAACCGCCATCGTCGAGGTAGTCTCGTTGGGACCAGCGACGTGGCGCTGGTGAATGCCCGTGCGCTGCACAATCCATTCGTGACTGGTATCGAGCGTAGCTTCCAGCTCGTGGTTGGTGACAATGTGTGGCGGTGCATAGGCGCCCCAGCCGGTAATCTTCCCATAATATTTGGGCATAGAAATTTCTCGCTGTGTTGGCAAAGATTGGACATCGCCCGGAGGAGCCAGCATCGGCGGCGCTTGTCACGCTGCGTGACCGTCACCTGGGAAGCTGCAATACCTTTGTCCCTCGCTGGACGATGTTATGCTGAAATACCAATTTTCGTTACCATACTACACAATTAGAATTTCCTCATCTTTGGGATGACTGCGTATGAAGATCATCGATCAAGCGACGCCCATTCGCCAGGGCGAGGAAGTGGACAGCGATGCACTGGAGCGTTATCTGCGGGCAAAGCTGCCGGAGACTGCCGGCCCGCTGGAAATTGCGCAGTTTCCACGCGGCTTTTCCAATCTCACCTACTTGCTGCGGCTGGGCGACCAGGAGCTGGTGCTGCGCCGCCCGCCCTTTGGCGCCGCCATCAAATCGGCGCATGACATGGGGCGCGAATACCACGTGCTGCGCGCCCTGCATCCAGTCTACCCCAAGACACCGCGCCCGCTGCTCTACTGCGACGATCCAGCAGTGATCGGCGCCCCCTTCTATATCATGGAGCGGCGGCGCGGCGTCATCCTGCGCGGGCAGCCGCCTGCCGCGCTCAACCTGACGCCCGCCGTGATGCGCCAGATCGCTGACGCGGCCATCGACAACCTGACCGCCATCCACGCCATCGACTACGCCGCCGCCGGGCTAGACGACCTCGGCCACCCCGACGGCTACGTCGCCCGCCAGATCGACGGCTGGACCAAACGCTACCGCGCCGCCCAGACCGACGACCTGGCCGCGCTCGAGACGCTGATCGACTGGCTGACGACGCACCAACCGCCGGCGCGCGGCGCCGCGCTGATCCACAACGACTACAAATTCGACAACCTGATGCTCAACCCGGATGACCTGACCGACATCGTCGCTGTGCTCGACTGGGAGATGTGTACGATTGGCGACCCGCTACTTGACCTGGGTACGACGCTCGGCTACTGGATCGAGCCGGGCGACCCGCCCGCGCTGCAAGCGATGCTTGGGCTGACCGCCGCGCCCGGCAACTTCACGCGGCAGGAGGTGGTAGCGCGTTACGCCGCGGCCAGCGGGCGCCCGGTGGACAACCCGCGCTTCTACTACCTCTACGGCGTCTTCAAGATTGCGGTCATCGTCCAGCAGATTTACGCCCGCTACCGTCGCGGCGCCACCCAGGATGCGCGCTTCGCCGGGCTGGGCGCCGTCGTCGCCGCGTGCGGGCAATTGGGCGTCGCGGCGGTGGAGCAGGGGCGGATCAGCGGGTTGAAGCTGTAGCAACACCCAGCTTTCACTCGCCTGATAGTTCGTCGGCTTTGAATGTTCAGTTGGCACGTGGCCGTGCCAACTGTTCGCATGAAAGTGTGCGGACTGAACTGCTAGACTGCCCTCAATCTTTGGGTGCGCGCTCAGCAGGACTATAATAGGCAAACCTGTGGCTCACGGGCAGTCGACCAATCATCTAATCTCACCATCACCCAATCTCAAACCAACCATGGAACGCACCTTCTTCATCATCGCATCCTTGCTCGGCAGTCTCTCCGTTGCGCTTGGCGCATTTGGCGCACACGCACTGCGCGGGCGCATCGAGGAGAGCCTGCTCGCCAACTACCAGACCGGCGTCAGCTACATGTTCTATCACACGCTGGCGCTCTTTGCCGTGGCGTGGGCGGTGAGCAAGTGGCCCGCCAGCAGCCTACCCGTCTGGGCGGGCTGGCTCTTTGTCCTCGGCGTCGTCGTCTTTTCGGGCAGCCTCTTTGTCATGGCCTTCACCGGGCTGCGCTGGCTCGGCGCCATCACCCCGATCGGCGGCGTCGCCTTCATTGCGGGCTGGCTGCTGCTAGCGTTCGTTGCCTGGCGCAACTGAGCGACGGCGCGACCACTATGTAGGTGCGGTCTGAGGCCGCACACCGTTGTCCCGCTGGTAACGTGCGGTCCGAGACCGCACCTACTTGTGATCGGAGGAGACCATGCAGTTATCTGAATTTGAGGCTTCGCTGCGCCGACCGCAGCCGCCCGCTGGCCTTAGCCCGGCGTTGCAGGCGCTCTGGTGGGCCGCCAACAACGACTGGGCGCGCGCCCACGATCTCACGCAGCCTGGTGGCCCTGCGCTTGACTGGGTGCATGCCTATTTGCACCGACTCGAGGGCGACCTGGGCAACGCCGCCTACTGGTACCGCCGCGCCGGTAAACCCGTTGCCACGCTGTCACTGGACGCCGAGTGGAGGGCGCTGGCGACAGCGCTGCTCGCCGGCTAACGGGGCACAACCTCGCAACGGGCATTCCAAACCAGGTTTCTGGCAGAAACCTGGTTTAGAATGCGTCCTCACCTCCCTCACGCGATCTGGAATGTCGCGGTCACCGGCGTGGGCGCACCCAGGATGACGCTGCGCGGCGACGGTGAACTGCCGCCTGCCGTCAGTTGGTACGCCCCTGGCTGCACGACGGCGCGTCCATCCTTGCCCACTGTCGCCAGGTGATCGGGCGTCAGCGTGAAGGTCACGGTGGTGGTCGCCCCGGCGCTCAGCGCCACGCGGCGAAAGCCCACCAACGTAGTCAGCGGCTCGTCCGGCGCCGGCGTCGCCTTGCTCAAGTAGACCTGCACAACCTCCTCGGCGTCGACGCTGCCGACATTGGTCAGTTTGACCTGCACAGTCAGCGGGTCGCAAGCCTGGAGCGCGCCGGCAGTCTCGAGGCTGCGGTAGATGAAGCGCGTGTAGCTCAGGCCAAAGCCGAAGGGGAACTGTGGCGCCGCCGTCATGTAGCGATAGGTGCGCCCCGTCATCGCGTATTCCTCGAAAGGCGGAAGCTGTTCGAGCGCGTACGGGAAGGTCAGCGGTAGTTTGCCGGAAGGCGCCACCGCCCCGAAGATCACATCCGCCACGGCGCGCCCGCCCTCCTGCCCCGGGTACCAGACGAAAAGAATGGCGTCGGCCAGGTCAGCAACGTCGCCCAGGGCAATGGCGCCGCCGCCAGTGAGCACTAGCACGATGCGCGCACCGGCGGCCTTGAGCGTGCGTAGATACTCGACCTGCACGGCAGGCAGCCCGATCTCTACGCGGTCACCATTGGCGGGCGAGGCGATCGCGTCCCCCTCCTCGCCTTCCAATTGCGGCGACAGCCCCATACATGCGATCACGACATCGGCGCGTGACGCCGTCATCGTCGTCCACGTGCTGGGGCTGGTGGATGCGTGCAGCAGCAGCGCACCCGGGCGATACTCCAGCCGTACGCCTTCCGGGGTGCGCGCCACGATGCCTTCGATCAGCGTCGTCAGCGTCGCGGAGAGGCCGTAGTAATTGCCCATCAGCACCTCGGCGTTGGCGGCGGTCGGGCCAAGCACGTAGAGACTGCGCAGGTCGCGCAACGGCAGGATGGCAGCGTCATTTTTGAGTAGCACCACCGACTTGACGGCGGCTGTGTAGGCAAGTTGGCGATGGGCATCGCAGGCGATGATGCTCTCCGAGATACTGGCGAAGGGCACCTGCTCCTGCGGGTCGAACATGCCGAGTTTGAAGCGCGTGGTGTAGATGCGTGTCACGGCGCGGTCAATGTCGCGTTCATCGATCAAGCCGCGCGCCAGCGCCTCACCCAGGTGCGCAAAAGTCTGGCCGCACTCCAGATCGCAGCCGCGCTGGATTGCCAGCGCAGCGCTCTCGGCGGCGTCGGCGGTGACGCCGTGCGTCGTGTGCAGGTCGTTGAGCGCCCAACAATCGGAGACCACGTGACCGGTAAAGCCCCACTCCCCGCGCAGGATGTTCATGAGCAGCAGTTCGCTGGCGCAGCACGCCTCGCCGTTGGTGCGGTTGTAGGCGCCCATCACCGCCTCGACGTTGGCCTCAGTGACCAATTGCTTGAAGGCAGGCAAGTAAGTGGTGTGAAGGTCGCGCAGCGAGACACGGGCGTCGAACTCGTGGCGCTTGCCCTCCGGCCCGCTGTGGACGGCGAAATGCTTGGCGCATGCTGCCGTCTTGAGATAGCGCGGGTCGTCGCCTTGCAGCCCACGCACAAAGGCCGCGCCCAGTGCGCCGGTGAGGAAGGGGTCTTCGCCCCACGTCTCCTGACCGCGCCCCCAGCGCGGGTCGCGGAAGATGTTGACGTTGGGCGACCAGAAGGTGAGGCCCTGGTAGTGGCCGGTCTCGCCGTAACGGCGCAGCGTGGCGTGATACTTGGCGCGCCCCTCGTCGCCGATGGCGGCGGCCACACGCTGGATCAGCCCGGCGTCCCACGTGGCGGCCATGCCGATCGCCTGCGGGAAGACGGTGGCGCGCCCGTTGCGTGCAATACCGTGCAGCGCCTCGCCCCACCAGTTGTAGGCGGGGATGCCCAGCCGCGCGATGGCAGGCGCGTCGAAGACAAGCTGGCCGAGCTTCTCCGCCAGCGTCATGCGCCCGACGAGGTCGGCGACGCGGTCGGCAAGCGGCTGATCGGGATCAAGGTAAGTTGCGTGTGTGGGTGGCGCCTGGTCAGAAGACATAGCTGTAATCCTGTCGATTTGTGAATGGTGGGTGCGCGGGCTGATCGGCGCCCGCACAGACTGTACTGCATTGTACCCGAAGTTCGTGCAAAAACATTTCCGGCTATAATGACCGTATTCACCGCTGCATCACCTATCCCAACATCACGCCTGCCGCTTTGGCGCAAGGAGCGCGTATGCCGCCATTTGCCGAGTATGAACACTTCGATGCGCTGGGTCTGGCCGAACTTGTGCGCACCAGACAAGTCGCGCCGCTCGATCTGGTCGAGGCCGCCATCGCGCGCATCGAGGCGCGCAACCCACAGATCAACGCCGTCATCCACATCATGTTCAACCAGGCGCGACAGACGGCACAGGGTGACCGACCCGACGGCCCCTTTTGCGGCGTGCCCTTCCTGGTCAAAGATTTGCTGGCGCTGGTGGCCGGCGCGCCGACGGCGTCGGGCACGCGGCTGCTAAAACAGTGGACGCCGGCGGTCGACAGCGAATTGGTGCGGCGTTGGAAGGCGGCTGGCCTGATCATCGTGGGCAAGACCAACACGCCGGAGTTTGGGCTGACGCCTTACACCGAGCCGGCGCTGTTCGGCCCGACGCGCAACCCCTACGATCTCACGCTCACGGCGGGCGGCTCCAGCGGCGGGTCGGGGGCGGCGGTGGCGGCGCGTCTGACGCCACTGGCGAGCGGCGGCGACGGCGGCGGCTCGATCCGCGTGCCTGCGTCGGTGAATGGCGTCTTTGGCCTCAAGCCAACGCGCGGGCGCACACCGACCGGCCCCGTCTACTCCGAGTTATGGGAAGGCTGCGCCATCGAGCACGCGCTAACCCGTTCGGTGCGCGACAGCGCTGCGCTGCTCGACGCCACCGCTGGCGCCGATGTGGGAGCGCCCTATGCAGCGCCGCCGCAAGCCGGGCCATTTCTGGCGGAGGTTGGCCGTGCGCCCGGGCGGCTGCGCATCGCCTACACGACGCACGCGCTGATCGGCGGCGATGAGCCGCCGGTCGATCCGGTGTGTGTGCGCGGGTTGGAGGCGACCGGTAAGCTGCTGGAGGGCTTGGGGCACGAAGTCGTCGAGGCTGCGCCGCAGTACGACTATGCCGAACTGGCAATGGCCTTTATGACGATGATCGCTGGCCAGACACGCAACGACATTCGCGACACGGCGGCGCTGGTGGGCAAGCGCCCGGCACGCGGCGACTTCGAGCTGCTGACCTGGATGCTTGGGCTGCTGGGCGATGCCTTCACTGCCGCCGACTATGTCCACGCCACACGCGTCTTTGGAATGACGGCACGCGTCATCGGCGCGTTCTTCACCACCCACGATGTGCTGCTCACGCCGACGCTACCGCGCCCACCTTTCGCCATCGGTGCGCTGCAGCCCACGCCGGCGGAACACCGGCTGCTCAGCACGCTAGCGACGCTGCGTGCAGCCAGGCTGCTCACGGCCCTTGACCTGGTGCGGCCGCTTGCCATGAAAACCTTTGGTTACATTCGCTACCTGGCGCCATTCAACGTCACCGGCCAACCGGCGATGTCGGTCCCGCTGCACTGGACGGACGCGGGGCTGCCGGTGGGGATGCACTTCGTGGGGCGTTTTGGCGACGAGGCGACGCTCTTTCGGCTGGCTGGGCAGTTGGAGCAGGTGCAGCCGTGGGCGGGGCGGGCGCCGGCGATAGCGCAGTAGCCGCATTACCAGCGTTGCGGTATGTGGGTCAATCGGGGCAACGCACACGCCAAGATTTTGCGCGGCTGGTTAGCGCTTGACCTCGCCGGGGCGGATCGTGGCGTGGTTGAGCAGCCCGGCGAGGCCGTCGTGCCGGAAGACGATGCGGGCGCGCTGCGCCGGATTCTGGCGACGTTCCAGCCGCCGCCAGACTGGCGCCAGCAGCAGTTCTTCGCCAAAGCCGCGCTGCACCAGCGCCGCCTCGACGTGCGCCAACACCCGCGCCAGCAACCCGGCGCTGGGCTGTGGTGCATCCAGCCCGTGCCGGATGACTTGCTGGTGATAGGTTTGCATCCGCGCCCAGTAGTCGTCGCCCAGCTCGACCTTGATCAAGTTGTGAATCAGCGGCTCCGCCTCCACCAATCCCAGATTCAGCGCGGCGACGGCCATCGTCTCCGGCCAGGGCTGCTGGCAGGCAGGGCGAATTTCCAGCGTACCGTAGGCGGCGCGCAGCCGGGCGCTGTTCCAGATGTAATGCTCGTGAAAGAGAAAGGCGGGATAGTCGGCGCCGTGTTCGCGCAGATACTCGGTGAAGGGGAGCGAACTGGGCACGATTTCGCCGCCAGCGCGCACAATCAGGTAGGTCGCCTGGGCAAGCGTCGCCACAAAGTCGGACAGGTCGCGCATCGGGCGCGCCAACATGCCGTGACGGTGTTCGTTGGCGCGGATGGCCGCCATGACGCCCTCGCGGGCGCTGCAATAGGGGCTTTCACGCCCGGCGTAGACAGGCGAGTTGGCGGCCAGCGCAATCACAATCGGCGTCACCAGGCTGCCGTAATTGAGCATTGACACCATCTCCTCGCGCCCGATGGCGACGTGAAGCTGGTCGGCGGCGGTCACGGTGTACCAGAGCCACGGATCGGCCATGGCGCGGTAGAGGCTGAGATAGCGTTGCTTGGGCGCCATGATGTGCAGGCGGGGCGGGCTGAGTGGCTGTACACCGTACCCCAACACGCGCCACCCGGCGCGCGCGGCGGCGCTCACCAGCCGGGCGACAGCCTCGCGCATTACCTCCTGAATCTCGAAGAGGTCGCGACAGGGACGCGTGCTGATCTCCATCGTGCCGACGCCGACCTCCAGCGCGTAGGCATAGTCCGGCCCCTTTAGCCCAACGATAAAGTCACGCTGCCCCAGTGCGCCGGCGCCAAACTCCGGCTCCAATCGCGGGTCGGCGAGCAGCGTCTGCCATAATCGCCGCACATCGACGGCCTCCCCGGCAGCGGAGACAACGGGGAACTCGGCTTCGCGCCCGACTGTGCGAACGACGGGACACACCGCCGGAAAGCCAGCGGCAAAGCGGGCAGCTAGGGCGTCGAAGATTGGCGCCAGTGTGGAATCACTGCTGTGCATCATGGTCATCGCATCCGTGCAATAAGATAGGGCAGTTGGCGAAAATCGCGGCAGACGGCGTGAGCGCGGGTGTGGTCGCTGCCGCGGTCAATGATGCCTGTGTAGAGGACAGCGCGCATCCCCATCGCCAGCGGTCCGGCGACGTCATTGCTCTCGCGGTCGCCGATGTGGGCGATCATCGCAGTGGGCAGACCCAGTTCCAGCGAAGCGCGACGAAAGATGCGCGGCGACGGCTTGGATTCGCCTACCTCGTCGGAAAAGAGAAAGAGGCGAAAGTATTGCAACAGCCCTTGTTGATAGAGGAGATGGCGGATGCCGCGCCCGGTGGTGTGGATCGTGTCGGAGATAATGCCGAGCGTGTACGCCTGCGCCAGCGCCTCCAGCGTAATCTGGATGTGCGGCGCAAAGTCGGGCGGGATGCGCACTTCCATCATTTCGATGGCACGCGCCAACTCGCTGACTTCGTGTACCAGCGAGGCGTATTTTCCCGGCGGCGGCGTCAATCCTAGACACTCGTAGGCGTAGCTGATGCGCCGGTGTACGCTTGGCGTCTGATGATGGTCGTGCCATTCCGCACGAAACCGTGCGTTGGCAGCACGATACGCCTGGGCGGCGTCGTCTGGCTCAATCTGCGGATAGCGACGCACGATATGATCGACAAAGAGCACCACTCGTTCGTCAGCTTTGGTGGGCAGTCCCATCTGCGCTCGCTTTGGCTCATCCGAGTCGTCGACGGCGAGCGTATCCCAGAAATCGAACGTCAACGCCTGAATCATGGTGCAAGATCATACCATGCGAAGGACGGGATTGGTGATTGGAGGCTGGGGAGTATAGATGTCAAGATATGTGGACTTACACCGCAATCAACACAATCGCCGCCAGCGCCGCGACTACGCCGATCACCTGCGGCCGGTTGAGCCGCTGACCGAGCAGCCCCCACGCCAGCAGCGCGGTGATCCCTGGATAGAGCGACGCCAGGATTGCGGCCACGTCGAGCCGCCCGGCGACGGCAGCCAGCGCAAAGAAGAGGTTGCCGCCCGCATCGAGCAGACCAGTCGCCGCACTGAGCGGCAGCGCCGCGCGCAGCGGTAGGAGCGGCCGGCGCGTGCCGAGGATTGCCGCCAGGATCAGCAGCCCACCCAACGAACGCGCCACCGTCAGCGTCCAGAAGACGTTGCCTTCCCCCGTCGCCCGGTCGATAAAGATGAAGTAGAAGCCAAAGCTGAAGCCGGCCACCAGCGTATAGACCAGGTCGCGCCGTGTGAGCGCCTCGCCCGCACCGCCGGCCAGCAGCCAGACCGCAACCAACGCCATCGCAAAGCCGCCAAGTTGGAGCGGCGCCGGCAGCCCCTCGGTGACAAGGCCGAAAATCACCGGCACACCGCCGGAAATGACCGCCGTCAGCGGTGCGACGATGCCCATGTGCCCGGAAGCCAGCGCCTGATAGAGCACCAACAGCCCCACCGCGCCGATCAAACCAGCGGCGCCGCCCCAGAGCAAGTGTGACAGGTCGGGCAGCGCCTCGCTAAAGATCAGCGCCAGCGCCGCCAACAGCGCCGCACCAACAAACTCCGCCAC
>Ga0114938_1001144_pt1 | contig 18691 bp, 21 predicted proteins | sample AshMeaBigSpring_FD_88675 | JGI IMG/M metagenome (GOLD analysis project Ga0114938, IMG submission 88675) | Groundwater microbial communities from Big Spring, Nevada to study Microbial Dark Matter (Phase II) - Ash Meadows Big Spring | ecosystem: Environmental > Aquatic > Deep subsurface >...
GTTTACGAGCAGTTTAAAGAAAATCCGAACTTTTTAATTGTTTCACACACCTGCAATCCTGAAATTGATAGTGTTGCTGTGCTAAAAAAGTATGCAGATAGCTTACAAGTAAATACTAAAAAATGGGTTTTTGTAACTGGTAGTAAAGACAAATTGTATTTGCAAGCTAGAAATAGTTATTTGCTAGATGATCCTAAAAATACATTTGAAAAAATTGAAGATCAATTTATTCATACGCAGTTTTTTGCTTTGGTAGATAAAGATGGACAAATTAGAGGACAAATTTATGATGGATTGAAACAAGAAGAATTAGACAAACTAAAACAAAATATTGATATTTTGTTGAAAGAAAAGGGCGGAAAAGGCAACTTTGTGAATAGTATTTTTAGCAATAACCCATAATAAAAATGCGTACAACAGCAGAAATTTTAAAAACGTACGGCTTAAGCATTACCGATAGCAGAAAACAAATATTAGAATTGTTTTTGGCAAGTACAGGTGCATTGGCTCATGCAGATATTGAAAAAAAAATTGCTGCATCATTTGATAGGGTTACTATTTATAGAACGTTACAAACGTTTGTAGAAAAAGGAATTATACACACCATTCCTACGGCAGATAATAGTGTAAAATATGCTTTGTGTAAAGATGAGTGTACAGCAGGCCATCACCACGATAATCATATACATTTTATTTGCGACAATTGTAATGTTACCTATTGTTTAGATCATGTAACTGTGCCTACAGTACATTTACCCAATGGTTTTACAGCCAAACAAACCGATTTGGTTGTGAGTGGTATTTGCCAAAACTGTAACTAGATTGGAGTAGCTTATCAATTAGCAATGTGGTTTGTAAACGTTTTTAAAAACAGTAGATTTGCCCTTGTTATCACATCCTTTACTTTAAATGCAATAAATGATTTTAGTTACAGGTGCAAATGGTTTAGTGGGTAGTCATCTTGTTACCTATTTATTGCAACAAGGTAAACGTGTAAGAGCTACTTATCACAACAACAAACCCACCTTACAACATCCTCAGTTAGAGTGGTTACAAACCAATATTTTAGATGTAATAGATATAGAAGAAGCCATGTTAGGCATTACACATGTTTATCATTGTGCAGCTGTTGTTTCTTTTCAAAAAGGAGAGCAAACCCAACTATTTAAAACCAATATAGAAGGCACAGCCAATATTGTAAATGCTTGTATTGATGCTGGAGTTGAAAAACTTTTGTTTGTAAGTTCTGTTGCTGCTTTGGGTAGAATAAGAGAAAATGAATGGATTAATGAAACCATGAAATGGACACCCGAAACAAGTAATAGTGCTTATGGCAAATCGAAATATTTAGCAGAAATGGAAGTGTGGAGAGGAATTGGTGAAGGTTTACAAGCGGTAATTATTAACCCAACCATTATTTTAGGTGCTGCCAATTGGAATCAAGGTTCTGCTGGCATTTTTAAATCGGCTTATGAAGAATTTCCATGGTTTACCGATGGTATTAGTGGCTTTGTAGATGTACAAGATGTGGTAAATGCGATGGTTTTATTGATGGAAAGCCCAATTGTAGGCGAACGTTTTGTAATTAGTGCAGAAAATGTATCGTATAAAACCATTTTTTCTAACATAGCAAAAAACTTTGGTAAAAAACCGCCTTATAAAAAAGTTACACCATTAATAGCAAGTATAGTTTGGCGAATAGAAGCTATTAAAGCTTTTTTTACAGGAAAAAAACCGTTACTTACTAAAGAAACCGCAGCAACAGCACAAGCCAAAGTGCATTTTAACAATGGTAAATTATTAGAATTTTTACCCTCATTTACATACACACCCATATCAAATTGCATAGAAAGAGTTTGCAAAGAGTTTAAAAAAATGTATAATTTGCCATAATTCGTATGGCAAAGTTTATAACCATTATCGTTTTTGTTTTTTCATTATACACACCCACATTGGTAAAATGGTTGGGTTATGTACAATGTATTGCAATTACTGAAAATAGCAACGATTGGTGTAGCTGTCAATTAAGCAATGTACTAACAACGGACTTTTCTTCTGACGCTTTGCCTTCTGCAAGTATCAATAACCTTCAACTTGAAGATAAATATGTGCCACTTCAAACAACCATACAATTTTGTTTACCCGCATTAAAACCTTTACTGTTTAGCTCAAAGCAGCAACAATTAAAAGGGATTCTTTTTGCAGATGGCGTTTTTCGTCCTCCCTGTATATAATTTTTTGTTTCAACTTCTTTCCTTTAAATAGCTATGGCTGTGTGTATTTGTATGCATACAACTGAGCATTTTGTACATTTTTAAAAAATAAACATGAAAACATTTAAATATTCATTAGTAGTGATTGTATTGCTTACAGCAATCATTTCTTGCAATAAAAAAAATATTCCTGCAAATACACCCATTTCTAACAAAATCATTTATAACAAACAAAACCAAGCCGTTTTATTAGGGCATTGTTCAATATCTGCTTTACAACAAGACCCATTTAGTAACTGGTTTTTTAAACAACAACAAAATTTTGCTCCAGATACAAGTGTTGTAAAAAACATAGAACCATTGTTACACCATAAAACCATTGAGATATTTTTAGGTTCTTGGTGTGGCGATAGCAAAAGAGAAGTGCCAAGAATGTTAAAACTATTAGAAATGGCAAAAATTGATACGACGAATATTCGGTTAATTTTTGTTGATAACGACGAAAAACGATACAAACAAAGCCCAGAAAGAGAAGAAATAGGCAAAAACATTCATCATGTACCAACATTTATTGTGTATCATAAGCAGAAAGAAATAGGCAGAATTGTAGAAACACCAATTGAAAGTTTGGAAAAAGACTTGTTATCGATTTTAAAGAAAGAGAATTATCAACCGAATTATAAAGCTATTCAATACTGGCAAACAACGGTTAAAAACAAAAACAAAGCAAAATCTTTGGCAACATTACAGCAAGTTGCAAGCAAGCTAAAGCCACTTTGTAAGCATTCGGGTGAATTAAATAGCTATGGATATGTATTATTAGCAGAGAAAAAACTGATTGAGGCAATTGATATTTTTACCGTTAACACTTTGATATACGATACAAACGATAACTGTTTTGATAGTTTAGGCGAAGCCTATTTTACAATTGGAAATACAGATAAAGCAAAACAAAATTTTCAGAAAGCTTTACGGTTAAACCCAAAAAATACACATGCAAAAGAAATGTTGGCTCAAATAAAGTAGTATTCTTTTTAGAAGTGGCATAAAAAAGCCCCATTTTCATTCTGTTGAGTGCAAATGGGGCTTTTTGTTTATCAAGTTATTTTACCGTTCATCAAATCAATAAAAAACTGCTCTAGATTTCATTTTCTACAAAACATTGATTATCAATGTTTTGCAAATTCATACAAATCTCGTTGCAGCCTATTACTAAAAAATACTTGGTACTTTGTTTTGCATAGTACCAAATAAACTCCATCTTTGTGTTGTCAAAGTAGCAAATCGGTTATCAATTAACTGAAAAACAACTACCGAAAAATTAAAAACAATTAAAAATATTTTACAATGAAAACGCAAAACAACAACAACATCTTACAAGGTCTTAATCAAAACACCTTAAATGAATTGGTAACAGTAGTAAACGAAACTGTTGCAACTAACGTAGTGTTACCTTCTTTAAAAAGCAATTTAGTAGCTGCAGATTTATGGAACATTCAACGCATGCGTAAAACACAATTGGTAAGCTCTAGCTACAGAAACAGATTTTCTGTTTTATAATTCACATTCAAAAACATTTTTCAAAATACGCTTGCCATTTTTCTAAAAACGCAGGCATCTTAAAAAACGCCAAATCATGGATATTCAAAACACACAAAGTCAAATGCGGAAGGGCGTTCTAGAATTCTGTATTCTATCTGTAATTCGTCAGGGCGAAGTTTACCCAAGTGATATTGTAGATAAAATGAAAGCCGCCAACTTGCATATATTAGAAGGAACATTGTATCCTTTACTAACAAGATTAAAAAACGCAGAATATTTAACCTACCGTTGGGTAGAAAGCAACAGTGGACCACCACGTAAATATTTTGTAATGACCGATAAAGGCCTAGCTTTTTACAGTGAGTTAGAAAAAACTTGGAAAGAATTAGCCGATGCCGTTCAAGCACTTACTCAGCCCATAGAAAACCACCAAAACCAACTTTAACCAACCGAAAAATAACAATCATGAAAAAGGTAATTAATATAAACTTTCAAGGTAGGGTTGTTCCTATCGAAGAAAATGCCTACGATATTTTACAGAAATATGTAGACAGCCTCAAAAAATATTTTGCAAACGAAGAAGGTAAAGACGAAATTATTAATGATATAGAAAGCCGTATTGCCGAATTATTTGCAGAAACACTGAAAAAAGGTAGCACTTGCATTTCTGATGATGATGTAAACAATATTATTAACAGTATGGGCCGCCCTGAAGATTTTGATGGTGAAGAAGAAAAGGTAAAAACGCAATTAGGTACAGAAGAAAAAACCAACAATACCAACCAACAACAAGCAGCTTTTACAAGCAACGTTAATCGCCGTTTGTACCGTGATGAAAACAACAAGGTTTTAGGTGGTGTTTGTAGCGGTATCGCCAACTATTTTGGTATTGAACCCTTAATTGTTAGAATAATTGCTGTGGTAATTTTTGGTATCTTCTTTATTCCATATTTAATATTATGGGTGGCTGTGCCAAGTAGTGCTACACAAGTAATTGGTAGTGTAAGAAAACGTTTGTTTAGAGATACCGACGATAAAATAATTGCCGGTGTTGCTAGTGGATTGGGTCATTATTTTGGCGTAAATCCTTGGATTCCTAGAATATTGTTTTTAATTCCATTTTTATCGTTTGTTACCAGATGGAGTAGTTGGGGAATGTTCGATTTTCCACATTTTGTAAGCCTATCATTTAGTCCAGGTGCTACTATTTTATATATTATTCTTTGGCTTATTCTTCCTGAAGCAATTACAAGTGCTGATAAATTAGAAATGCGTGGAGAACGTGTTGACCTAAACAGCATTAAACAAACTATTCAAACCGATATGGAAGGCTTTAAAAACAGAGCTGAAAAATTTGGTGAAGAATTGAAACATAAAGCCGAAGCTTTTAGTAAAGATTTTACACCAAAAGCCCAACAATTTGGCAACGAAACAGCATATGTAGCCAAAAAAGCTAGCAGAGGTTTTGGAGATGTTATTGCACTGATTGCTAAAATATTTGCATACTTTATTCTTGCAGTTGTGCTGTTTTCTATTGTAGCTGCTTTATTTGCTGTGGGTGTAACATTTATTGGGTTATCACCAGCAGCAGAATACATTATTAACGATGGTTGGCAATCGGTATTTGCTTGGGGAAGTTTGCTTCTATTTATTTGGGTGCCTATTATTGGAATTATTACTTGGATTATTCGTAGAATAATTAAAGCAAAAAACAACAACATTATGCGTTACTCTTTTGTAGCCATTTGGTTGGTAGGTTTGTTTTGCACCCTTGGTTTGGCTGTTTCTTTGAGAAACGATTTTAGATATAAGAGTGCACCAAACGAACAACAGTTTGCTTTAAACAATCCTACAGTAAACAAATTAGAAGTGCATTTATCTGGTGGCAAATATTTTACCGATAAAAAAACGTTTAAAATAGAACCTTTCCATTTTTTAGAAGACGATACCGTTTATGTTCCAAACACTAGAATCAGAATTGTACGATCAGCTAATGATAGTTTTCAAGTAAGTGTTCTAAAAGTTAGCAATGGTTTTTCTAAACAACAAGCCAACAATTTAGCTGAAAAAATAGAATACGGCATTTCTCAAAAAGATACCATTTTATCACTTTACAAAGGCATTCCAATTAATAAAGATGATAAGTTTAGAAATCAACGCATTATTATTACCATTACTGTTCCACTTGGTAAAAAAATAAAGATTGATGAAAAAATTGGCTGGCACAACGATGTACACATCGGCTTTAACGATGATAATTGGAGATGGAGAGGCGATTACAGCGAAGATGGTGAGTATTATTGGGAAAGCGATAAAGAATACATAATGACTGAAAAAGGTTTAGAAAGAACAAACAAAAGTGCTTTTGAAGATGAAGACAACAATAGCGACAATTTAGAAAAATACAAACGCAGCCGTGAAGAATTAGAAAGAGAAATTGAAGAACAACAACGTGAAATTGAAGAGAAAAAACGAGAACTACAACGCTCATTAGAAGATAAGCAAAGAGAATTAGAATTGAAGAAAAACGAACTTAATAAAGAAATAGATACTGTTACTCGTTATAAGTATCAAAAAGCAGTGGCAGATTCTAAACAAAAAGATAAGAAAAATAAATGCAGCAGCAACGATTTAACAGAACTATCATCAAGGGTGTATATGTTACAAGTTGCTGGCTAAAAACTCGGTTAAAGTTGGGAGAAAAAAGACCTCCGTTTTAATCTTATAATAGAGGTCTTCCCTTTTTAAAAAATCCGATGAAAAGCCTTGCTTTATCATCTTTCAAATAGGGTAATTACAGTTGTTCTACAAGAAGCCGCTTCATAAACAAATGAGGCGGTTTTTATTTTCTAAATACCGTTCGTTTTTACCCATTTATCCACTAGTAAAAGATAATTTTGCAAAAAATTTTTACCATGAATATTGCAGATATAAGAAAAGATTATCAATTACAATCTTTAAGCGACTCGGACGTTCATACAAACCCTATTGAACAGTTTACAAAATGGTGGAATGAAGCGGTAAATAGTAATATAGATGAAGTAAATGCCATGTCTTTAGCAACGGCAACACCTACAGGAATTCCATCTGTACGGATTGTTTTATTAAAAGGTTATTCTGAAGAAGGATTTACATTTTTCACCAATTACAACAGCAAAAAAGGAAGGCAGCTTATCGATAATCCTGTAGCTTCTTTGGCTTTTTTTTGGAAAGAATTGCAACGTCAAGTTTGTATTACAGGCATTGTTAAAAAAGTAAGCGATGCAGAAAGTGATGCCTATTTTAATAGCCGACCCGTTGGCAGCAGAATTGGTGCTTGGAGTTCGCCACAAAGTACGGTTATTGCAGACAGATCTGTTTTAGAAGCCAACGAAAAAAAATATACCGAAGAATTTGGCAACGAGGTTCCCCGTCCACCACATTGGGGCGGCTTTATTGTTGTACCCAATCAAATAGAATTTTGGCAAGGTAGAAGCAGCCGCTTACACGATAGAATTGTATATACTAAACAAACCGAAAACAACTGGAAAATAGAAAGACTTGCTCCTTAAATTGAATGTTAGAATAATTCAAAATTGAAACCTTATTGGATATTTAATTTATATTCAAACATGTACTAAATAAATTTTTGATGAAGGTGTCTGTTAGAAGTTACAATTTACTGCTCGATAATATTGGTGCAACGTTGCAACAAGCTAGAGCAAATGCTTTCAAGGCAATTAATTCAGAACTTGTTAAAGCAAACTGGGAAATTGGAAAACATATTGTTGAATTTGAGCAGAAAGGCAAATTAAAAGCCGAATATGGTAGTTCTTTACTAATGTCACTAGCCAAAGACTTAAAACTTAAATACGGCAAGGGTTTTAGTAAGAGCAACATTTATTTATGTAGACAGTTTTACTTGAAGTATCCAAAATTCCAGACAGTGTCTGGAAAATTAAGTTGGAGTCATTATGCAGAATTATTAACCATTTCTGATGATTTGGGAAGAAGTTTTTATGAAAAACAATCTATTAAAGAAAGTTGGAGTTTAAGAGATTTAAAACGTCAAGTTAATTCAGCACTTTTTCAACGATTAGCATTAAGCAAGAATAAGAAAGAAGTTTTAGAATTAGCCCGAAAAGGACAAAAGCTGGATGAAGCTAAAAATGCAATAAAAGACCCTTATGTTTTTGAATTTTTAGAAGTTCAAAAAGAATCTATTTTAAAAGAACGTAGCCTTGAGAAAAAACTAGTTGATAATCTTCAAAAATTTCTTTTAGAATTAGGGAAAGGCTTTTCATTTGTGGCTAGACAATTTAAAATTACAGTTGATAATGAGCATTATTTTATAGATCTAGTTTTTTATCATCGCATATTAAAATGTTTCGTTTTAATTGATCTTAAAGCTAGTAAAGTTAAGCATCAAGATATTGGGCAAATGAACTTGTACTTGAACTATTTTAAAGCAGAAGAAAATGTTGAAAGCGATAATGAACCTATCGGAATAATAATCGCAGCCGATAAACATGAATTTCTAGTAAAGTATGCAACAGGTGGTTTATCTAACAAAATTTTTGTTTCCAAGTATCAACTTTACTTACCAGATCAAAAAATACTTGAAAGGAAAGTAAAAGAAATAATTGAAAGCTAAACAAATAGGGTTTTAAATAAATGCTTAATTAACTCATTGCTTACTTTGTTGGAAGCTCATAAAAAAGATATTTTGAAAAACAACATTGAAACTTTTAATGAAACCAACTTTAAAGAAATTTGTACCGTACTTTCTACCAAAGACAATACTATTTTACAAATTATCAACAGTTTCGGAATTCCTCCACTATGGAAACGCCCTGCTAGCTTTACCACACTTATAAAAATTATTTTAGAGCAACAGGTTTCTCTAGCATCGGCAAAAGCTGCATTTACACAATTACAACAAACAATTGGTGACGATATTACACCTGAAAAAATACTAGCATTATCTAACGACACGCTTAAAAACTGTTATTTCAGCAAACAAAAAATTGTGTATGTAAAAGATTTGTCTAACAAAATTATTTCTAAGAGCCTATGCTTAGAAAATCTTGAATTGCAAACCGATGAAGATGTAAAGCAACAATTAATACAGGTAAAAGGTATTGGCAATTGGTCTGCTACCGTTTTTTTAATGATGGCATTAAACAGATGCAATCATTTTCCTATTGGCGATATTGCACTCATCAACAGTATTAAAGCCGAAAAAAATTTACCGAAAGAAACGAGTATTGAAACAATTGAAATAATTGCTGAAAATTGGAAGCCGTATAAAACAATTGCTAGCTATATTTTTTGGTGGAGCTATTTAAATAGAAGAGGAATACAGTGGCAGCCTTAATTTTTATTGAAAATAAACACAAATGGTTTGAGTGCTTTTTCTCTAATAATTTGTTGAATTAAGTGAAATTTCTTTATCACTTTATACTTGTTTACATCAATTATTTCATGTGCAGCACAAAACGATTGCAAGTTTTCAATGTTAAATAGCAAACTATTTAATTGCTCTAATTCATGTTGAAAAGAGTCATTGTTTAATGATGCACTTTTAGATAGTACAAGCAAATCTCTATTTCCTGCTTTCATAACAAAGTATTTCTTTGTTTTACAATAAAATTAGCCAACTACTTTTCTTGATGGACACATGCAAGATTTTTTGTAAGAAGCCTTTGATGTAGAACATGATGCCACCAACGATATAACAAACAAAACAACTAATATTTGGTTTAATTTTTTAGTCATAATTATCAATAAAATTAGTAGAAACAATTGTTATCTGCATAATTTTAACGCTTCAATGGCAAAAATTAATATACAAAGGGTACTGGTTGCCCCATTAGATTGGGGTTTAGGCCATGCAACACGTTGTATTCCTATTATTAAAGCACTTTTACAACATCAATATTCGGTTTTTGTTGCTTGCAATGCCACTCAAAAATCACTTTTAGAAAAAGAGTTTTCAAATATTCAGTTTATTGAACTTGATGGCTACAATATTAAATATACCAAACAAAAATGGTGGTTTCCTTTTAAAATGGTGCTTCAAGTAAATCGTATTTATAAGACTATTAAGAAAGAACATATTTGGCTACAAAATATTATTGAAACCTATCAAATAGATATGGTTATCAGTGATAATAGATATGGATTGCATTCAACCAAAATTCCCTGCGTTTTTATTACACATCAATTGTTGGTTAAAGCACCTTTTCATTGGCTTGAGTTATGTATACAAAAACAACTTTATAAATACATTCAACAATTTTCAAGCGTTTGGGTGCCAGATTTTGCTTCAGAAAATCAGATTGCAGGAAAACTTTCTCATCCTACACAAAAACCAACTATTCCAATTCATTACATAGGCATACTGTCTCGTTTCGATGTAATAAAAAATGTCACAAACTTGTACCGATATTGTATTATTATTTCTGGACCAGAACCACAAAGAACATTATTGGAAGAAATTATTTTCAAACAAATTCAAAATACAATACAGCCTATTGTTGTTGTAAGGGGTTTGCTAAAAGCTACCAATGTTTTAAGCACCAATAATTCTAACATTACCATTTATAACCATTTAGATGGAGCGTCTCTAAATGCAGTAATTCAATCTAGCGAATTTATAGTTTGTAGAAGTGGCTACACAACCATAATGGAGTTGTTGCATTTACAGAAAAAAGCCATTTTAATTGCTACTCCTGGACAAACCGAACAAGAATATTTAGCCCAATTATTACATGAAAAAAAATACGCTGTTTGTGTACCACAAAACCGTTTTAACTTTCAAAAAGTAACCGATTTAGCAGATGCTTTTGTATATAAAACTCCAGATGCTTCGTTTTCTCAACAAGCATTATCCAATCAAATTCATTTCCTTATTCAACAATTATAGCCGCTACAGCTAATTATATTTGTGCCCTAAATGAATCAAAAACACAAGGCACATATTGCCGTTTTAATTGCAAATTTCTTTTTTGGTGCAGCCGTTGCTGCGGTAAAACACATTACACCAAACGTAATGCAACCTTTTGCAGTAAATGCAATTAGAGTGTCGGTAGCCCTTGTTTTATTTTGGATTTTGTTTTTATTTAAACCAACCAACGCATCTATTCAAAAAAAACATATTCCTCGTTTTTTAATTTGTGCTATTTGTGGTGTGGTGATTAATCAAATATTTTTTATAAAAGGAGCATCTCTAACGAGCCCTATTCATACTTCTTTATTGGCATTGAGTACGCCTATTGCTATTACAATTATTGCTGCTTGGCTGTTAAAAGAGCGATTAACCGTATATAAAATTCTAGGATTAATATTGGGAATTTCCGGAGCGGCTACTTTGGTTTTATCTAAAAATTTAGATAGCAACGCATCGAATATGTTGTTGGGTGATGTAATGATTATGGTAAATGCTGTTTCATATGCTTTTTACTTGGTGTTGGTACGGCCATTAATGCAAGCTTATTCGGCAATTCATGTTACTCGTTGGGTATTTTTAATTGGTGCATTATTTATAATTCCAATTGGTTGGAATGATTTTACCCAAATTCAATGGCAAATATTTAACTGGACACATTGGTTTGCTTTAAGCTTTGTGGTAATTGGAGCTACATTTATTGCTTACTTATTTATTGTATATGGCATTTCTACGCTTGGGGCTTCTACCACAGGCACTTATGTATACACACAACCTGTTTTTGCTACCATCACTGCTTTGTTAATTTTTAACGAACACCTTAATTTGGTAAAAATTGTAGCTGCATCACTTATTTTTAGCGGTGTTTTTTTAGCGAATTTTAAAAAGGAAAGCAAAACTGGTGAATAAGATTTCTATTTAAGGTACATCTATCAAATTAAACAGAAGCCCCATGTGTGCTGCTACAAAGATTTTTCAAAAACATTTGGAATAAATCTTACAGCATAATTTAACAATGATTGCTTATTTTGCTGCTTGTTCTTCAGTAAAAAATATGAAATTACTCAGCCCAGCCATATCTCGTTTAGCTCGTTTTCGTCATTGGCGTATTGAACAATGGGTAGAGAATCCGATTGAGGCTCAAAGAGAAGTGCTGCAAGATTTGGTAACACATGCACAGTTTACAGAAATTGGTCGGCAATATGGCTTGAATAATTTGTTTTCGGTAAGAGATTTTAAAAAGGCAATTCCGATTCATGAATACGATCAATTGAAACCTTACATTGATAGATTAATGAATGGTGAAGAAAAATTGTTGTGGAATACGCCTGTAAATTGGTTTGCAAAAAGTAGTGGCACAACAAACGATAAAAGTAAATTTATTCCTATTACAGACGAAAGCCTCAACGATTGTCATTACCAAGCTTCAAAAGATGTTTTAAGTTTATATTACAATTTTAATCCTGATAGCGATTTGCTAACAGGTAAAGGTTTGGTAATTGGAGGAAGCCATCAAATAAACATGTTGAACGAAGAAATTCAATATGGCGATTTGAGTGCAGTTTTATTACAAAATGCTCCTATTTGGGCCAATTGGATAAGAACTCCTGAACTTTCGATTGCTTTATTAGATGAATGGGAACATAAAATTGAACAACTTGCACAAAGCACCATTGAAGAAGATGTAACTTCTATTTCTGGTGTACCTACATGGACACTTATATTGATTAAACGAATTTTACAAATTACGGGTAAACAAACACTCAAAGAAGTTTGGCCAAACTTAGAACTATATATTCATGGCGGTGTTTCATTTGTTCCGTATAAAGAGCAATTTCAAAAATTAATTGGTGGTGGTGTTCACTACATAGATTTATACAATGCTAGTGAAGGATTTTTTGCAGCACAAGACACACCTGATTCTAACGGAATGCTATTGTTTTTGCATCATGGCATTTTTTACGAGTTTATGCCTGTAGAAGAATATGGAAAATCCGATCCTAAAACGGTGGGTTTGCAAGATGTAGTAATTGGGCAAAATTATGCTTTGGTAATTAGCACAAACGGTGGTTTGTGGCGATATTTAGTTGGTGATACGGTACAATTTACTACCACATATCCATTTAGAATAAAAGTTACCGGACGTTTAAAACACTATATCAATGCTTTTGGAGAAGAAGTAATGGTAGATAATACAGACAAAGCACTTGCCATTGCTTGTGCAAAAACAGAAGCTGTAGTTACCGAATACACAGCCGCTCCTGTATACTTTTCTGACAATGCAAATGGATGCCATGAATGGTTAATTGAGTTTGAAAAAGAGCCAAATAATATAGAATTATTTGTTGATGAATTAGATGCTGCATTAAAAAATTTAAATAGCGATTACGAAGCCAAGCGTCATAAAAATATTGCTTTAAAGCAGCCCATTGTAAGTTGTGTACCTAAACAAACATTTCACAAATGGTTGCATAGCAAAGGCAAGCTAGGGGGGCAACATAAAGTGCCAAGATTGTGCAATGACAGAAAATATATAGAAGAAATTTTGGCTTTTGCAAATGCATAAGCACATTAGGGAACAGGATCATGACCATGACCACCCCATGGATGACAACTCGAAATGCGTTTTACAGACAACCAAAATCCCTTAATAACACCATGTTTCTGAAACGCCTCAATGGCATAATGTGAGCAAGTAGGTGTGTATCTACATTTTGGACCCAACCATGGAGAAATTAAATATTGGTAAAACCGAATCATTACCACAAAGGGCCAACTAAGCATTTGTAGCAATTGTTTCATCTAAAGATTTTATTAGTTTTTCAATAATCAGGGGCATTTTCTTTTTTACCAAACTAGTTGGCGGTACTGCTTTATCTATAAACATAAAAAATACCGCAATTTGTATTTGATGCTCGTTTGTAAATTCATGTAACGGTAATTTATATAAACGATATTGTTCTCTTAAAATGCGTTTTATTCTATTTCTGTCTACTGCTTTTTTAAAATTTCTGCTGCTAGCGGTTACACCAATTTTTATTGGAAAATCAAGAGGCTCATCAACTACCAAATACATTACCTTAACAGGAAATACTAAAAAAGATTTTCCTTTTGTAAAAACGCTTTCAATTAGCTTTTTACTTTTTAATTTTTCTTGTTTATTAAATGTATAAATGCTCAACAATAAAGTAAATTAATTAAAAGATAAAGATAGCAGATATAAAAAACCTCCTATTCATTTTTAGGAGGTTCTTTTATGAATATTTATAAAACAGCGTATTAATAATTAATTACTTGCTCTTCAATTGTTTCAGGAATTTCTCTCCAAGTGTATTGTTGTGTACGCAATTGTGGTTCAAATCCAGCTTCTTTAATAGCATCTTGAATGGTTTTATACGTAAACCTATGTGGTGCACCTGCTGCACTTACCACATTTTCTTCAATCATAATACTTCCAAAATCGTTAGCTCCAGCATGTAAGCAAGTTTGTGCCGTTTGTTTACCAACAGTTAACCAACTAGCTTGAATGTTTTTTACATTAGGTAACATGATTCTACTTATTGCTATCATTCGAATATATTCGTCTGGTGTAGTTAGGTTTTGTACGCCACGTATTTTGGTAAGTAAGGTATCTACATCTTGAAACGTCCAAGGTATAAATGCTAAAAATCCATTGGCATCGGCTGGTTTTTTAGCTTGAGTTTCTCTTATTCTTACCAAATGGATAAATCTTTCTTCTAAGGTTTCTACGTGACCAAACATCATAGTTGCACTCGTAGTAATATGTAAATTATGAGCTTGATGCATTACTTCTAACCATTCATCGGCTCCACATTTTCCTTTACTAATTAATCTTCTTACTCTATCAATCAAAATTTCTGCACCTGCACCTGGTAACGAATCTAAGCCTGCTTCTTTTAAAGCTTTTAATACTTCGTAATGTGTGCTTTTTTCTAATTTGGTAATGTGTGCTATTTCTGGTGGACCAAGTGCATGTAATTTAATGCTAGGATATTCTTGTTTAATGGCTTTGAACGTATCTACGTAAAATTGTAAACCTAATTCTGGATGATGACCACCTTGAAGTAACAATTGATCGCCACCATATTTTAATGTTTCTTCAATTTTTTTACGATAGGTTGGCATATCTGTAATATATGCCTCTGCATGACCTGGAATTCTATAAAAGTTACAGAATTTACAATTGGCAATACAAACATTGGTAGTATTTACATTTCTATCAATTTGCCAAGTTACCTTTCCATGAGGCACTTGTATTTTGCGTAATTCGTCGGCCACATACATTAACTCGGTTAAAGGAGCATTTTCAAACAAAAACATTCCTTCTTCTACCGATAAAAATTCAAAAGCCAATGCTTTTTTATACAACTCTGCTAAATTCATGCGTATTTGTTTATACAATATAGTAACAAAGGTAAGGTTGCTATTGTTGCAAGTATTGAATTATATGTTTAATTACGTATTGTTTTTGTGGACTGTTGTTTCTATGAATTTTTTCTTAAAACACCATATTCCCTTTGTTTTTAATTTGCTCATTGGTAAGTTCTGCTACCATTTGCACACCGTTGATGCTTTTAATGGCTTGTTTTATCCAATTGCATTTTTCATCGTCTACCCAATCGTATTTCATTAGCCACAAATAATCCATGTGTTTAAATTCTGGCAATAAATATTCGCCATCGCAATAATTGTGGTATAAAAAATGGGTTAAAAAGCTATTGGCTTCTTTCGATTCATAAATTGAAAAATGGTAGGTTCTATCTTTTCGTCGTAATGGAATTTCTATTTCATTATTTAGTCTAAAATTAAATCCTACCAAATTGTTTAATTGCCAACAAAATAGGTAGTTTTTAATGGGTGCTGTTATACCTAACAATCTTGTTTCTTCAAAAAAGTCGTCGTTTAATTCTTCTATATTTAAGCGTAGTTTCATGTATAAATATCAAATGAAGTTACAGTTGCAAATAACCGAAATGATTTTGATTAAAATTAGTATCCAATTACAAAACAGTACTTACAAAAAAAGCCACTCAAGAATGAATAGCTCTTTTAAAATGATTATTGATAATGGTTTCAATTACTTTTTTTCTGCAATAGTAAGTTTGGTAAGTTTTTCTATAGTTTCTCTAATTTCTTTGATGCTGTAAAAGCGGTACACTTCTGGTTCTTTATCGCCTTGTTTTGCTACAGATGTCATTTTGTGGAAAGGACCAACTACAAAAGATTCTATATTGTCGCTCACTTTTACAACTTGCTTTGGTAAAACATAAAAGTTTTTATTAGCAGCACTAATGTTTTTGCCTTGTGTAAGTTGCACTAGCGAATCAATATCTTTCTTTAATTGTTCTTGTGTAATTACAGTTTGTGTTGCTTTAGGATCGCTATATTTTTGGTAGCTACCAATAATGGTATCGTTCTTTGCATTTAGAATATACAATCCATTTTCAGGAATATCTACGCTTGCATCAGCATCTAATCCTTCAATTTTTAGGGTAACTTTTTCTGCAGAATTAAAGTCTAATACTTTTTCTTCGCTACCAGGACCATCTTTTACGGTAATGGTTTTTGTTTCGGCATTTGCAGTACTATTTCCTTTAAAATAAACAATTACTTTTTTAGGATTGGAAGAACAAGAAGCCAATGCAACAAGTGCTGTTAGGCAAACAATAGTTTGTTTCATAATGTGTTTAGTGTTTATCGAATGTGTAAGAAATTAAAAATCCCGATTTAAGTTGTTTAAATCGGGATTGAAAATACTACTATTTTAGATATGATTATTTTGCAGCAGCAAAACGTTCAGCAACTTTTGTCCAATTTACAACGCTCCAAATAGCTCCTAAATATTCTGGACGACGATTTTGGTATTTTAAGTAGTAAGCATGTTCCCAAACATCTACTCCTAAAATGGGGGTTCCTTTTACTTCTGCAACATCCATTAACGGATTATCTTGATTTGGTGTTGAACTTACTTCTAATTTACCCTCTTTTACAATTAACCAAGCCCAACCACTACCAAAACGAGTAGCACCTGCAGCAGCAAATTTTTCTTTAAACGCATCGAAACTACCAAAAGCAGCATCGATAGCAGCGGCTAAATCACCTGTAGGTAATCCACCAGCATTTGGTGCTAAACTTTCCCAGAAAAAAGTATGGTTCCAATGTCCACCACCATTGTTACGTACAGCAGGAGAAATGCTACCAGCAACAGCAACCAATTCTTCAATTGATTTTCCTTCATTTGGTGTACCAACAATAGCTTTGTTTAAATTATCTACATAAGCTTGATGGTGTTTTCCATGATGAATTTGCATGGTTGTAACATCAATATATGGTTCTAAAGCATCGTGTGCATACGGTAATGCAGGAAGAGTAAATGACATAGTATTTAATTTTTAATGATTGAATAAATAGAATTGCAAATTTAAGGATATGCCGATAGATGCTAACAATATGAAATGATGAATTGTTGTTGAATTTAGAAATTAAAAAGTTTGCCTTGGCAGCAATTACCGCTTATTCTTGAAAAAGCGTTTCATTAATGCGGCACATTCTTCGGTCAAAATACCTGAAACAATTGTGGTTTTTGGATGTAATGGAGAGGAAGAGGTAAACCGTTGATAACCATTTTTTTCGTCGCTAGCTCCATATACAATGCTGCCAATTTTCCCCCAATATAAGGCTCCACAACACATTAAACAAGGCTCTAACGTTACATACAAAGTTGCATCGGGCAAATATTTTGTGCCAAGAGTGCTGTATGCTGTGGTTAATGCTAAAATTTCTGCATGTGCTGTACTATCATTCAATAACTCTACTTGATTATGACCACGAGCAACCACTTTATTATTCATTACTACTACTGCACCAACAGGTACTTCATCTTTCAAAAAAGCTTCTTCGGCTTCTTTTATTGCCAATTGCATGAAGTATGCATGATCTACAAATGGGTGATTCATGGGTTAAAAATAGCACAGTTCATGTTTTTCTCATTTCTTTATCTTCATCAAATGAAAAAATTGTTATTACTACTATCTATCATTTACTCTTTACCAATATTTTGTCAAGAAAACACTTCGTTTTGGCATGGAAAATCAACCGGTAAATTACCAACATTGGCTTATGGTTTAGGCGACGACAGGTTAGGTGGAGCTAAAATGGGCTTTATAGATACCAACATACTTTTAAAAATAATTGATAGCACAGCCTCATTATACAAAGTGCAATTATCTAAACAACATACTGCTTTTATAGCTAAAGAATTTGTAAAGAAAGATTCTATTATTAAATTAAAACCTTTTTATTTAACCAACTCTTGGAGTGTAAAACCAACTGATAGTTGTTACGATGTTGTAACCATAAATGTAGATGAACGATTGCCTTATAAAAGTTGGATGCAAATAAATCCATCTACCATAGTTATTGATATTTATGGTGTACAAAGCAACACCAATTGGATTACGCAACTGCAAAATGTGAAGGCTGTTAAAAATGTTTATTATCAACAAATTGAAGATGATGTAGTAAGGGCAACTATAGAATTAACGCATCAACAACATTGGGGCTATTCTATCGGTTATAACAATAAATCGTTGGTAATAAAAGTAAAACGTCAACCAGATTTAACACAAATTAAAAAACTAAAAATTGCCATAGATGCTGGTCATGGTGGAAGCAATACAGGTGCAGGTGGTATTAAAACTGGCATTGCAGAGAAAGAATATACACTGCTATTTGCAAAGGCTTTTCAAAAACATTTAAAACAATTGGGTTTTAAAAATATTGTTTTAACAAGAACAATTGATACAAACATTGTTAATACAGATAGAGTATTGTGGCTTCAACAGCAAAACCCCGATTTGCTTATTAGTTTTCATTTAAACTCATCGAATAAACCCGATGTAAATGGCACAAGCACTTATTATAAGCATATTGGCTTTAGACCTCTGTCTGTTGCTATTTTAAAAAGAATGCTCGATATTAAACTGAA
>Ga0114938_1001145_pt1 | contig 18648 bp, 20 predicted proteins | sample AshMeaBigSpring_FD_88675 | JGI IMG/M metagenome (GOLD analysis project Ga0114938, IMG submission 88675) | Groundwater microbial communities from Big Spring, Nevada to study Microbial Dark Matter (Phase II) - Ash Meadows Big Spring | ecosystem: Environmental > Aquatic > Deep subsurface >...
ACGTCCCAGCCTCGTTGGCCCGGTCGGCTGCGGGCGATCGCGGACCCTTGCCGCTCGCCGGCCGGGCCGCTACACGTCGCGGCAAACGATACCTGACCAGAGCGAGACCCATGCACGAGCTGCTCGGATTCATCAGCTATCTCATCACGCTCTATACCTACATCGTCATCGCCGGCGTGATCATGAGCTGGCTGATGGCCTTCAACATCGTCAATCCCTACAACCCGGTCGTGCGCTCGATCTGGCAGGCGCTCAACGCCGTCACCGAGCCGCTGCTGCGGCCGATCCGCCGGTTGATGCCCGACCTCGGCGGCCTCGACATCTCGCCCGTCATCCTGCTGCTCGGCTGCTTCTTCGTTCAGTCGGTGGTGCTGCCCAACATCGCCAAGCTGATCTGATGCCGGCCCGCGCGCTTCCCGATGGGCTCGCGCTGCGCGTCCGAGTGACGGCGAGAGCTGCACAGGACGCCATCGATGGCCTCACGGTGACCGGCGGTGGCGCCGCTGTCGCGGTCAGAGTGCGCGCGCTGCCGGCAGACGGTGCGGCAATGCGGCGGTCACGCGGGTCATCGCCAATTGGCTCGGCGTGGCGCAACGGAACGTCTGCGTTCGCTCGGGCGCGCGCTCGCGCACGAAGGGCCTTCACATCGCGGGCGACCCCGCGGTCCTGGCCGCGACGGTTCGCGCCTTGTCGGCAGTAGAGCCGCGCCGCTAACCATGGACTACAGAAACGAGGACGGAAGGTCGAGCGAATGACGGCGCGCATCATCGACGGCAAGGCGATTGCCGCAGGGGTCAGCCGGCAGGCTGCGGCGGATGCCGCGCGGCTGAAGCGCACGCACGGCCTGACGCCCGGGCTGGCGGTCGTGCTGATCGGCGACGATTCGGCGAGCCAAGTCTACGTGCGCAACAAGGCAGAGGCGACGCGCGCCGCCGGCATGGCGTCCTTCGTGCATCGGCTGCCGGCGTCGACCGCGGAGACCGCGCTGCTCGAGCTGATCGGCGATCTCAACCGTGCCGACGCGGTGCATGGGATCCTGGTGCAGCTGCCGCTGCCGAGCCACATCGAGGCCCGGCGGGTGCTCGAGGCCATCGACCCGGCAAAGGACATCGACGGGTTCCATCCGATCAATGCCGGCCGGCTGGCGTTGGGTGAGCCCGCACTCGTGCCGTGCACGCCGGCCGGCTGCCTGATCCTGCTGCAGTCGGTGCGATCGGACCTCGCGGGGCTGGAGGCGGTGGTCATCGGCCGCTCGACGATCGTCGGCAAGCCGATGGCGCAGCTCCTCCTGCAACAGCATTGCACGGTGACGATCGCCCACTCGCGCACACACGATCTGGCGGCGGTGGCACGCCGGGCCGACATCCTCGTTGCCGCGGTCGGCCGCGCCCTGATGGTGCGCGGCGACTGGATCAAGCCCGGCGCCGTCGTCATCGACGTCGGCATCAACCGCATCGATCAGGGCGACGGGAAGACGCGGCTCGTCGGCGACGTGGCTTTCGCGGAGGCGGTCGGCGTCGCCGGTGCGATCACGCCGGTGCCGGGCGGCGTCGGGCCGATGACGATCGCCTGCCTGCTGCGCAATACGGTGAGAGCGGCCGAGGCGACGATCTCCGCGCCGACCGCGAGCTGAGCCCGCCAGCGCTCAGCCGCAGGCGCCGAGCAGGCTCTGGAGCGCCTGCGAAAGCCCGGCGAGCGAGAAGATGTCCCTCGTCACGGTGCCGCGCTCGGACACCGCCTGGACGAGGAGTGTAGCGCCTTTCTTCATCGCCTCGATGAGCTTCAGCTCCTCGATCGCATCGAGCACGAAGGCGCGGTCACCCCGGGCCGTGAGGCGGAACGCAATGCCGTCGATGGTGGCCGAGGCCTCGGCCGAAGCCTTCGCGGGATATCCGAGCTTGACGCTGAACTCGGCCTTCACGCCGTCCTTGGGCCAGGCCGAGATGAACGCCGCGACGGCATCGCGTTTCGCGGCGGCCGGCTCGGAGGAGCGCGGCGCGCTCGTCGCAAAGCAGGTCTGCCCTTCGGCGCCGGTGTGGGTGAAGACCTGCCAGTCGCCCGACCGGCCGACAGCGGTCGCCGCGCCGGCGCTGCTGTCGGCGGCGGCGGCGAGCGCGAGGGTCGCGGCGACGAGGAGAAACAGGCGCTGCATCGCGTCAGGGGGTGGTTGCCATGGGAGAGGATCCTATAGAACGCCAGCGGCGCGCTGTCATTCCTTCGCCTTGGCACGGAGCACGGGGCCGCCGCGGACATGCACTCTGCGGCGGTCGTCCGGGCCGCCTTCGCGCACGGGGCGCTCGGGAAAGCGCACCATGCTCTTGACCCGGTCGTACATGACAATGGCACCGGCCATGGCGACGTTGATGCAGAAGCGGGTCGGGATGCGCACCGTGAAATCGCAGCGCGCGAGAAGCGGTGCCGACAGCGAGCCGCGCTCGGGTCCGAGCACGTAGGCGGCGCGGAGCGGATGGCGGAACGCGGGGAGGTCGATTGCATCCTCGACGAGCTCGACGCCGACCAGCCTGCAGCCCGCCGGCAGCGCCAGCGCCTCGAGCTGGGGCCAGTCGTAGTGCGGCAGGTGCCACTGGCCTTTCGAGGTGTCGGCGCGGGCCTCGAGCGCCTGATAGGTCGCCCCGATCGTGAAGGTGAAATGGGCGCCGAAGGCATGCGCGGAGCGCATCAGGTTGCCGAGGTTAAAGGCCTTCGACATGCGCTCCGCTCCGATCGCGAAATAGCCGCGCGGCAGCGGCGGCCAGCCTTCGCGGTCGATGTCACGGGTGCCGTCGCGGGTCACAGCGCCTGCCTCCCGAATGCCTTGCCGACTGCTCGACGATTGGCGCCAGCGTGACAAGCCACTAAGCTTCTGCGTTGCTCCGCCACCCTGTCCGGAGTCCCTGCATGAAGGCCGCCCTCGTCACGTCGCTCAGCGGGCCCGACGGGCTCGTCGTCTCCGATGTCGCCGAGCCGGTCGCCGGCGCGGGCGAAGTCGTCGTGCGGGTGCGCGCGGCCGCGCTCAACTTCCTAGACACGCTGATCACGCGCGGCAAGTACCAGTACAGGCCGGCGTTGCCGTTCTCGCCAGCGGCCGAGCTCGCGGGCGAGGTCGCCGCACTCGGGCCCGGCGTCACAGGCCTTGCGGTCGGCGAGCGCGTGTGCGGCTACGTCGTCGCCGGTGGAGCGCGCGAGAAGGTCGCGGTCAAGGCCGAGATGCTGACGAAGGTGCCGGACCGCGTGAGCGATGTGGTCGCCTCGGGCCTCAGCGTCACCTACGGCACGGCCATGCACGGTCTCGGCGACCGCGGTGCGCTGAAGGCCGGTGAGACCCTTGCCGTGCTCGGCGCCGCGGGCGGCGCCGGCCTGGCGGCGGTCGAAGTCGCCAAGTTGACGGGGGCGCGGGTCATCGCCGTCGCCTCGTCGGCGGAGAAGCTTGCCCTCTGCCGCGCGCACGGCGCCGACGACCTGCTCGACTACGCGACAAGCGACCTCAAGCAGGGCCTGCGCGATCTGACCGCCGGCAAGGGGCCGGACGTCATCTACGATTGCGTCGGCGGCGCCCACGCTGAGGCGGCACTCCGGTCGCTCGCGTGGGCGGGCCGCTTTCTCGTGGTCGGCTTCGCGGCTGGCGAGATCCCGCGCATTCCGCTCAATCTCGTGCTGCTCAAGAACTGCGACGTGCGCGGCATCGTGTGGGGCGAGATGGCGGTGCGCGAGCCTCTGCGCCAGCGCGCGCACATGGAGCGCGTGCTCGACTGGGTCGGCCATGGCCAGTTGAAGCCGCACATCCATGCGACGTTCCCGCTCGCGCGGATCGCCGATGCGCTCCGCGTTCTCGACCAGCGCGCGGCACTCGGCAAGGTCATCGTCACGCTGTGAGTGCAAGTGGTGCCGCAGGAGGGATTTGAACCCCCGGCCACCCGCTTACGAAGCGGATGCTCTACCCCTGAGCTACTGCGGCGGATCGCGCCTCGGCGACGGCCGAGGCATAGCGGCTGCGCACCGCGATTGCAAGCCGACGGCCGGGCCCGAGGCCGCACGCGCCTCGTCGGGCCCTACAGCGGCTGCGGCAGGCACAAGCTCCTGCGCAGGTCGGCCTCGTTCGCGGCGCGAAACGCCGCACCGGAGTTCGGCGCATGGACGACGACCAGGCCGTGCGGCGCCGGCAGCGCGAGATTGAGCGCCGCGAGGCCCGCGGTCTCTCCGACGAGGCCGACGAAGCGCTCGCCCGGCGGCACCAGCAGCAGGTTCACATCTTTGCGCGCGCGTTCCTGCGCCTGCACGGAGTAGATGCTGTCGCCCTGCGCCGAAGTCACGGTCAGAACCCAGCCGGGGTTCGCCAGATGCACGCGCACCTGCAGCGGACCCTGGCTGGTGTCGTAGCGGCAGACCGCGTAGCGGAAATCCGGAAGCTGGAATGGCAGCTGCTGGCTGCCGGGCGTGATCGGCGGCAGCAGAACCATCTGGTTTGCCGGCACGCGCGTCTTGAGGCGCGCCCACGCAGTGGTGGTGTTGACGTAGGGCGCGGCGAGCGTCGCGATGATGTGGACGATCGCCGCAGCGATCAGTCCGGCTGCGACGAGACGCAGCGTGCCACGTGCAGGAGCGCGCGGTCTCAGCGGCACGCGAGCCTCCGAATGCTCGGCAATGCCGGCGCTACGACGCTCGGCAAGCCGACCGCCTGACTTTGCGCATTCACGACCGCGAAGGCGAGGACGAGGCGGCCGGCGCCACCCGTCGGCAGCCAGTTGCCGGGTCGCGCGTCGCGCGAAAGCGTGATCACGAAGCTGCCGTCGGCGGCGCGGGCGATGGTCTGGCTGTTGTAGGCGTAGCGCTCGGCCGCATTCGGTATCAGCAGGCCTCGCTCGTCGAATGCCGTCAGCGTCCACCAGTTCGCATCGAAGCCTTCCCCCTCGATGACGTAGTCGCACGAGGAGTGCAGCCGCTGGCCGTCCTCGTCACGCCGCGCCTCGTAAGTGCGGGCAAGATCGGTGGGAAGCGGCAGGCTGCCCTGACGAGCGAAGCGCGCGCGTGTGTAGGGATCGGCGTCGGCGAGGCCGACGTTGCTCCAGTGGGTCCACGGACCGGCTTGCGCCACGCTGATGCGCGAGCCCTGCTCGATCATATACCAGCTCGTGCCGATGCCGAGGATGAGCGCGGTGCCGATGAAGAGCCCGAACCGGCTCACGAGGCCGGTGGCGGAGCCGGCGGCGGACCGCATCCGCTCGAGCTGGAAATGATAGCTGCTCAGCGAGGTCACGTCAGGGGCGTCCGCTCGAGAGGGTCGTGGTGCCGGAAGTTGCGGTCGTCGGCCCGGTATCGGCTCGGCGCTCGGACGCGCCTGGCGCAGGCTGCGGCCGCGCCGGATCCGGCGCATCAGGGGCAATTCCGCCGGCCTTTCGCATCGACTGGGCGAGCCGCTTGAGCGCATCACGTGTCTGCTCGGGCATGATGCTCGCAGACTTGCGCTGCTGCGCCGCCGTCGTTGCAGCCGCGAGCGTCGGGTCGCTTCGTTTCAGCTCGGCGAGCCGCTGCTGTTCGGCGACCTGGACCGGATGTGGCGAGAGGCCCATCAACGTCGGAATGTTCATGTTGGTGTGGGCGACGGACATGAACGTCTGCCAGGTCTGCGCGGGGAGCCCGCCACCGGTCACGCCCTGGGCATTGCCGGTGCGGGCGCCGGGCTGGATGATCATGGGCCGGTAGTCGTCGTTGCCGAGCCAGACGCCGGTGACGAGCGCGCCGGTCATGCCCAGGAACCAGGCGTCGCGATAGCTCGAGCTGGTGCCGGTCTTGCCGATGGAATGCGTGAACTCGAGCACGGCGCGCTTGCCCGTGCCTTCCTGGACCACGGCCTGCATCATCTGGTTCATCTGCGTGACGACCGATGGCTTGACGATCTGCGGCGCCTCCGGCTCGTCGCGCTCGCGCGCGTAGACGAGTTCGCCCTTCGCATTGGTAACGTCGACGATCGCGAACGGACGCGAGGCGCGCCCGCCATTGGCGAACACGGCGTAGGCGCCGGTGTGCTGGATCGGCGGAATGCCGGTGTCACCGAGCGCGATCGAGCAGGTCTTCTTGACGCCCTCGACGCCGAGCCGCTCGGTCACTTCGATCACCTTGTCGCGACTGTCGCGGCCGAGGCGGTAGAGCGAAAGGTCGACGGCGATCGTGTTCAGCGACAGTTTGAAAGCGTCCTGCGCGGTGAGGCTGCGGCCGCTGCCAGAGCCGCCGTCATAGTTCTTCGGCTGCCAGCCGAGCGGCCCGCAAGGCGACGGCGCGCTGTCGCGAACGGTCGACTTGCTCGTCAGCCCGTTCTCGAGCGCGGCGAGATAGACATAGAGCTTGAACGACGACCCGGGCTGGCGGCGCGCATGCGTCGCACGGTTGAACTGGCTCTCACCGTAGTCCGTGCCGCCGACCAGCGCACGGACGGCGCCGGCGGGCTCCATCGACACGAGCGCACCGGTGCGGGCGTTGTGGGTGCGGCTGTACTGGCGGATCGTCCCGGTCAACGCTTCTTCGGCCGCCTGCTGCATGCCGAGATCGATTGTGGTGCGGGCGGTCAGCGAATAGTGGCCCTTGCCCTCCATAAGTCGCTGAATCTCCTCGTAAGCCCAGTCGAGGAACCAATCGGGGCTCGCGGCGCGGCGCACCTCGATCGGACGTGCCGGATTGAGGCGGGCCTGATGCACCTGGCCGGGCGTATAGAAGCCGGCCTCGACCAGGTTCGAGAGCACGTCGTTGGCCCGCGCGCGCGAGGCCGGCAGATTGACATGGGGTGCGAACTTGGTCGGCGCCTTGAACAGGCCCGCGAGCATCGCCGCCTCGGCCATGTTGATCTCGCGCACCGACTTGCCGAAGTAGAACTGCGCCGCTGCCTCGACGCCGAAGGCGCCGCCGCCCATGTAGGCGCGGTCGAGATAGAGCTTCAGAATGTCGCGCTTGGTCAGCCGGCTCTCGAGCCAGATCGAGAGGAACACCTCTTTGATCTTGCGCTGCAGCGATCGCTCATTCGACAGAAAGAGGTTCTTGGCAAGCTGCTGCGTGATCGACGAGCCACCCTGCACCACCTCGTTGGCCTGAACGTTGGTGACGAGCGCGCGCAACACGCCGATCACGTCGACGCCGAAATGCTCATAGAAGCGGCGATCCTCGGTCGCGAGCGTGGCGCGGATCAGGGTGTCCGGCAGCTCCTCGAGCGGAACCGCATCGTTGATGTTGATGCCGCGCTTGCCGATCTCGTTGCCATTGCGGTCGAGGAACTTGACGCTGTATTTGCCGGTCGACAGCCAGCGCCCCTCGTCGACTTCGAGAAAGGCCGGCAGCGCCAGCGCATAGAGCACCAGCAGGCCGCCGGTGCCGAGCGTCGCCCCCTCCGACAATCCCTCGTTCAGCAGCCGCCTCCAGCCCGCCAGGCGGAACCGCGCGAAGAAGCTCGAGGCCGCGTTGTAGCTGTCCTTGCAGCGCTCCCAGGTCTCGGCGACGCTCGAATCGATCCAGGAATCGATGCTGACCCAGTTGATCAGCCGATCGCGCTTGCTGCGATTGAAGAAGCCTTCGCCCAAAGCCAGCCGTCCTGTCGTCGACCCAGCGCCCGGCCTGAAATCGACCGCATGGTCAAAATCAGGAATCACATGGCGCCCGAATTGTGGTTATTTACTACCACTGACGGATGGCGGATTGCGAGGGGCCTCTTGGACAGCGACGATGTGCCGTTCTGGCGACGCAAGACACTCGAGCAGCTGACGCCGACGGAGTGGGAGCAGCTCTGCGATGGCTGCGCCCGCTGCTGCCTGCTCAAGCTCGAGGACGAGGATAAGGGCGTCGTTCAGTTGACGCGGTTGACCTGCAGCATGCTCGATTCCGGCACCTGCCGCTGCACGGACTATGCGAACCGTCACAAGCTGATGCCGGACTGTGTCGAGATCAACCCGGAAAAGGTGCGCTCGATCGACTGGCTGCCCGCGACATGCGGCTACCGGCTGGTCGCTGAGGGCAAGGATCTCCATTGGTGGCATCCGCTGGTCTCGGGCTCGCCCGACACCGTTCACGAGGCCGGAATCTCGGTACGCGGCTGGTCGACCAGCGAGGCGCGGGTGAAGGCGGACCAGATGTACCGCTACATCATTCGCGACTATGGCCCGAGGAAGCGTCCGGCCGCCGCTCCGAGAGCGCCTGCCGGCCGCAGCCGCGTGCCGGCAAAGATGAGCTGAGGATGGGGGAACCGACATCACGCGAGAGCCGGCCTGCCGCGTCCGGGCGCGCGCCCGAGGATGCTGTCGGCGCGCGACTCCGCACCCTTGGCCCGCAGAGCATGCTCGTGGGCGTCCAGGTTGTTCAGGGGATCGCGCTCTCGCTCCTGGTTCTGCACCTGCTCGACCTGTCGCGGAGCGCTGGCGGCCTCGCGTGGGGAGATTGGCTTTTCGCCGATGTCGCGTTCATGTGCATTGCGAGCACCTTCTACTTTCACCTGCTGCTGGCGGCGGTGCTGCCCGTGCCGCCATCGATCAACCAGATCATGATCCCGCTGACCATCGGCGCCTGCGCAATTGCGCTCGCGCGCACCTTCGACCAGCCGGCAACCTTCTTCTGGCTCTACCTCGCCTACGTCGCCATATCGATCGTCGGGTTCGCTTATACGGCCTGGCATAACGCCCGTGGCACGGTTGCCGGCCTCGACACGACGATGCGCGAGGCGTTGGCGACCGAATGCCGCAAGAACATCGCATGTCTCGCGCTGATCGGCATCGTCACGCTGATCCTTGCCATCGGCTACCCGACGGGCGCCCGCTCAGGCCCCCGCGATCTGGCATTCGTCGCGATCAATGCCGGCGTTTTCGTGTACATGATGTGGAGGACCGAGACGCGGTTCGCGCGGCAGGTGCGGGCACTTGCGGCGGCTGTGCCAGCGGAGCCGGGTCGGCACTGAACGCTGATCGGCTCCGCTGTTCCGGCGACAACGTTCAGCCGCGAGCGTCCCGCCGGCCGCCTTGCGCCACGGCCTCGGCGCAGGCCGGCGAGAGCTTGGCCGTGTTTTCCGCGAGGCACCGGCGCAGGCCACCACTCTGGCGCTCGATGCCGGAGCACAGCAATGCCGCATCGGGCTCGCACGCGGCGCGGAGTGCGCGCCGCGTCTGCACCGCGGCCGTACGTCGCTCGTTGAGCACGGCGGTGCATTCAGGGGTGAGCTTGGCGGCATTCTCGCGCAGGCAGCGCATGCGTCCGCCGCTGCCAGGCTCGATGTTGCCGCAGTGGGTCGCGACGTCGGTGCGGCACGCCGCCATGGCGCCGCGCGTGCCGGCCTCGCGACGTTTGCGGGCGCGTCCATCCCCCGGCTGTCCCGCCTCGACCTCGGCGATGGCCGCCGCGCACGCCGGCGAAGCCTTGTCGCGGTTCTCGACGAGGCACTCGAGCCGCGACTTGCGAGCACCGCGACCCCGCTCGATGTCACCACACAAGGATTGCATGTCGGCGCGGCAGGCGGCGAGCGGTCCGCCGCGCCGGCGCCCGGCCTCGGCGGCCACCTCTGGCGCCCCCGGAGGCGCGACGGGTGGTGGCGTCAGAGCCGGCGCGGCCGTGGCAGGAGGCTGAGGGACGGGCGTTGTAGGTGCCAGCTGCGCGCCCGCCGATAGAGCTAGGGCGGCCAGCATCCCGGCAGCGATGGTGAAATGCTTGAGCGCTGGCGAAACTGACATGCAAGATCCTCGTCGGCTCTGTTGAACATTCGTCCCGAGCGCGGCCCCGCAAGCTCGCGCTCCGCGGCGCTCGATGCAGCCGAAACGCCGCGTCGACGACCTTCCGTCGCACTTGCGTGCGAGAAAATCAGATTATGCGGTTGCCGCGGTAATCCCGCGTCAATGCTTTGCCGCAGCGGGCTCGACACCGCGCGCGGCCGACTTGGCACTCGGCACGGTCACCACCTTGCCGTGCTGGACGGCAAGCGAGATCTCGCCGCGTCTCAACCGCAGCGCATCCTCGCCGAAGATCTCGCGCCGCCACCCCTTGAGGGCGGGCAGATCGACGTCGCCGCCGGTCGCGATCCGCTCGAGATCGTCGCTGTCTGCAATCATCTTCGGCGCCACGCGATTGCGGGCCGCCGTCGCCTTGAGCAGCACACGCAGCAGATCGACCAGCGCGCCTGCCTCCGCCGAGATCGGCTGGCCCGACGGCATGCGCGGAACCGACTTTGGATCGCGCGCGAGGCCGCGCCTGACCGCCTCGATGATCTCCTTCGCGCGGGCGGACCGCGCAAAACCCTCGCTCAGGCTGCGCAGCTCGCCGAGACGCGCGGCCTCGGTCGGCATCTGGTTGGCGACATCGTACAGCGCCTCGTCGCGCAGCACGCGGGCGCGGGGCACATCCTGCGCCTGCGCCACACGATCGCGCCAGGCGGCGAGCTCGATCAACACCGCCAACGCCTTCTGGTTCTTGACGCGCAGCTTCAGCCGCCGCCAGGCGTCCTCGGGATTGGTGTCATAAGTCTTGGGATCAGCGAGCTCCGCCATCTCCTCCTGCAGCCACGGATGGCGACCGGACTGCCGCAGGTCCTCGTCGAGCTTGGCGTAGATCGCACGCAGGTGGGTCACGTCGCCGAGCGCGTATTGAAGCTGCTTGTCGGACAGCGGACGCCGGCTCCAGTCGGTGAAGCGTGAGCTCTTGTCGATATCCTCGCCGGTGAGGTTCTTGACGAGATTGACGTAGCTGACGGACTCCCCGAACCCGCACACCATCGCCGCGACCTGCGTGTCGAAGATCGACTGTGGCACCTGGCCGGTCTTGTTGTAGACGATCTCGATGTCCTGGCGGCCGGCGTGGAATACCTTGGTCACGCGCGGGTCGAGCATCAGCTCGTAGAACGGCGCGAGATCGATCCCCGACGCCAGCGGATCGACGATCACCTCGTCCTCGGAGCCGGCCATCTGCACGAGGCACAGCACCGGCCAGAACGTCTGCTCACGCAAGAACTCGGTGTCGACAGCGACGTACGGATGACGAGCGAGTCGTGCGCAGACCGCCTGCAGTGCTTTGGTTGTGGTCACGACATGCATCGCGCGCCCTATACCGCGTTCGGAAAGGCTTGTCCCGCGGCGAAATAACTGAGCGCCAGCAATAAGTTAGGCGTGACCGGAATGTCACGGCGGGCGGCCCGCGAGCGGGTTTCGCCGGTGCCCGGTCAGGCCGGCAGTCCGCCGGTCTGGCGCAATGCCTCGCCGGTGATGATGGCCGCCGAGACCGCGACATTGAGTGAGCGGAGGCCTTCCCGCATCGGCACGCGAATGCGCGCCGCAACGGCGTGGTGAATGGCCTCCGGAACCCCCGCGCTCTCGCGGCCGAGCATGAGTATGTCGTTGACGAGAAAGCCGAATTCGTCATGGCGGACCTCCCCGCGGGTGGTTGCAAGCAGCAACCGGAGGCGGCCGACGCGCACCCGCTCCGCCCAGAAGCTATCGAAGCTGTCGTGGCGCGTGAGGTCGACGTGCGCGAGGTAGTCGAGCCCGGCGCGGCGCAGGGCGCGGTCGGACGCATCGAAACCCGCCGGCCCGATCAGATCGACGCCAACGCCGAGGCAGGCCGCCATGCGCAAGATCGTCCCCGTGTTCTGCGGGATGTCTGGCTGGTAGAGGGCGATCCGCATCGTCGCTCCGGCTCCAAGCGCGCGTGCGCCAAATTGCCTCTTCAGGGAGTGCATGGCCAGCCTTGAGAGGGTGGGCAAAGGATGCCAAAAGAGCGCGTGTCAAAACGCCCCGTGTGGGGCCGCGGGGGACTTCCTTTAGACTTTTTGGCAGGTCTCCGGCTCGGCTGGCGGCCGCCGCCTTTCGAGTGCGGTGCAACCGGGCAGCGACCGATGCAGTCGGGCCTGGGCCGCGCCCGCGAATGACGACCGTGCTCCGCGAGGCTTCGACGAGACGAGAGGAGGCTTTCTTGTCCGCAACCGCCGATAAGGCCGACCACCCGACCCGCCGGGACATCCTGAGCGTGGCCGGCCAGACGTTCGCCGGTGTCGGCGGCGCGCTGGCGCTGTGGCCGTTCATCTCGCAGATGAACCCGGACGCCTCGACCCAGGCGCTGGCGTCGGTCGAGATCGACCTGAAGCCCGTCAAGGAGGGCCAGGCGATCACCGTGATGTGGCGCGGCAAGCCGGTGTTCATCCGCAACCGCACCAAGACCGAGATCGAGTCCGCGCAGAAGGTCGCCGCCAAGGACCTGGTCGACCCGAGTGCGCGCAACGAGGCGATGACCGACCGCGCGCCCGGCACCGACGCCAATCGCGTCAAGAAGGGCAAGGAGAACTGGCTCGTCCTCGTCGGCATCTGCACCCATCTCGGCTGCATCCCGAAGGGCCAGAGCATGGCCGACCAGAAGGGCGAGTACGGCGGCTGGTTCTGCCCCTGCCACGGCTCGCACTACGACACCTCGGGGCGCATCCGCAAAGGCCCGGCGCCGCGCAACCTCGATGTGCCGCCCTACGAGTTCGTTTCCGACAGCAAGATCAAGATCGGCTGAGGATCCAACCAGCGATGGCCAATCACGAGTCGACCTACGTTCCGTCGAGCCGCTTCGCCAAGTGGATGGACGAGCGCCTGCCGATCGCCCGCATGATGCACGGGCAGTTCGTGGATTTTCCGACGCCGCGCAACCTCAACTACCTGTGGACCTTCGGCGGCATCCTCTCCTTCTGCCTCGTGGTGCAGATCGTGACCGGCGTGGTGCTCGCCATGCACTTTGCGCCGAGCGCGAACGACGCGTTCGATTCCGTCGAGCACATCCGCCGCGACGTGAACTACGGCTGGCTCATCCGCAACATCCACGCGGTCGGCGCGTCGATGTTCTTCTTCGCCGTCTACATCCACATGTTCCGCGGGCTCTACTACGGATCCTACAAGGCGCCGCGCGAGATCCTCTGGATCATCGGCGTCATCATCTTCCTCGTGATGATGGCCACGGGATTCATGGGCTACACGCTCGTTTGGGGCCAGATGAGCTTCTGGGGCGTCACCGTCATCACCAACCTGTTCTCCTCGCTCGACGGCGTGATCGCGGGCCTCGGCACCAAGATCGTGCAGTGGCTGTGGGGCGGCTATTCGGTCTCGGGCGTCACGCTCAACCGGTTCTACGCACTCCACTATCTGCTGCCATTCGTCATTGCCGGCCTCGTCGCCTTGCACATCTGGTCGCTGCACGTGGTCGGCCAGAACAACCCGACCGGCCTCGACATCAAGGCCAAGGCTGATTCGGTGCCGATGGCGCCCTTCGCGGTGATGAAGGACCTGTTCGCGCTCAGCCTGTTCGTGCTGCTGTTCGCCTGGCTCGTATTCTACGCGCCGGACTGGCTCGGCCACGCCGACAACTACGTCGAGGCGAATCCGCTCGCGACGCCGGCGCACATCGTGCCGGAGTGGTATTTCCTGCCGTTCTACGCGATCCTGCGTGCGATCCCCTCCAAGCTCGGCGGCGTGATCGCCATGTTCGCGGCGATCGCGATCCTCGTCTTCGTGCCGTGGCTCGATACGAGCCGCGTGCGCTCGACCAAGTACCGGCCGATCTACCGCTGGTTCTTCTGGCTCTTCGTGATCTCATGCCTCGCGCTCGGCTATCTCGGCGCTAAGCCTGCAGAGGGCGTCTATGTGATGTGGGCGCGGGTCTTCACGCTCTACTACTTCGCGCATTTCCTGCTGGTCATGCCGATCGTCGGCATCATCGAGACGCCGAGGCAACTGCCGCGCTCGATCACCGAGGCGGTGCTCGGCCCTGGCGGCGGCGGTGCCAAGGCAGCCGCGGCGGCGGCGCCCGAAAAGCGCTGACGAGGCGATCGAGATCCCGAGGACAACCGGCAGCAACGACATGATCACGAGAACCATCAGGACGGCACTCCAGGCCTTGGTGTTGGCAGCGGTGGTCGCGCCGACCCCGCTCCTCGCGGCCAGCGAAGCGGTCCACATCGACAGGCAGAAGTGGAGCTTCGCGGGCGTCACCGGCACGTTCGACAAGGCGCAGCTCCAGCGCGGCTACCAGATCTACAAGGAGGTCTGCGCCGTCTGCCACGCGATGAAGCGGATCTCGTTCCGCAATCTCGCCCAAGCGGGCGGCCCGGCCTTTCCGGAAGAATCGGTCAAGGCGCTCGCCGCCTCGTTCAAGGTCGAGGATGGCCCCGACGACAACGGCAAGATGTTCCAGCGGCCGGGCAAGCTCGCTGATCCGTTGCCCTCCCCGTTCAAGAACGAGAAGGAGGCGCGCTCGATCCACAACGGCGCCTATCCGCCGGATCTCTCGTTGATCGCGCGCGCGCGCAACGTCGAATACCTCGGGCCCTGGTACTTGCACCCGTTCTCGATGGTGCGAGACGTCGTCAACGGCTACCAGGAAGGCGGCGCCGACTACCTCTACGCGCTGCTGACCGGCTACAGGAACCCGCCTGGCAACCTGAAGCTTGCCGACGGCATGAACTTCAATGCCGCCTTTCCCGGATACCAGATTGCCATGGTGCCGCCGCTGGCGAAGGACAATTTCATCAAGTACCAGGCCGATGCCGGCGCCACCGGCTCGCTCGAGCAGAACGCGCGCGACGTGACTGCGTTCCTGTCTTGGGCTGCCGACCCCAAGCACGACGAGCGCAAGCGCATGGGCTGGAAGGTGCTGCTCTATCTGCTGGTCACCTCGGTCCTCCTCTACTTCGCCAAGAAGCGGCTGTGGGCCAAGGTTCACTGATCCGCCGACCGGAGCTTCGCTTGCAGTGCCAAGGGACCCGCTCGGGTCCCTTGAGCTTTTTTGGCGCCGATGACTTGCCGCGAGGCATGTCGCCGGGCGTGTTTTTTCGCTAAGAATTGGGCAGCCAGCCGCCGCGGTCTCAGATGCCGAACGAGCTCATCGCCAACGCCCGGATGTATGCGATCGCCCCGACCGCCGCGGCCGCGTGGCGGGAGCTGTTCGGCTGGCTCGCCCGTGCAAGTGGCATCGCGCTCTCGGTGATCGACCACGCCTTCCCGGCGCCCTTGGGCGACCTGTGGGCCCGATCGGACCTCGCCTGCACCTTCATGTGCGGCTGGCCCTGGTGGCGGCAGGGGCGCACGCACCGCTTGGTCGCCGCGCCGGTGCCGTCGGCGCCCTGGAGCGGCGGGCGGGCGGTCTACTGCTCGCATTTCATCGTCCGCGCCGACAGCCCGTTCACGTCTCTCGAGAGCACGTTCGGCCACCGATTTGCCTTCACCATTGCGGACTCCCACTCCGGCTACAACGCGCCACGCCATCACCTGATGGCCCATCGCATGGCCGCCGGCCGCCCCTTGTTCTCGGAAGTGCTCGGCCCGCTCACCACGCCGCGCCGCGTGCTCGAGGCGATCATCGAAAATCGCGCTGACGTCGGCCCGCAGGACAGCTTCGCCTTCAGCCTGATGTGCCGGCATCTGCCCGAGCTGACGCGGCAGGTGCGCGTCGTCGCGAGCACGCCCGTGGTGCCGATCCCCGCATTGATGGCTTCCCGGGGCATGACCGATGGCGTCGTCGAGCAGCTCGCGGCAGCGCTGCTCCGCGTCGGGGACACGGGCGAGCTGCAGGCGCTGCGCGCGGATCTCTGCATCACGGGCTTCGCACGCCTCGATCCCGCGACATACGGGATCGCCGAGCGCTGGGCCGAGGAGGCCGAGGCCAATGGCCTCGCGGTTATTGCATGATGCAGCGACCGGGCGAACGCAGTGAACCGACGCGCGGCATCGAATGGCCGACGCTGGCGCTTGCCGCGATGATCTACGGCGGCTGGATCAGCCTGACGCTGTTTCATGCGTACGTACCGCTCTGGCTCCTGGTGCCGCTCGGCGCGTGGCTGGTATGCTGGCATTCCTCGCTGCAGCACGAGGTGCTGCACGGCCACCCGACGCGCATCCGCTGGCTCAACGATGCGCTGGCCTTCCCGCCGCTCGCATTGTGGCTGCCCTATGCGCGCTATCGCGCGAGCCACCTGCAGCACCACGACAATACGCGGTTGACGGACCCGCTCGACGATCCGGAGTCGCGCTATCTGACGCCTGAGGACTGGGCCCGCACGTCTCCTCTCACAAAGCTCGCGCTGCGCGTCCAGGCGACGCTTGCCGGCCGGCTGCTGATCGGCCCGTTCTGGTCGATCGGCACGTTTCTGGCGGGCGAGGCACGGATGCTCCTCGCCGGCAACCGGACCTTGCTCGCGACCTGGGCCGCACACCTCCTCGCGGCGGGCCTCGTCTGCCTCTGGCTCGTCGCGGTCTGCGATATGAGCCTCTGGCTCTATGTCGTCGCGTTCGCACTGCCCGGCACGTCGCTGATGCTGATCCGCTCGTTCTGCGAGCATCGCGCGGATGCGGACGTTGACCGGCGCACTGCCATCGTCGAGGGGCGGGGACCATTGTCGCTGCTGTTCCTCAACAACAACCTCCACGCCGCCCACCACGAGTGCCCCGGGCTCGCCTGGTATGCGCTGCCGCGCTACTGGCGCGAGAACAGCGTGCGACTGCTCGATGCAAATGGTGGCTTGCATTACCGGGGCTATGGCGACGTGTTCGCGCGCTTTCTGCTGCGACCACACGATGAGGTCGCGCATCCGCTCGGACGAGCGCCGCGGCCCTCCGCCGAATGAAGCCGCGCATGGCCATGTCCCGCGACCCGCTCGATCGGCTGCGCGATGCGGTCCTTGAACACTATCGCGAAGGATCGAGGGGTGCAGACGCCGCGGCGGCAATGTTGCGGCGCGTCATTACGCGGGCCGAGGCGGCACCGCGCGCGGCCTCAATCGAGGCCGCACGCGTGCTGCCGGTTCGCCAATGGCTGGCGACCGCCCTGTCCGAGGCGAGCAGCGGTCCGTTTAACGCGACCGGCACGGCGCTCGGGGCGGCTGAACTGCAGCTCGCCTGGCTGCAGAATCCCAACTACCCGGTGTCCCGCATGGGGGCCGGCTTCGTCGCAGGCTATGGTTATGTCGAGCTTGTCGGGCCGGAACGCACGTTCCGCTCCAACGATGTCCGGATCGGATTCCTGCTGCTCGCACCCGGCATCCACTACCCCGATCACGCCCATGCGGCCGAGGAGACATATCACGTCGTCGCCGGGACAGCCGATTGGTGGCGCGAGGGCGACGGATGGACGAAGGCCCCAGCCGGCACGATGATCCATCATGCGCCGCACGTCCGCCATGCCATGCGCGCGGGGACGGCGCCGATGCTGGCGCTTTATGCTTGGATCGGTGAAGTCGGTCCTCCGGCCGACCTGACGCAGTGAGGCTCCATCGGCGAGGGAAAGCCCCCATGACCAAGACGCTCACCGGCCAGTGCCTCTGCGGCTCGGTCCGCTTCCGCGCCACAGGCCCGTTCCGCGCCGTCTCCTTTTGCCACTGCGCGCAGTGCCGCCAGTGGCACGGCCACGTCGGCGTCTACACGAACGCAATGCGTGCCAATGTCACGTTTCTCGATGACCGCGACCTCGCCTGGTACCAGTCCTCGCCGATCGCGCGGCGCGGCTTCTGCGCCAATTGCGGCTCGTCGCTGTTCTGGGACAAGCCCGACCGGGACTCGATCTCGATTGCCGCGGGCTCGCTCGACCCGCCGACCGGCCTCGAGGCGGGCGCGCAGATCTTCACCGCCGAGAAGAGCGACTACTATCCGCTCGATACTTCGATCGCGGTGCGTGACCCGGGCGAGGACGTGCAGCAGACCCGCATCTCGAAGCCGAAGTGAGCCGGAGTGGCGCCATGGCAGACGTGTTCACCGATCCGCGCAAGAAGGAATACCTGAACAAGGAGGGCGCGGACAAACCGCTGCGGAGCCCGATCCCGCATGCCACGCTCGTCAAGGCGCGCGGCTATCGCAAGCGCCGCATTGTCGAGCAGGTGCGCGCGCACGATTGCGCGGCGATCCTGCTCTACGACCCGGTCAACATCCGCTACGCCCTCGACGTCTCGAACATGCAGGTGTGGATGATGCACAACGCGTCCCACTATGCGCTGATTGGAGCGGACGGACACGCCATCGCCTTCGAGTACGGCAAGTCCGAGCATCTCGCGAAGGGAATCGAGACGGTCGACGAGGTCCGCACCGCGAAAAGTTGGTTCTACTTCTCGTCGGGCAACCTGCTGGCGCAACGCGTCGAGGCCTGGGCCGACGAGATCGCCGACATCGTGCGTTCACGCGGCGGTGGCAACATGCGCCTCGCCGTCGACAAGATGGAGCCGCTCGGCGTCGATGCGTTGCGCAAGCGCGGGATCATCCTGGTCGAGGGGCAGGAACTGACCGAGCACGCACGCGCGATCAAGAGTGCCGATGAGATCGGGCTGATGCGCTGGACGATCCGGGTCTGCGAGGCCGGCATGGCGCGCATGTATGCCAGCTCGATCCCCGGCCGGACCGAGAATGAGATCTGGGCGGAGCTGCACTACGAGAACATCCGCTCCGGCGGGGAATGGATCGAGACGCGGCTGCTGGCAGCGGGCGAGCGCACCAACCCGTGGTTCCAGGAGTGCTCCGACAAGGTGTGCCGCGAGGGCGAGATGCTCTCCTTCGACACCGACATGGTCGGCCCCTACGGCTACTGCGCGGATCTCTCCCGCTCCTGGACAATCGGCCATGTGTCGATGACGGGCAGCCAGCGCACGCTCTATTCGGTCGCGCGCGAGCAGATCGAGCACAATCTCGC
>Ga0114938_1001146_pt1 | contig 18636 bp, 10 predicted proteins | sample AshMeaBigSpring_FD_88675 | JGI IMG/M metagenome (GOLD analysis project Ga0114938, IMG submission 88675) | Groundwater microbial communities from Big Spring, Nevada to study Microbial Dark Matter (Phase II) - Ash Meadows Big Spring | ecosystem: Environmental > Aquatic > Deep subsurface >...
ACCAGAACCTAAATCTGGCGCGTCTACCAATTCCGCCATCCCGGCTTGCGGCGGCAGCTTGGCGGGAGCGCGGGCGCGGGGCAAGGACTCAATCGGCGGCGTCCCGCCATGAGAGTTCCAGCACTTGGAATGCCCTGCCGAGGTGGGCCGGGTGGGTGAGGGTCTGGAATTGGCGGAGCATGGCCGCGTCCGGATTTCCCTCCTGTGCGAGCAACCAGTCGCGGGCGATGCGGGTGAGCCATGTGCCTTGATCGCGGAGCTCCGCGGCGCGTCCGCCAAGGCTGCGGGCGGCTTCGGCGACGGCGGTGAAATCGACATGCGCCGTGATGTCTGACTCGCCGGGTGCGGCCATCGGATTTTCGCCGGCGAGATGTTTGGAGAACGTGCGCAGCGTGCCGGTGGCGCGGCCCGGGTGGTAGTAGTCCTCCCGGGCGAATCCGTAATCCAGCCAGATCATCGCACCCCGGTCGAGCGCGCGGACGAGCGGTTCGAGAAATGCCTGAAAACCGGTGCGAATCTCCGTGCGGTATCCCTCCGGAAATGGTCCGGACAGCGGGGCGAGGGCAGCGTTCAGGGACGGGTCCCGGATTTCCCCCACTTCCCAGACGAAGTCATCGCCGGAAAGGCCGACCCTGCATTCCATCCAACGATCACCGCTCCATTCGACGACGTGACAAGGGAGCGCATCGAGGACCTCATTGCCGAAGGCGAGGCCTGGCAGCGGATCGGCGGCGAGTTCCAGCGGCGAGTTCAGGAAGCGGACGGTTTGCCCGAAGGGCTGCAGGTTCTGCCGTTGTGCGTCCTGAAGCGCGACGGTCGGCTCGGAGATCGCGTATTCGAGACTCCGGAAGGCGGGGGGCGAGAGTCGCGAGAGCGCGGAGAGCACGTCGGCGGCGAGCCTGCCATCGTGGGCTCCGCATTCGATGATGCGCCAGCGGTCCGGGTTTCCCGCATCCCGCCATTCCTGGAGGAAGCGGCGGGCCAGCAGTTCGCCGAAGAGCGGCCCCACGCTCACGCTGGTGAAAAAATCGCCGCCGCGGCCGATCTGCCGCGGATCACGGGCATAGTAGCCGAGCGCCGGTTCATAAAGAGCGGCAGCCATGAATTCCGGAAAGCCCAGCGCGCCGCCGCGGCGGATCCGTTCCGTCAAAATCCGCCGCAACGAAGGGGTTGCAGGGTCTCCCTCGATCGGATACGTCTTGGTGAATTCCGCCGCCCGCGCGGGCGGCCTTGGATCCGGATCAGGCATGGCGAACACCCAGAAAACAAACCAGAGGAAGACCCGCAAGCCGGGGTTCTTCAAACGTCCGGGCTTCTGGCTGATCTTCATCACCGTCGGCGTCGTGACGGGGCTCGCGGGTCTGCGCTTCGCCGAGGAATACACCCGCAAGTACCGCGAGCGTGCGGAGAAATACGATCTGGACCGGATCAACGATCTGGAGGTTCCCAGCGTGATCGTGGACCGGAACCGCAAGGAGATCGGCCGGATCTTCGTGCAGAACCGCAGCGTGATCCCGGTGGACAAGGTGCCGGAGATCTTCATCGACGCGCTCCGTGCCGGAGAGGATCAGCGATTCGATACCCACGACGGAGTGGACTACATCGGCATCGTGCGCGCCGTTTACCTGAACTGGAGGGCGGGCGAGACCACCCAGGGTGCCAGCACCATCACCCAGCAACTGGCCCGGAACGCCTATGATCTGGAGGGCGAGCGCCGCAAACTCGGGGAGTCCGGAGTGCAGCGCAAGCTCGTCGAGGCCTTCCTGGCCCGCCGGATCGAGAAACGGTATTCAAAGCAGGCGATTCTGGAGTTCTACCTCAACCGCATCTATTTCGGCAGCGGCTACTATGGCATCCGTTCCGCCTCGCTCGGCTACTTCGGCAAGGAGCCTCTGGAGCTCAACGCCCTGGAGAGCGCGGCCATCGTCGGTTGCATCAAGAATCCGACGAATCTCTCGCCGCTGAACAATCCCGAGGGGAACCGGCGCTCGCGCAACCTGGTGCTCGGCCGGATGGGGGATCTCGGATCGCTGACCAAAGCCGAGGCGAAGCGTCTGTGCGGGCTTTCCCTCCAGTTGAACCCCAAGCCTTTGCGGCGGGGCACCACGCATTTGTATGAGCGCGTGGCCGAGGCGGTGACCCGCGAGCTGGGCGAGGACGCGCTGGCGGCCGGCGGCTTCACCGTGCACACCACCATCCTGGCGGAGGCGCAGGACGCGGCGGAAAAAGCCCTGCGGAAAAGCCTTTCCGCCGCCGAGACCAAGCCCGGATACCGGCGCCAGAAATACGAGGATTACCGGAAATCCGGCGACAAGGCCGCGGAATACCTGCAGGGCGCTTGCCTGATGGTGGACCACGGCACGGGCGAGGTGCTGGCGCATGTGGGCGGCCGGGATTATGCTCAGGTGCCTTACGATTTCATCGAGGCGGGCAAACGTCCGCTGGGCACGGCGTTTTTCCCCTTCATCTACGCCGCCGGGCTGGAGACCGGATTGACGCCGGCCACATTGGTGGAGGACGAGCCGATGGACAACCGCTCGGTGATGGTGGGCGGCCGGGAAGGCATCCTGGGAGAGTGGGGCATGGAGGTGGCCTCGCCGGTTTACGAGGGGAAAATTCCGGCGCGCAAGGCGCTCGAGCAGTCCAAGATCGCGGCCACGGTGAGGTTCGCCGATCAGGTGGGTCTCCAGCGGGTGGTGGATGCGGCCTGCAGGTTCGGATTTCCGCTGAAGAAGGCCGAACTGTTGCGGCGCCTGGCCGTGGGATTCGAGGAGGTTTCCTTGAAGCAGGCGGTGCGGGCGATGTCCGTGTTTCCGACGGGAGGAAAACTGCCTCCGGAGGAACTGGTCTATGTGGACCGGGTGGAGAACCCGGCCGGGCGGGTGGTGTTCCGCCGCCAGCAGGTTGGACGCCGGATGGAGCCGGTGATGGATGGCGCCACGGCCTGGCAGGTGCACAGCATGATGGCGGGCTCCCTCTACCGCGGCAGTTCGAAGGGCTCCCTCGACGGATTGGTCGAGCGGCCGTTCCCGGGAGCTGGCAAGGGTGGAACCACCCATGATTTCGGCGACTGCTGGTTTCTCGGTTACAACCAGCGGGTTACCTGCGGCGTGTGGACCGGCTTCCTCAATGCCAATGGCGAGCCGATCTATCCGGGTGCCTTCAGCCGCGATCTGGCGATGCCGGTCTGGCAGGCGGCGATGAACTCCGCGGCCCCCTCCTTCGGCGGCGGGAAAATCACCCAGCCGGCCAATGTGGTGGAAGTCCCCGTGTGCTCGGTTTCCGGCCAGCGCGCCACCCAGTTCTGCCACGAGTATTCGGAGGATGCCGCAACGGGCGTGGTCCGCTCCAGCGCCACCGGGGTGAACGAATATTTCCGCAAGGGCACGGAGAAACTGGCGTTCTGCACCGTTCATTCCGGCACCAACCAGGACAGTGTGAATCCCGAGATGGCCATCCTCAACCTGCCGGCGCTCGATGCCGTGCCGGTGCGGCCGAAGGCTCCCGTGCTCCTTGGCGATGATCCCTACCACTCCGAGTTGCCGAGCTTCGCCGCGATTTCCGCGGAGCCGGGATTGGTCCGCCGCCGCACCAACGTGCTGGACAGCCTGGATCTCGGCGACATCGAGGAGACCATCCCGCTGCGGCGTCCCGGACGCCTGCAGATCGAGGATGAGTGAGACCGCCGGTCAGAGGTTGCCGGCGAGGCGGTGGTTGAAGGAGATCGAACGGCGTAGCGCGCGCATCACATCGACGAGGTTCTGGTGGCTGCTCGCAGCGGCGGCGCACGCGGCGTTCTGAGCCGCGTTGCGGCTCACGTAGCGGCCGATCTCGGCGTAAAGCTGGCGCATCTGCGTGTCGATCAGGGCGCTTTCCGCGCGCAGCACCGAGATCTCCTTGTTGCCCTCGCCGATGACCTGGAACGCTTCGGATGCCAGGAGGCGGCGCTGTTGGCGCATTTCCTTGAGCTTTTCCTCCACCTCGTCGACTTTCACGTCTCCGGCCTCGATTTCCTCGCCGACCTGGATGCGCTGCTGTTTGAGATCGGCAAAGCGTGTTTTCAGTTCGTTGAGGCGGGTTTTGACCTTCTCGATATCGTCCTGCACCCCGGTGGGTCCGTTGGACTCGCCGGCCAGCACCTCGAGTTTCATCTTGAGGCCGATGTAGGAGCGGCGGACCTCGCGCGCTTCGGCGATGATCTGGTCCCGTTTGACCGAGAGTTTCTCAAGTCCTTCCAGCAGGGCGGTTTTCTCGTCGAGCAATTCCTGGTTTTCCTCCGGGGTGCTGTTGAGCAGGTTGGAGCGTTCCTCGTGGGCGCGGTCGAGCCGTTCCTGACAGGCGGCGAGCCTGGCGCGGACCTCGTCGCGTTCCTTGATGAGTTTGCGGAGGTTCCAGTATTCCACGGAGAGCGCCTCGATGTTGGCTGTCTTCTCCCAGATGGCCACGCCGAGCTGGGCCTCGGCCTCGCGGAGCAGGTGCATTTCGCTGGCGGCGTCCGCCATCCGCTGGGCGCGCCGGACGTATCCGAAGGCCTGGGCCACGCGGGCGACGAAGTAGCGGGTGGATGTCATGGGGGGAGATTAGCGCGGGAGTTTCCGCTGGAGGCTCTCGATGACCGAAAAATCCTCCAGCGTGGTCACGTTGCCGGAGACCTTGCCGGTGCAGACAAGCTCCTTCAAGAGACGGCGCATGATTTTCCCGGATCGCGTTTTGGGCAAGCCCGGAGCGAAGTGAAGATCATCCGGCTTGGCGATGGCACCGATGACCTTGCCAACGTGGGCGCGGAGTTCCTCGCGGAGCTCCTCGGATTCGGTGAATTGGCCCTTGAGCGTGACGAAGGCGGCGACGGCCTGGCCCTTCATTTCATCCGGGCGGCCGACGACGGCGGCTTCCGCCACGGCGGGGTGGGCGACGAGGGCGCTCTCGATTTCCGCGGTGCCGAGGCGGTGGCCGGAAACGTTGAGCACGTCGTCCAAGCGTCCGATAATCCAGAAATTCCCGTCCTTGTCGCGGCGGGCACCATCGCCGGCGGTGTAGAGGCCGGGGTAGTCGGACCAGTAGGTTTTCTTGTAGCGCTCCTTGTCGCCGTAAATCGTGCGGGTCATGGATGGCCAGGGTTTGCGGATGACGAGGCGGCCGTCCTGGTCCGGTTTGCACTCGTTTCCGGCGTCGTCGAGGATGGCGGCGTCGATGCCGAAGAAGGGCATGGTCGCGGTGCCGGCCTTGCAGGGAGTGGCACCGGGCAGCGGGGAAATCAGAATCGCGCCGGTTTCCGTCTGCCACCAGGTATCGACGATCGGGCATCTGCCGCCGCCGATGTGCTTGTGATACCAGTTCCAGGCTTCCGGATTGATGGGCTCGCCGACCGATCCTAACAGCCTGAGCGAGGACAGGTCGGCAGCCGCCGGGAAATGATCACCCGCCTTGATGAAGGCGCGGATGGCGGTGGGTGCGGTGTAGAAGATCGTGACGCCGTATTCCTCGATCATCTTCCAGAAACGCCCGAAATCCGGGTGGTTCGGCGCGCCCTCGTACATCACCTGGGTGACGCCGTTGGCGAGCGGGCCATAGACGATGTAGGAGTGCCCGGTGATCCAGCCGACATCGGCCGTGCACCAGTAAACGTCCTCGTCCCGCATGTCGAAGATATACTTGCAGGTGGCATAGGTGCCGGTGAGGTAGCCGCCGGAGGTGTGGAGGATGCCCTTGGGCTTTCCCGTGGAGCCGGAAGTGTAGAGCACGAAGAGCGGGTGCTCGGAATCGAAGGCCTTCGGCGTGTGCTTCGCGGAGACCTGGGAAACTTCCTCATGCCACCAAAAATCGCGCTTCGGCTCCATGGTCACGGCATTGCCGCAGCGGTTGACCACGATCACGCGCTTGACGTGTTTGTATTTCACCAGCGCCTCATCGACGACCGGCTTGAGCGCCACGATTTTCCCGCGCCGCCATCCGCCGTCCGCGGTGATGACGGTGGTGGCTCCGGAGTCCTCCAGGCGATCCACGATGGCCTCGGAAGCGAAGCCGCCGAACACCACGTTGTGCACCGCGCCGATCCTGGCGCAGGCGAGCATGGCGATCGCCGCCTCCGGAATCATCGGCATGTAAATCAGGACGCGGTCGCCGGATTTGACGCCTTTCTTTTCGAGCACATTGGCGAAACGGCAGACTTCGCGTTGGAGCTGGCCGTAAGTGAGGGTGCGTTTGTCGCCGGGCTCGCCCTCCCAGATGATGGCCGCCTTGTTGCGGCGCGGGCCGTCCGCGTGGCGGTCCACGCAGTTTTCACAGACGTTGAGTTTCCCGCCGTCGAACCACTTCGCGAAGGGAGCCTTCCAATCGAGCACCTTGGTCCATTTTTTCCGCCAGACGAGTTCCTTGGCCTCCTTCGCCCAGAAGTCGGCGGGTTTGGCGATGGATTCCTTGTAGAGCTTCCGGTAGGCCGCCATCGACGCGATGCGGGCCTTGGCGGAAAATTCCTTCGACGGCTTGTGGACGGCGTCGTGGTCGTGGTTCGGGTTGGATTTCTTGGCGCTCATGACGGGCGGGATTCGGGCGTCACGAGACCGGAATTCCACTCATGACGGCGGGAAGCTAGTGGGCGGAATCGCATCCGGCAAGCCGCCAGAGTCCGTCAGCGGGGTCTTTTTTTTGCATTGCCCGCGGGCTGGCGGGGCTTGTCCTCCGCGGCGGGGCCGCCTAACAACATCGCGGTTTCCACGCGGTTGAGGATCGCCCAGCGGCCGGGTTCCAGATCGCCGAGCCAGAGGCCGCCGACGCGGACACGCAGCAGCTTGGTGACCTGATAGCCGAGGGTTTCGAACATCACGCGGATCTGGCGTTTGGCGCCGTGGTCGAGGATGACCTTGATACGGCGCGGCGAGAGGCGCTCGATGGCCTTGGCCTTGAGCTTGCCCTCCGGGGTGTAAACGCCTTCCAGAAACTGGTCGAGGTGGGCGTTTTCGAAGGCCTGGTCCGCCGTGACGAGGTATTCCTTCTCCACCGACTTCGACGGGTGCATGAGCTGCTGCGAGAGGTCGCCGTCGTTGGTGAGGATGAGCAGTCCCTCCGAATCCCGGTCCAGGCGGCCGACGTGGTGGAGAGAGCGCAGCGTCTCGGGAAGCAGGGTGTAAATGGTCTCGCGGCCGAGTTCATCCTCGCGGGTGCAGACGTAGCCGCGCGGCTTGTGGAAGGCGACGACGAGGGTTTCCTTGGGGGCCACGCGCTTGCCATCGACGCGGACGTGGTCGCCGGGCGAGATGCGGGTCCCCATGTTGATGCAGGGTTGGCCGTTGACCTCCACGCGTCCCGCCTGGATGAGTTCGTCGCAGGCGCGGCGGGAACCCACGGCGCAGGAGGCGAGGTATTTGTTGAGGCGGATGCCTTCTTTCATGGCGACGGGCTGAAATGCAAAAGGCGCGAAACCCGGCGGGCTCCGCGCGTGGGAAGGAGGGATCCGCTCAAGGGATCAACCTTCGTGTTTGGTCTTGGGAAGGCCGACCGGGGAGCGGCCGTCCTTCCACTCGCCGCGCTCCTTGAGGAGTTTGACGCGCTCGAAACGCTTGAGGACGGAACGCTTGCCGCCGACGGTGGCGCTGGATTTGAGACTGTTGTGCTTGGACATCGCGTGAGGTGGTTTGGGGTCGCGGGAGGCGGAAACTAGGAGCCGCCCGCTCCGGTGGCAATCCGAAAAACCGGGAAAGTTGCGGAATCGGGAAGCCTTCCGTCATGGCCCCCGGAAGCGGCGGAAGTCCAGATCCGGCTCCGGTTCCACGTTTTCCGTGAGCCAGCGGGCAAGGCGGCGCGCCACGCCGGGCGCGTAGAGGCTGCCCTTGGAGCCGAGGCCGTTGAATATCCAGTCGCCGCCGCCCAGCGGGCCGATCAGCGGCTCGCTGCAGCGCAGGATCGGCCGGATGCCGGCCTCGTGGGCGATGACCTCGAAGTCCCTCCCGCCGAGGCGAGCCGCGATTTCCTCCACGCGTGCCCGCCCCGCGGCGCTGGGTTTTTCGTCCAGTTCATGCCACTCGTATGTCGAGCCGGCCTTGAAGAGTCCGCCGCCCAACGGCACCAGCCAGCCGCCCGAGCCGATGCGGATACGCGTTTCGTCCCAGCCGCGCGCGCGGAGGGTCAGGATCTCGCCTTTGGCGCAGCGGTGGGGCCCGCAGCGTCCGCGGATGAGGCCTGCCGCGCCATCGCACCAGACCCGGCTGCCGTCGTCGCCGTCCCCTGCCTCCGCTTTCTGGTAGATCCCGTGCCGGCGGAAAAACTCCCTTGAGGCGTCGAGAAACGCGCGGGTGTCGAGCCGACCGCTGCCGGTGAGTTCGAGCGCGCCGACCCAGCCGTCCGCGTCCACGGGTGCGCCGTCATTCGCCAGCCAGCGCGCGATCTCCGGCTGGGCGGACTTGGAGCACATTTTTCTCCACTCCTTTTCCGTGTCCGCGAGGCGCAGCACGGACAGCGGGTGCCAGAGCTTCAATCCGAGGCGCGTTTCCGCCTCCGCGTAGAATTCGATGGCCTGCGGGTGAAACTCCGCGATCCGCGCGCTCGGCTCGAAGTGTTTTCCCGTCACGGGATTGATCAGTCCGGCGGCGACGCGGGAACTGCCGCCCTGTTCACGGTCCACGAGGGAAAACGGCGCGCCGCGTTTCCAAAGTTCCCAGGCCAGGCAGGTGCCGGCCAATCCCTGGCCGACGATGGTCCGGTGCGGCGCGCTCACTTCGGCAGCAGGGCTTCGTTGGGATCCGCCCAAGCGGGATCATGGCCCTTCGCGTAGTTGAAGAGGTGCTTGTGGAGATAAGGCGAGAAATTCGGGCGCTCCTCCTTCGCCAGGCGGGTCACGATGGCCTCGTTGAGCGTGCGGGCGACCTTCTGCATGAGATGCAGCGTGAGCTGCCGGCCTTTGCGGGCGCGCTGGACCTGCTTGTGGTTGAGCTGCTCTACGGAGGATTCCACGAGTTCGTGGTTGGTGATGCCCCAGCGGGTCATCAATCCATCCAACGGCTGAATCCCGTGGTCGCGCGTGGTGTCTTGCATGGACGGGGTGTAGCGCATCCGGCGGCAGCGGCTAAGCACAAAATCCCGCCGGCCGCACGCTGGTGGCCCGCAATGGAGAGGACGGCAAAAGCCGAATACTGCCCGTGTTCCATCTCGATGGAGGCAGCCCAGTGAACACCTTGCCCCGGTATCCCAGTCTCCTCGACAAGGTAAAATCCACCCACCCTGATTTTCCCAAAAACCGCTCCATCACCCCCATCCTTGTCCCGCACAGCAAATGTTCCTATGACACTGTTTGCGCCCTCCATCTAGCAACCCCGCCGCCACCGCCACCGTCGCCGGAAACCCAATGAACCTGACCCGGATTGGTTCGACCAGAGCCCGGAATGGAACCCCTAGGAAATCCCCTCGAAGATGGCCGCACCCTGGGTCTCGAACCCACCTGAAGGTGCGGTAATCGGACTCAAAAATAACGCCGCCAAAAACTTGGCAAGGCGGTCCGGAAGGCTGCGTTCGCGACAAATGAAAACCGCCTTAAATTCTCACAATCCCGCCAAATCCCGACGCGGATTGGGGATTTTTCTTACCGAAACACCGCCCACTGGCGAACCGAAACAACTCTTCCGCCCCCCTCTTTTCCCCGCACTCCGGTCGGGCCCAACGGCTGCTTCAGGGGCAGCCCGCCAAAAGCAAATTCCTAGCCAGTATTACCTGAAAGAGGGATGACGCGGGCAGCGATTTGCCCTACACGTGACGCACAACCCAAACTCACATGATCCCGTCCGCGCGCTCCCTCGCCATCCTCATCGCCGCCTGCGGCCTCGCCCACGCCCAGCTCGACCCCGCCTTCGTCAAGGCCGACGGCCACGTGCTGCGCGACCAGGCGGGCACCGGGAAGATCCTCAAGCTCCACGGCTTCAACCTCGGCGGCTGGTTGTTCCAGGAGTCGTGGATGAGCCCGAACCTCGTCAACGACCCCAGCGCCACCGGCGGCACCCGCGGCGCCTACCAGCCGGAGATCGACGCGCTCCTGACCGAACGCTTCGGCCGCGCGGTGAAGAACCAGCTGATCCGCGACTTCCAGAACGCGTGGATCACCACCGTCGATCTCGACAACCTCGCCGCCCACGGCGTGAACCTCGTCCGCGTGCCCTTTTCCTACCTCACCCTGATGGAGGAGGACGGCACCTGGAAGCCCGACGCGGAAGCCTTCGACCGCCTCGACTGGATCGTCGCCCAGGCTTGGGCGCGCGGCATCTACTGCATCCTCGATTTCCACAACGCCCAAGGCGGCCAGGACGGCTCCGGCTTCTGGAGCAACACGCTCTATCAGGACCGCGCCGTCCAGATCTGGCAAAAAGTCGCCACCCGCTACGTCGGCAATCCCGCGGTCGCCGGCTACGACCTGCTCAATGAACCGATGGGCGCCTCCGGCAGCACCCAGTGGAACTTCGTCGACCGCTGCTACGACGCCGTCCGCGCGATCGATCCCGACCACCTGATCCTCGTCGAGGCGGTCTGGGACCTCAACGCCCTGCCCAAGACCACCGACTACGGCTGGACCAACGTCTCCTACTCGCTCCACTGGTACGCGTGGAACCAGACCAGCACCCAGATGATGGCCACGCTGGAAAGCGACATGGCCAAGCTCCAGACCAACACCAACCTCGGTCCCGCTTCCGGCAAGGTCGTCCCCTACAACATCGGCGAGTTCTCCTACTGGGACTCCCCGGACGTCTGGCGCCGCGCGATGCGCGAGTTCTACCAGCGCGACTACTCGTGGACCAGCTGGACCTACAAGACCCGCAACATGGGCGCCTGGGGCCTCTACAATCCCAACCGCCCGCAGCCGAACCTCAGCACCGACACCGCCGAGCAGATCTCCGCGAAGTGGACCGCCTACGCCACCGCCAGCCTGACCGACGCGCGCAACAGCTACCTCCGCGACCTGATTTCCGCACCGATCGCCAACGCTGACGCGCTCACCGTCCCGGCCGGTGGCAACCTCGTCATCCCGCACTCGGCCCTGCTCGCCAACGACGGCAGCCAGAGCGCCGCCCGCGTTCTCGCCGTCGCCGAGCCCGGCACCCCCAGCCACGGCTCGCTGACCGCCATCGATGCCGGGAACTTCCTCTACGTACCCGCTCCCGGCCACACCGGCACCGCCGAGCTCACCTACCTCGCCTTCGACAACAGCAACGGCCTCGGCTCGCCCCGCCCCGCCACCGTCACTCTCACCATCACCGCCCCGCCGTCGGAGCCCGTGCCCTACGCGGTGGACGACACCCACACGGCGCTTCGCGACACGCCGCTGACCATCGCCGCGCCCGGGCTGTTAGGAAATGACGGCGACCTGTCCTCCCGCCCGCTGACCGCAGAGCTCGTCAGCGCGCCTTCGCCCGCCCAAGGCACCGTGACCCTCCAGCCGAACGGCGGCTTCACCTTCACGCCCGCCGCCGGCTTCACCGGGCTGGCCAGCTTCACCTATCGTCCGATGGCGGGCACCGTCGCCGGCGCGCCCGCCACCGTCGGCATCCGCGTCGCCTCGCCCATGCCCTCCGGCCAGAACGGCCTGAACGGCGAATACTACGGCTCCAGTACCAACTGGACCGGCTCCTTCGCCACCCGCGTCGATCCCGAGATCAACTTCTCCTGGTCCAGCACCAGCGGCCCCGGCCTGGGCCTGCCCGGCACCAACTACTCGGTGAAATGGAAGGGCTGGATCACCGCCCCCTATTCCGGCACCTGGACCATCACCGAGACCAGCGACGACGGCTTCGGCGTCTATGTCGACGGCGTCGCGGTCGTCGAGGACTGGCCGGCCCATGGCTCCCGCGAGAAATCCGGCACCATCACCCTGACCGGCGGCCAGCCGCGCTACCTGGAAGTCTATCACGTCAACTACGGCGGCGGTGCCGTCGCGAAGCTCGAATGGTCGCACCCGCTGGTCGCCCGCCAGGTCGTCCCGCAGGCATGGCTGACCACCGCCACGCCGACCTTCCCCACGCTCACCGCCCACGAGACCTGGCGCTACGGCTACTTCGGCAGCACCGCCAACAGCGGCAGCGCGGCGGAAGACGCCGACCCGGATGGCGACGGCTTCACCAACCTCGCCGAGTTCAACGCAGGCACCCACCCGCGCTCCGCCGCCAGCGTCCCGCCACCCAACGACACCGTGCCGCCGGTCGTCAGCGTCCCCTCCGACCTCGTGCTGGAAGCCACCGGTCCCGCCGGCGCGGTCGCCACCTTCGGCACCAGCGCGCTCGATGATGTAAGCGGCGTGCTTTCCACCGTCAACTCCCCGGCGTCCGGTTCGGTCTTCCCGCTCGGTGGCACGACCGTGACCGCCACGGCCACCGATGCCGCGGGCAATACCGGCAGCGCCAGCTTCTCCGTCACGGTCGTGGATACCACCGCTCCGTCGATCACGGTGCCGGCCGACATCACCGTCGCGGCGAACGGTCCCGGCGGCGCCAACGTGACCTTTACCGCGACCGCCAGCGACCTGGTCGGCGGCGCGGTTTCCGCCATTAGCAGCCCGCCCTCCGGTTCCTTGTTCCCGATCGGCACCACCACGGTCACGACCACGGCCACCGATGGTTCCGGCAACAGCGCGAGCCGCAGCTTCACCGTCACCGTCACCCGCCTGCCCGCTCCCTGGCTGGACGCGGACCTCGGCACGGTCGGCCTGGCCGGCAGCACCACCCACAACGCCGGCACCTTCACCCTCGCCGGTGCCGGTGCGGGCATCGCCGGCAGCGCGGACGCCTGCCGCTTCCTCTATCAGACCGCCAGCGGCGACTGCGACATCACCGTCCGCGTCGAAAGCCTGGCCAACACCGGAGCGAATGCCAAAGCCGGCGTGATGATCCGCGAGTCGCTCGCCGCCAACGCCCGCGAAGCCGGCGTCTGGGTCACGCCCAGCGGCGGCATCCAGTTCACCCGTCGCACTTCCACCGGCGGCAGCACCTCGGTCACCACCTCCACCGGCAAGACCGCCCCCTACTGGGTCCGCCTCACCCGCAGCGGCAACACCTTCCGCGCCTTCCTGTCGAGCAACGGCACGACCTGGACCCAGCTCGGCAAGAACACCAACATCTCGATGGCCACCAGCACCTCGATCGGCCTCGCCGTCACCAGCGGCAGCACCGGCACGCTGACCACCGCCGTCTTGACCAAGTCGCGGGCGACCCCATGATCCCGCGATGATCCGCAAACCGTGGCTTCCGGTCATCGGAGCCTGACTGCTGTCTATCAGCCATTTCCTCGCCTGGCGCGTGACTGCGCGGCCCAGCCGGCCGAAGTCGCGCGGGCGATCGCCGAGCTCGAAGCGGCCAGCGAAGAAGACCTGGCCTAACGGGCCGGGAAACGCGCCGCGGACTGGACGAAGGACGCCCAGCCGGCCGCCGTCGAGGCCCTCTTCGGTGCCGCCGGAGAATCGCCCGCCGCCACCGCCCTGAGGATCAAGCTGCTGCACCGCTGGGCCACCTTGGCACCGGCCGATGCCGCCGGTTGGGCGGCGTCGCTACAGGAACCCCCCTTCCTTTTCCCCGCCCTCCGGTCCGGCCCAACGGCTGTTTCAGGGGCATCCCGCCAAAAGCAAATCCCCAGCAGTGCCAGCGCCCGGATGGAAATCGTCAGCTTGATGAGTCGGAGGAGAGAGATGGGAAGCGCCGCAGTCTGCCAGCGAAAAATCCTGATGTGATAAACACCCCCGTGTGATTCGCAAAACCGGACAGGTTTCTCGCACACCAGATCCCCCGGGCCCATGACCGGGGCTTTCCACAACCGGACCCTGAAATTTTCTCAAATAAATCCGTCCGGTTCCGCCGACTCGCGAGGGATACCTCTATCGAGGCGTCCGACTCCTCTTGATTCCAACCCATTGATCCATCCCAAAAACCCCCTTTTCCCCGCCCTCCGAGACGGCCCAACCGCTGTTTCAGCGGGCATCCCGCCAAGAGCAAATCCCCAGCAGCAAAAAACAAAACTCCAGAGAACCCACCCATGAAATCCAGCATTAATCCGTATCTCCGCGCAGCGGCGCTTCCCGCCATCATCTCCCTCAGCCTCTTCGCCGGCCGCGCCACCGGCCAGTCGATCAAGCAGGACAACGCCCTCCCGCTGGATGATCCGGCGAGCTGGACGAACAACACCGTGCCCACCGGGGCCCTCGCCACCTGGGACAACATTGTCACCGCGGCAAACACCACGACCATCGGTGCGGGAGTGTCGTTCAGCGGCATTTCCATCACCGACCCTGTCGGAAACGTGACCATCAACGCCGGTTCCGGTGGCACCCTCACTCTCGGTGCCGGCGGCATCGACATGAGCACGTCCGATGACACGCTCACCCTCGGCTCCACCATCAGTCTCGGTGCCAACCAGACATGGACCACCGGCGTTTCCGGGGCCGCCGGTTCCGTCCAGATCACCTCCAGCGGAGTCATTTCCGGCAGTGGGAAACTCAGCCTCAGCTCCTCCAACACCCGGGCCGTCGCGCTCAATGCCGCCAACGCCTTCACCGGTGGTTTCACGCTGAATCCAGGTGCCATCGTCAACACCGGCGTGGGTGCGATTGCTTCCGCATCCGGCACGACTTCCAGTGCCTTCGGCGCTTATGATGGAACCCAGGTCCTCACCATCAACGGCGGGCGAATCAATTCCAATAACAACGCCTTTCACGCGAGAAACGTTTCCATCGCCGGTGATTTCACCTTCGCCTCCACTTCCCGCACGGAATTCGGCGGCTCTTTTGATCTCGGAAGTGCCACGCGCATCATGACCCTCACCCGCAGCACCACTGCGGCCGGAACCGTCACTCTCGGAGGCAACAACGCACTGCGCTTCAGCGGGGTCACCAACGGCGTGACAACCATCGGCAATGGATCCCTCCGGATCGCAGCGGATGCCGGCGTCGCCGCCGGGAATTTCGTTCCGGTGATCGCCAATGCCGGGACTGTCTTCACCAATAACGCGGGACTGATCCTCGGACCGAAAGTCGTCTATTCCGCCGGCACCACCTTGCTCAATGTCGCCAACGCCGTGCCAAGCGTCACCTTGGAGGCGGGTTCATACTGGAACCTCGCCGAAGGAGGAAATGCGAGAAACCCGCAGGTCAACTCGCTCGCCGGCGCTGGCACCGTCCTTTCCCTTTATAGCGGAGCCAATGCGAGCACCGCCTTCACCCTGACCATCAAGGGGAACTCCGGCACGAGCACCGATTTCTCCGGTTCCATCGTCAACTCCGACACGACCACCTTCCCGACCTCGACCCCGAGCGTCATGGGAGTCACCAAGCAGGGCAATACCACCCAGATCCTCTCCGGCACGAACACCTACACCGGCCCCACCTCCGTCACCGGCGGCAAGCTCGTCACTACCACGAGATCGAGCAACGGCACCTTCACCACTTCCGCCAGCACCACGCTTGGCGTGAAAGTGGACGCCGCCGGAACCGATCTCAACGTCACCGGACTCACCTTCGCTGCCAGCACCCTGGAAATCGACCTGAACAATCTGGGCAATCCCACCGTGCCCGTCATTTCCAACTCCGGAACCACCACGCTCAACGGCACGGTCACCGTCAATGTCCTCAATTCGGCGCTGCTCACCACCGGCCCGATCACACTCGTCGATACCATCGGCACGCGCAGCGGCGCCGGTGCCTACGTCCTCGGCTCGCTGCCTGCCGGGGTGGATGCCACCCTCAGCGAAACCGCCGGTGATCTCATTCTCACCATCAACTCCATCAGCCCGGTCTATCAATGGACCGGTGCCACCAATACCCTCTGGGATTCCAGTCCGGCCAACGTCAACTGGACCAAAAGCAGCCTCGCCACCGCCTACTCGGACGCGCCGAACTACGACGCGATTTTCGACGACAGCGCGACGGGTTCCACCGCCATCGACATCGCCGCGACCGTCTCGCCCAAGTCCACCACCATCGACGCCACCGCCAAGACCTACACCCTGTCCGGAGCCGGCAAGATCAGCGGCACCGGCGGCCTGACCAAGAAGGGCTCGTCCACGGCCACCGTTTCCACGGCCAACGACTACCTCGGTGCCACCAGTATCGATGCCGGAACCTTCAAGCTCGGAGCCCCCAACGTCATCCCGGATGGCACCGTCAACCTCGCCGGCAATCTCGACCTCGCCGGTTTCAGCGATACGGTCAACGCCCTCGCCGGCAACGGCCAGTTGCTGGACAGCACCGCGGGCACGTCCGTTCTAACCGTTGGAAACGCCAACACCACTTCCAGCTTCGGCGGCTCCATCACGGGCACCGTCGGCCTCACGAAGTCCGGCAACGGCACCTTCACGCTCACCGGCACGACCAGCCACACCGGAGCCACTCTTGTCAGCGGCGGCACTTTGGAAATCGGCAGCGGCGGCGCTTCCGGCGTGCTGTCGCCCTCCAGCGCCCTCACCAACAACGGCATCTTCAAAATCAACCGTAGCAACACTGCCACTCAGGGCACCGACTTCCCCGTCATCAACAGCGGCGCCCTCACCAAGTCCGGCACCGGCACCACCGTGCTCAATACGGCTAACGGCTACTCCGGTGTCACCACGGTCGAGGCCGGCTCGCTCGCCCTGACCGTCCCGGACGCACTCGGCACCACCTCCGCAGGCACCACCGCCCTGGGCGGAGCGTCCATCCTCCTGCGCAACGGCATCACCGTCTCCGGGGAAACCGCCACCATCACCGGCTTCGGCAACGGCTCCCGCGGAGTGATCCGCGCGGATGGTGCGGATGCCGAGTGGGCGGGCAACATCGTGGTCGCCTCCGGCACCACCGACACCCGTCTCGGCGGTTCGGTTTCCGCAGGCGGCACCCTGACTCTAACAGGAGTGATCAGCGGCGGGGACCCCGCGAACATCACCGATGCCAACATCGCTTACAACGGCTACCCCGCCACCGTCTCCGTGCGGTCCAATGACGCATCGGACACGGTCGTGCTCAGCGGTGCCAACAGTTTCACCGGAAACTTCGGCATCTTCGTCGGCCAGGTCCGGCTCGACGGTGGAAACAACCGCCTGCCCGCCACCTCGCGCCTCCTGCTCGGCTTTGCCGGCACCGCACCGGTCCTCGACCTCAACGGCTGCAGCCAGCAGCTCGCCGGACTCTACGACTATCAGTCCGGCTCGGCCACATTGGCGAACGTCACCAACACCTCGGGTACGCCCGTCACTCTCACGGTGGACTCCACTGACATCGGCCAGCCGGCCGGCGCAGGCTTGTCCGCCGACACCACGCCCACCTACAGGGGAACCCTCTCGGGAAACCTCGCCCTCGTGAAATCCGGCACCGGCCACCTGACGCTCAAATCCGTCAGCTCCTACACCGGAAGCACCACCGTCAGCGGCGGCATTCTCACCTTGGGAAATGGCACGGACAACACCTCGCTTGATGACGATGCCGCCGTCATCATCGGCCCGTCCGGCACGCTGAACCTCGACTTCCTCGTTGGGAACAGCGATACGGTGAAAACCCTCACGATCGCCGGAGTCGGCAAGGCTCCCGGCGTTTATGGCAAGCCCGGTTCCGGAGCCCAATTCACCGATCCGCAGATCGACGGCACCGGCACCCTCACCGTCACCACCGGCCCATCCGCCGGCGGGAACTTCGCCTCATGGGCGAATGATCCGCTCAAAGGAAACATCCCCGGCGAGCCTCCCCTCGGCGACTTTGATTCCGACGGTCTATCCAACATCACCGAATACGCGCTCGGCCTCAATCCACGGGTTTCAAGCGTCCCGCCCGGCACTTTCTCCGGCGGCATCCTCACCTTCACCAAAGGCAGCGATGCCATTGCCAACGGCGATGTGGTCTGGGTGATCGAGGAGTCCACCAGTCTCACAAGCTGGTCTCCCGTCATCACCCAAACCGCAGGAAACACCGCACCTTCCATCGCCTACCCCCTGCCGACCGGGCAGCCGAAAGTCTTCGCCCGGCTCAAGGTCATCCAGTTGCCTTGACCGGGAGTCGGCCCATTCCTCTCCGACAGACAGGGGAGGGATGGGTCTGCGACGCAAAAAAAGACCGTCCCCGCCGCAACACCCCGGCGGGCGTGACAGGGTATCCGATGCCTTGGGCAGGTTGAGCAGGTTGGGCAGGTTGTCGCAGACATCCAACCCAACCCATCCCGCATCGTGAAACCCCTTGTCCTGATTTTTCTAGCAACCTCGTCCCTGGTCCGCGCGGAGTTCGGCCCCGCGACCTCGCCATTCGCGGACAAACCCTGCTGTGACTAATACCAAAATCCCCTAGCTTTCAGACTTCCAATGGAGTTTTGGTTGAGGCAAGGTTGGGCATGAGCAGAAAGTTGCCGCCACTTGGCCAGGAACTTGCCGGGGAGATTGAAAATCATTGGAACCGCACCCAGCCCGATTGGGCGCGCAAGCGCTTGCTGGTGGTGCGACTCATCGGCCAGCACGAACACACCGTCGCGCAAATCGTAACCAAGGGGCTGCAACTAAGGGACAGGCAAATAAACAGAGTTCCAGCTTGACCCTCGCCGCGGAATCCGGCAGGAGGTTGGCATGAGACGGGCGCGATGGTTGGCGGAGTGGCGGCATTCGGAGAAGAAGCCGGTGTTTTACCACTGCATTTCGCGGGTGGTGGACCGGCGCTTCGTATTGGGG
>Ga0114938_1001147_pt1 | contig 18629 bp, 13 predicted proteins | sample AshMeaBigSpring_FD_88675 | JGI IMG/M metagenome (GOLD analysis project Ga0114938, IMG submission 88675) | Groundwater microbial communities from Big Spring, Nevada to study Microbial Dark Matter (Phase II) - Ash Meadows Big Spring | ecosystem: Environmental > Aquatic > Deep subsurface >...
CATCACCGGGTCGGTGGCCTATCGCTCGCTGACACAGGATGTCGACGGCAGCGTCATCGCCAGCGGCAGCCAGTTGTTCCTGGCGCTCTCACCGCCGCCGCCCGATGTCAGCAGCGCCTACAGCTTCTTCGGCAAGGTGGAAGAGGGCATGGATATCCTCGCCAGTTTGACGCTGAGCGACACGATCGAGACGATTACGATCGTGGAGGAATAAGGGGCTGTACCGGAGTTTGCTGTCTTCCTTGAAGTGCGGCCAGGCGCAATGCGCCTGGCCGCTTTTTGTGGCGTCCGGTTTATCCGCGCACGTTCGGTTCAGCGCTAAATATCCAGGTCTCCAGCATCGACAGGCATTGGCGATTGAGGCGCTCCACATGTGCCGGGATTCGGGCCGGGGCAAGCTGGCCGATGCACTGCTGTGGACAGAGGCGCGTATATCTGGCGAAACTGTCGTCTTCACCTTTGATCGTCGCCTCCCAACCGCTGGAATTACACGATCCGAATCGCCGTGAGCTGCTGACGCTAAATCCTTTGGAACATTCCCCATCCCAACACCGTCCTCACTATGGTTGCACTTGCACAAAAAAGAGCCTATGATCGTTGCGGGCGCGCCGCTGTGCGCTTTTCACACGTAGCTGCGCAGCCTGCAACGCAGGCCCATCCATCCACTCGACGCAGGTGAACAGAGCGATCCCAACCACAGGAGGTCTTATGCACATTCGTTTCATCTCACGTCGCACCCTGCTCACGCTGATCAGCACACTGGTCGTTGTGTCGATTGTCGTCGGCGCAGCGTGGCCTGCCGGCGTTACCATTCGCGCCGACAGCCGCCCCTTACGCGGGGTGCTGTCGCCCGTTGCACAGGAGGGAGTGCCCATGTCCGCTGACAGCGCAACGACGCCTGCCACCATCAACGGCCTTGAAGTGCTGCTCAGCGAGGGCGCCGCCCAACCGCAGGCGATCACCCCGGTGGAGACAGCGCCGACGACGCCGTTGACCGCCGCCGAAGTGCAGCCGATCCTGGATCGTCTGCCGCCGCTGGAAAGCGCGACGACCGACGCGGAAGAGTTCAAGCTGCCGCCGCAGTCGCTGCCCCCCGTGATCGCCAGCGAGACCGTCACGCAGAGCTTCCCGCCGCCAGATAGTGGGATGGCGGCGCCGGAGGTGGCGACCAGCGCGCTGGAGGTGCTGCGCTACGCACCCGAAGGCGAGATTCCGGTGGCGCCCTTCATCAATGTCACCTTCAACCAGCCGATGGTTCCGCTCAACACGCTCGATGCGCTGGCGGCGGAGGATGTGCCGGTCAAGGTGACGCCCGACCTGCCCGGCGTCTGGAAGTGGCTAGGTACGCAAACGCTCTCCTTCGAGTATCACAGTGACGACCTCAACCGCTTCCCGATGGCGACGGAGTACACGGTCGAAGTGCCCGCCGGCACGACCTCGCTGCGCGGCGGCGTACTGGCAGAGGCCGTCACGTGGAGCTTCCGCACGCCGCCGCCAACCGCCGTGCAAGCCTACCCGACGATCAGCCCGCAGCCGCGTGAACCGCTGCTCTTCGTCGCCTTCGACCAGCGCATCGACCGTGACGCCGTGCTGGCGACGACCAGCGCGCTGGCGAGTGGGCGCGCGGTTCCGCTGCGTCTGGCGACCGCCGACGAGACCGCCGCCGATGCGGCTGTGAATCGTTACGCCGCCCAGTACCCCGCTGACCGCTGGATCGCCTTCCGCAGCGACGAGGCTTTTCCACCCGACACCACGGTGACGGTCAACATCGGGCCGGGCACGCCTTCCGCCGAAGGCCCGCTGACGACGACCGACGTGCAGTCCTTCAGCTTCCAGACCTACGCACCGCTGCGCGTGGTCGATCAGAACTGTCGCGGCGGCAGCGACACGTGTACGCCAGGACAGCCTCTCTACGTGCGCTTCAACAACCCGTTGAATGTCGAGAAGGTCGCCAACGATCTCGTCACCGTGACGCCAGAGATCGCTGGCATGGTGGTCAGTGCGGCCTACGACGGTCTCTCGATCAACGGGCTGACCGCCGGACGCACAACCTACCAGGTGACGATCAGCGACGCGCTGGAGGATATCTTCGGCCAGACGCTGGGCGAACCGGTGACGCTCACCTTCTACACCGGCAACATGCGCGCGTTCATGACCGGGCCGAACCAGACGCTCGTCACGCTCGACCCGACGGCGGCGACGCCCGCCTTCCCGGTCTACTCGGTGAACATTCCCAAGCTGCGCGTGCGCGGCTACGCGGTGACGCCGGCGGATTGGCCCGCCTATCTGACCTATCTCAACGAGTATTACCGCGACCCGAATCGGACGCCGCCGGGCAAGCGCGTTATCGACGCCACCGTCGACGTGGACGCCGCGCCGGACACCCTCACCGAGACCAACATCGATCTCACCAGCGGGCTGCGCGGGCGCTACGGCCACGTGATCGTCGTCGTCGATACGCCGCCGTCGCTGCTCGGCCTGGTCTTCCCCAACCGCAACGAGCCGGTGATCCAGTCGTGGGTGCAGGTGACGAACATCGGCCTCGACGCCATCCACGACCAGGTGGAGCTGGCGGCCTGGGCAACGGCGCTCGACACCGGCGCGCCGCTGGCGGACGTCGCCCTCACGTTGGCGCCCAGCAGCCAGACTGCCACGACTGACGCCGACGGCATGGCGCGCTTCACCCTCGCCAGTACGCCGGACAAGCAGTTGATCGCCACGCTGGGCGATGATGTCGCCTTCCTGCCGCAGAGCACCTACTACTGGAGCGACTACGGCTGGCAGAAAATGGATCGCAGCGACCAGAGCGCCTGGTTTGTCTTCGACGACCGCCAGATGTACCGCCCCACCGAGGAAGTGCATCTGAAAGGGTGGGTGCGCACGCTGGGATCCGGCCCGACCGGCGACGTGCGCCTTGACGCCGGCAGCGGCGCGTTCGTCGATTATCTCGTCACCGACCCGCAGGGCAACCAGCTCGCGCAGGGTTCGGCGCCGATGACCGACCTGGGCGGTTTCGACCTGGCCTTCACGATCCCGGAAAACAGCAACCTGGGCTACGCCAGCGTGCAGCTCAGCACGCGCAACACGCCGGTCTACGGCAGCTACTATCACAGCTTCCAGATTCAGGAGTTCCGCCGCCCCGAGTTCGAGGTGACGGCGCGCAACGAGAGCACCGGCCCCTACTTCCTGGGCGACGACGCCATCGTGGCCGTCTCTGCGCAGTATTACGCCGGCGGCCCGTTGCCCAGCGCCGAAACGAACTGGACAGTCAGCGCCAACGCCACCAATTACACGCCGCCAAACTGGGATGAATTCATCTTTGGCGAGTGGACGCCCTGGTGGTGGCGCGGCTACGGTGATTTCTACCCAGGCATGGAAAGCGGTTCCGGCAGCCAGAGCTACGCCGCGCACACCGACCCGACCGGCAATCACTATCTGAAAATGAGCTTCATCGCGGCGGAGAAGCCGCAGCCCTACAGCGTCAACGCCGAGGCCGCGGTGATGGATGTCAACCGCCAGACGTGGGCGGCGCAGACCAACCTGCTCGTGCATCCGTCCAAGCTCTACGTCGGGCTGCGCAGCGCCGCCTACTTTGTGGAGCAGGGCGACCCGCTGGCGTATGAAGCCATCGTCACCGACGTGGACGGCAACGCTGTCGCCGACGTGCCCTTCACCGTGCGCAGTGTGCGGCTGGCGTGGGTCTTCGAGAACGGGAAATGGGTCGAGCAGGAGGTCGATGAGCAGCGCTGCGAGCTGACCTCCGCCGCCGACCCCGTGACCTGCACGCTGCCCACCGGCGCTGGCGGCCAATATCGCGTCACCGCCGAAGTGCGCGACGACGCCGAACGCCTCAACCGCACGGTTGTGACGGCGTGGGTCAGCGGCGGTGCGCTGGTTCCCTCCCGCGACCTGACGCAGCAAGAGCTGGTGCTCGTGCCCGACAAAGAGGTGTACCAGCCCGGCGACACCGCACGCATCCTGGTGCAGGCGCCCTTCCCGAACGGGACCGGCTTGCTCACCGTGGCGCGCAGCGGCATCCTCGCCACTGAGAACTTCACGCTCGACGGCGGCACGGCCACGCTGGAAATCCCCATCGAGGACGCACACATTCCCAACCTGAACGTGCAGGTCGATGTCAACGGCGCGTCCCCGCGCCTGGACGACAAGGGCCAGCCCATCGCGGGTGCGCCCGACCAGCCCGCCTACGCCACCGGCACGCTGCAACTCACGATCCCGCCGCTGAGCCGCGCGCTGACGGTGGAGATTACGCCCGATGCTGTGAAGCTCGATCCGGGCGCCGAAACCGGCGTACGCGTCCGGGTGGTCGATGCGCAGGGCGCGCCCGTGGCAGGCGCCGAACTCGCCATCGTCGTCGTCGATGAGGCAGTGCTGGCGCTGACCGGCTACCAACTGGCCGACCCGCTGGCGACCTTCTACGCTGCGCGCAGCGCCGACACCAGCAGCTTCTACGGGCGCAGCAGCCTGATCCTCGCCAACCCCGACCTGCTCGGCGCACAGAATGGGATGGGCGGCGGCGACATCATGTTCCGCGAATCCGCCGCCTACGCCACCGCCTCGCCCGACATGGCCGACGGCATGATGTTGGCTGCGCCCGCCGCTGCGCCGATGGCGGTGGAGGAAGCCGGCATGGCTGTGCCGCCCGCGCCGGGTGGACAGGCCGCCAGTGCGCCGATTGCCGTGCGCACCGACTTCAACCCGCTGGCGCTCTTTGCCCCGGCCGAACGCACCGACGCCGGCGGCGAGGTGTACGTCACCTACAAACTGCCCGACAACCTGACGCGCTACCGGCTGATGGTCGTCGCCGCCGCTGACAAGCAGTTCGGTTCGGCGGAAAGCAACCTCACGGCGCGGCTGCCGCTGATGGTGCGCCCGTCCGCGCCGCGCTTCCTCAACTTCGGCGACCGCTTCGAGCTGCCGGTCGTGATCCAGAACCAGACCGACGCCGCGCTGACGGTCGATGTCGTGGCCGAGACGACCAATCTCAAGCTCGACGGCGGTCAGGGGCAGCGCGTCGAGGTGCCCGCCAACGACCGCATCGAAGTGCGCTTCCCCGCCGCGACCGACAACGTGGGCACGGCGCGCGTGCAGATTGCCGCCGCGGCGGGCGATTACGCCGACGCCGCCACCGTCGAGCTGCCCGTCTACACCCCGGCGACGACCGAAGCCTTCGCCACCTACGGCGTGATCGACGCCGGCGCCATCGCACAGCCGGTCGCCCAGCCGCAGGATGTCTTCCCGCAGTTCGGCGGGCTGGAGCTGAGCACATCTTCCACGGCGCTGGCGACGCTCACCGACGCCTTCCTCTACCTGCAAGCCTACCCGTTCGAGTGCTCGGAGCAGCTCGGTGCGCGCATCATGAGCGTGGCCTCGCTGCGCGACATGCTGACCGCGTTCCAGTCGCCCGATCTGCCTTCGGATGAAGCGATCGTGGCGGCGATGGCGCGTGACATCGCCACGCTGCGGCTGATGCAGAACTGGGACGGCGGCTTCCCCTACTGGACAAAGGGCAAGGAGTCGATCCCCTACAACTCGGTCTTTGTGACGCACGCCCTGCTCACCGCCCGCGCCAAGGATTACGCCGTGCCACAGGAAATGTTCGACGCCGCGCTCGGTTATCTGCGCAACATCGAGCAGTATTATCCAAGCTGGTACAGTGCGCGGACGCGCCACGCCATCAGCAGCTACGCCGTCTACGTGCGCAGCCTGGCGGGTGATTTCGACTACGCTAAGGCGCGTGATCTCTACAACCAATACGCGCTCGACGAACAGTCGTTGGAGGCGTTGGCGTGGCTGTGGCAGGTGCTCGCCAGCGACCCGGCCTCCGCCGACGCCGTAGCCGCCATCGAGCGCCACCTGCAGAACCGCGTGGTGGAGACGCCGGGCGCGGCCAACTTCATCACCAGCTACGACGACCAGACGTGGGTGATGCTCCACTCCAACCGGCGCACCGACGCCATCGTGCTCGATGCGCTGATGGCGGAGACGCCGGACAGCGACCTGATCCCCAAAGTCGTGGCCGGGCTGATGAACGGGCGCAGCAACGGGCGCTGGAACAACACGCAGGAAAATGTCTTCGTGCTGCTGGCGATGGATCGTTACTTCAACACCTTCGAGGCGGAGACGCCCGACTTCGTGGCGCGCATGTGGTTGGGCGAAAACTACGTCGCCGAGCACACACATCAAGGGCGCACCACCGAGACGCAGCAGACCGTCGTGCCGATGAGCTTCCTGGTCGAGCAGCCGGGCACACAAGACCTGGTGATCAGCAAGGAGGGCGACGGGCGGCTCTACTACCGGCTGGGGCTGCGCTACGCGCCGACCGACCTCGGTCTCGACCCGCTGGACATGGGCTTTGTCGTACAGCGCACCTACGAAGCGGTGGACGATCCCGCGGACGTGCGACTAGACGAGGCGGGCGTCTGGCACATCAAGGCCGGGGCGCGCGTGCGTGTGCGGCTGACGCTGGTGGCAGTGAATCGCCGCTATCACGTGGCGCTGGTCGACCGCCTGCCCGCCGGGCTGGAGATCATCAACCCCGACCTGGCCGTCTCCGAGAGCGTGCCCTCCGACCCGAGCGACACGACGAGCGGCGGCTATTGGTGGTGGTGGGGGCCGTGGTACGACCATCAGAACCTGCGCGACGCCGGCGCCGAAGCCTTCACGTCGTACCTGTGGGATGGCGTCTACAACTACAGCTACGTCGCCCGCGCCACCACACCGGGTGAGTTCGTCGTCCCGCCGGCCAAGGCCGAGGAGATGTATTCGCCGGAGGTCTTCGGACGCAGCGCCAGCGACAAGGTGATCGTGGAGTAGGCGATAGCACGCGGAGGACGCGGAGCGGGCGGATCAACGCGGATGAAAATCCGTGCTGATCCGCCCGCTCCGCGTGCTGTCGTATGCGCGGCGACTCGCGATAGAAGAATTACCTTATCGGCGCTTGTAGTGGCTGCACTGGTCAACCAACATACTCGATGCGGTTGTGCATCTCATTTGGGTCTAGCACTGACGCAAGCAATTCCAGAAAACGAACCCACTCGCCGACGCTGTGTTTGTGCTGCTGCCCAAAAACGATGCCCGCGTGCTCAATACCTGTCGTTGCCATGTCGATGTAGTCGGCATCATTGGTGCAGAGGATGTAGCCGAGACGAGTGGCGCGCGCAAGATGATTGGCGTCTGAATCACCTAAAAAGCCCAGGTCGCGGACAGTCACTGCATCTACACCGCGCCGCTGTAGCTGTGTGGCAACCGTGACCGGAACGTTCTCATCGAGATAGAAGCGAATTCGCACTGCCAACCCGCTGCGCTTTCAATGCTTCGGCGCGGCGAATTTGGGTGCGCACCTGTTCGTCAATCTCTGATTTGTGCTCATAATAGTAAGCCAGCGCCGCATACACTTGAGGCAAACTGAGACCGTACCACTCGGCGATGCCCTCGGCGTCCAGGGCGTGATGCAGTCGCGCCAGGGCGACATCAGCTACGGTGACAGTCGTACCGAGGATGTAGGGGCGCCCACTGCGGATGTCTGGATCGATACCGATCGCTTCGATTGCCTGGATCGTAGTCATGGCTCAAAAGTATAAAGAGCGTTGCCGTCAAAGTCAATCGGATGGATCACCATTCTACTCAACGTTCTTCACGTGTTCGTCGAAAAAGGCGATCGAGCGCGCCATCGCCGCGCTGAAGCCCTGCGCAATGTTGTGATCGTCGCCGGTGTACGTGTACAACTCGCCGACCTGCCCGGCGGCGTCGAGCTGGTCGAGCAGCGTCGTCGAGAACTCGTAGGGCACCGACGTGTCCGCCGTGCCGTGGTGAAGCTGGATCGGGCCGGAAAGGTCGGTGAGAAAGCTGTTAGCGGAGATCGACGCGTAGAATTCCGGGTTATCCTCCGGCGTGCCGTATTGCTCTTGAAGCTGCGTGCGCCAGCGTCGCGCCTGGGTCGTGGGCGCCACAGCCGGCGCGGGCGTGTTGTTACTGCGCCGCCAGCGCGTTAGCAAATCCGGGTAGTTGGCGACGACGCCCGCCCAGATCACGCCCGCCTTGATGTCAGCGTCGGTCACCATTGCCCGCAGCGTGATATAGCCGCCCATCGAGTGCCCCCACATGCCGATGCGCGCCGGGTCGGCGGCGGGGTAATTCTTGAGCGCGGCGGTGGCGTTGAGCACGTCGATCGTGTAGTCGGGATAGCCGTAGGCGCCGCGCGCTTCGCCGTCCGAGAAGGCGTGGCCGCGATAGTCCGGGCGGAAGACAATGTAGCCATTGCGCGCAAAGCCATCGACATAAGCGACGTAGCGCTCGGTCGTGCGGTAGACATCGGGCGGAATGTAGCCATGGTTGAAGATGATCACCGGCCAGCCTGTGGCCGGCGCTTCACCCTGCGGCACGGTCAGCAGCCCGTCGATGCGCAGCCCCTCGGAAAGATAAGAGGCGATGTAGCGGTCGTAATTCGCGCCCGGCGCCAGCGTCTCCTCGATGACAAGCTGCTGGTCAGGATAGCGCTGCTGGCGTAGATAGTCGATGGTCAGCGCCGCACCGTCGAACGGTTCGACCTCGAGCAGCCCGCCCTCATCTTCGGTGGTTGGTGTGGACGTGTTGGCTGGGCTGGGCGTCGCCGTTGGCGCAGCCGGAACAGCCGTCACGCTCCGTGTTGCGCCGGGGACGCACAGTTTCCAGCCGATGTTCAGGCGGTTGGCGCTCTCGATGGTGGCAAAGCTATCGTCGAGGGCAGCAGCGGCATTGGTGGCGGCCAGGATGCGGTCATAGGCGCTGGCGTCGCCCAACGTGCGCCCGGCGATGGTCGAGAGCGTGTCGCCGGCCTGCACGGTCACGGTCTGGGCGCAGCTCGCCGTCTGCGCCGCGGCGGACGCCGGCAAAAGCAACCCGGCCAGCATCGCCGCCAACACGAGCACAAGCAAGGATCGATGGGTGTGCATGGTTCCTCCTCACCTTTTTGCAGCCGCAGAATGCGGACAACTGGTGTCGCAGCGCAGGGTGTTTCCACTGTAACAGGCGTTGGAACCGAAGAAGTAGGCGTTCCTCCGATTTTACACTTGTCTTACAATCAACGACGCCGGCGGGCGTTTCAGTATGACTGGCTTCATTTGGCGTAGGTCATCGCCGCGAATCTGCCATCCTCATACGTGGCTTTGAGTTTGAGAAAGAACTTCGACTTCGCCTGAATTGCATCATTCGGGCAAGGGGCGGCCACCCTCGCCTGTCGTAGCTCGCCCTCCCGATTTTCAGGCTGCCACCCGCACAGGTTGTCGATCAAGTAGGTTGCCGGTATCATGCTGTCTATAAAAAAATAGAGCTACAACGAGAGGAGAGAGTCATGCCCCTACTATCGCAGCGTGTACTGCCACCCACACCGGCGCGCCGCCCGACGCGCCTGGTCGCTCACGGCGACGTGCGCATCGACGACTATTACTGGCTGCGCGAGCGCACCAACCCGGAGGTGATCGCCTATCTGCAAGCCGAAAACGATTACGCGGCGGCGGTGATGGCCGACACGACATCACTGCAGGAAACGCTCTTTCAGGAGATGCGCGGGCGCATCCGCGAGACGGACAGCACAGCGCCGGTTGCAGATGGCGGCTTCTGGTACTACCAACGCACGGTGGCGGGGCTGGACTACCCAATCTACTGCCGCCGCGCGGCAGCGCCGGACGCACCCGAGGAGGTGCTGCTCGACGTGAACCAGTTGGCGGAGGGTCACGCTTTCTGCGAAGTCGGTGAGTTTGCGGTCAGCCCGGATCACCGGCTGCTGGCTTATGCCTACGACGTGGACGGCGCCGAGTTGTTTACGATCGTGGTCAAGGAGCTGGCGACCGGCGTGCTGCTGCCCGACCGCATCACCGGCGCCTACTATGGGCTGGAGTGGAGCAACGACAGCCGCACCCTGTTCTACACCACCGTCGATGCTGCGCACCGTCCCGACGCCGTCTGGCGGCACGAGCTGGGTGCAGCGCAGGCGGCGGATGTGCGGCTGCTGTATGAAGTGGACGAACGCTTCTTTGTCAGCCTCTATAAGACGCGCAGCAAGCGTTTCATCTTGGTGCATTTGCGCAGCAACATGACCACCGAGAGCCACGTCATCGACGCCGACGCGCCCGCTGCGCCACAGTTGATCGCAGCACGGCGTCAGGGGCACGAATACCGCATCGACCAGCGCGGCGCGTGGTTCTTCATCCGCACCAACGACCAGGCTGAGGATTTCCGTGTGATGGTGACGCCTGTCGCTGCCCCAGGGCTGGCCGCGTGGCAGCTGCTCTTGCCCGAAGCAGCGGGCGTGCTGATCGAGCGGATCGAGCTGTTTCAGGATCATCTGGTCGTGCTGGAGTGGGCGGGCGGCGTCAAGCGCGTGCGCGTGGCGCACCTGGCGCCGGATGCGCCAACCGCTGCCCCGGTGATCGTGGCGACGCATTGGATCGAGTTTCCCGAAGAAGCCTACGCCGTAAGCGCCGAGGAAAACCCCACCTTTGCCACGACGACGCTGCGGCTGCACTACTCATCACTGAAGACGCCGCCGACCATCTACGCCTACGACATGGCGACGCGGCAACTGGAGGCGCTCAAGCAGGATGAAATCGCCAACTACAACCCGGACGACTACGTGACGCGGCGGCTGTGGGCCACCGCGCCGGACGGCATCCAGGCGCCGATCTCGCTCGTCTGTCACAAGGACACCGCACTGGACGGCAGCAGCCCGTGTCTGCTCTACAGCTATGGCTCTTACGGCGCCAGCACCGAGCCAGGCTTTCGCGCCAACCGCCTGAGTTTGCTGGAGCGCGGCTTCGTTTTTGCCGTGGCGCACATTCGCGGCGGCAGTGAACTGGGGCGCGCCTGGTATCGCAACGGCAAACTGCAAAATAAACAGAACACCTTCACCGACTTCATCGCCGCCGCCGAAGCCTTGATCGCCGCTGGCTACACGCGCCCGGCTCGGCTGACGATCATGGGGCGCAGCGCTGGCGGGCTGCTGATGGGCGCAGTCACGAACCAGCGCCCCGACCTGTTTGCCGGCGTGATCGCGGGCGTGCCCTTTGTGGATGTGCTCACGACGATGCTCGACCCATCGATCCCGCTGACGGTCATCGAGTATGAGGAGTGGGGCAACCCCGCCGCCCCGGATCTCTACGCGGCGATGCGCGCCTATTCGCCCTACGACAACCTGGCGACGCAAGCCTACCCGCCGATCCTGGCGACGGCCGGGCTGCACGATCCGCGCGTCAGTTACTGGGAGCCAGCGAAATATGTGGCGCGGCTGCGCCAACTAAAGACCGATGGCAACGTCGTGCTGCTCAAAACGAACATGGCGGCGGGGCACGGCGGCGCGTCCGGGCGCTATGAATATCTGCGCGAAACGGCCTTCGAGTACGCATTTCTGCTCAAAGTCGTGGGATGCGCCTGATCGCCCTGCGTCAAGGAGAATTGTCCTTGTGAGCCAGTACATCATCGATATCGGCGTGCTGTTGATCCTGTTGATCGCCAACGGCTTTTTGTCGATGGCGGAGATGGCAGTCGTCTCCTCGCGGCGCCCGCGTTTGCAGTCGATGGCCGCCGAGGGCAAGCCAGGCGCAGCGCGCGCGTTGGCGCTGGCGGAAGACCCCGGTGACTTCCTCTCCACCGTGCAGATCGGAATCACCGCGATCGGCATCTTCACCGGCGTCTTCAGCGGCGCGCGATTGGCGGAGCCGGTGGCGAGTTTGCTGCGCGCCATCCCCTGGCTGGCGGATTACGCCGACCCCGTCGCAATTTTCATCGTCGTGTTGATCACCACCTACCTGTCGCTGATCGTGGCCGAACTAACGCCGAAGCGTGTGGCGCTGAGCCGCCCCGAAGAGATCGCCGCGCTGGTTGCCCCGTCGATGGATCTGCTCGCCAAAATTGCCCGCCCGCTGGTCTTTCTGCTGGATCGCTCCAGCGAGGGGCTGGCGCAGATAGTGGGCGTGCGCCCCAGCGACGCGCCCGCCGTCACCGACGAAGAGGTGCGCATCATGTTGCAGCAAGGGGCGAAGGTCGGCATCTTCGAGCCAATCGAAGAGGAGATCGTCACCCAGGTCTTTCGTCTTAGCGACCGCCGCGCCAGCGCGATCATGACCCCGCGCACCGAGATCGACTGGATCGATGTGGAGGAGGACGTAGAGGAAGTGCGCACACTGCTCACAGCATCAAGTCACTCGCGCTTTCCGCTGGCGGAGGGGTCGCTGGATCACGTCGTCGGCATCGTCTTTGTGCGTGACCTGCTGCTGCAGCGCATGGCGGGCGGCGCGGCTGACCTGCGCGCCATCGTTCGGCCCGCGCTTTTCTTGCCGGAAAGCATGACCGCGCTCGATGTCGTCGAACAGATGCGTGCGTCGCGGTCGCACATGGCGCTGATCATCAACGAGTACGGCGGGCTGGAGGGACTGGTGACGATCAGCGATGTCGTCGAGGCGATTCTGGGTTCTGTCGAGACGCCCGGCGTCGAGGAAGAACCGGAGATCGTGCAGCGCGCGGACGGTTCCTGGCTGGTGAACGGCATGTGGTCGGTCGATGAGTTTCAGGAGCAGTTCGGTCTCAAGGCGCTACCTGCGCGCGATGACCTGGATTATCAGACCGTCGGCGGTATGATCATGGCCGTCCTGGAGCAGGTGCCCAGCGTCGGCAGCCACGTCGAAGTCGATGGCTACACGCTGGAGGTCATGGACATGGACGGGCGGCGTGTGGATAAAGTGCTGGTGCAGAAAGTTGGAGATTAGGAGATTGGGAGATTAGGAGATTGAAAGAGGTGTCATCGCCAATCTCTAATCTCTTAATCCCCTAATCTCCTAATCCCCAATTCACACAAAGGAGGAAATTCTTGGGACAGACACTTGCCAACAAGGTTGTGATGATCACCGGCGCCAGTTCGGGCATCGGCGCGGCGACGGCGCGAGCGCTGGCGCAGGCTGGCTGTAGGCTGACGCTCGCCGCGCGCGCGGTGGATCGGCTGGAGGCGCTGGCCGACGAGTTGGGGCGGGCGCAGACGCTGGTCGTTCCCACCGATGTGACCGACGGCGCCCAGGTTGCGACGATGGTCGAACGCACGGTCGCTCACTTCGGGCGCGTCGATGTGCTCTTTGCCAACGCCGGTATCTACATCCCTGGTCAGGTCGCCGAGGGCGATCCCGATGCATGGGCCAAACTGATGGACATCAACATCGACGGCGTACTGCGCCCGGTGCATGCGGTGCTGCCGCACATGCTGGCGCAGAAATCGGGCGACATCCTGGTGACCAGCTCGATCTCCGGCTTTGTCGATATTCACTGGGAGCCGGTTTACAGCGCATCGAAGCACGCTGTCCAAAGCTTTGTCCACACGCTGCGGCGGCAAGTGGCGGCGCACGGTATCCGCGTCGGCGCGGTGGCGCCAGGGCTGGTCGCCAACGAGTTGTGGGGCTTCACCGAACCCGCGCGCATCACCGACATGGTGGCGAAACACGCCGGGATCACCTCCGCGGATGTGGCCGAGGCGGTGGTCTTCATGCTCTCCCGCCCGCGCCACGTCACAATCCGCGACCTGGTGATCCTGCCTCAGAATCAGGACATCTAGATGAAAAGGATACACAAGAACTTGGACGCACCCGGCTCTGCAAAACCGATGCAGCTTGCCTGGTATTGGTCGCTCTCGTCAGACAAGATCACGCGCACCTTTGGCTGGCACGGCGTGACTTTCGACCTGCACCGGGCGATCAGCGTGGCAGGTCGCCGCCTTCGAAGCGTTGTGCGTCAAACGCCGCTGCTGCCCGCGCCGGCGCTGGGCGCGCTGGGCGGCGATACGGTCTATCTAAAGGCCGAAAACTTGCAGATTACCGGCTCGTTCAAGGTGCGCGGCGCCTTCAACAAGTTGTGGTCGCTGACGCCCACCGAACTGGAGCGTGGGGTCGTGGCAGCTTCCTCTGGCAATCACGGCGCGGCGGTGGCCTACGCGTTGCAGCAAATCGACGCGTACGGCTTCATCTTTGTCCCCAGCCACGCCGCCACATCCAAAGTTGCGGCGATCCGCCAGTTTGGCACCGAGGTGAGCGTACACGGCGACGATAGCGTCGAAGCGGAGATGGCTGCGCGCACCTTTGCCCGCGAAACCGGCCGACCGTACATCTCGCCCTACAACGACTGGGCGATCATCACCGGTCAAGGCGCCGTCGGTTATGAGATCGCCCGTGACCTGCCCGATGTGCAGACGATCTACGTCACCGTCGGCGGCGGCGGGTTGATCGGCGGGATCGGCGGCTACTTCAAAGGCGGCAGACGCGCCTTCCAGACCAGGCCCGTACGCATCGTCGGCTGTCTGCCCGCCAACTCGCCGGTGATGGCCGAATCGGTGCGCGCCGGACACGTCGTGACGATGGCATCGCTCCCCACCTTGTCGGATGGCAGCGCGGGCGGTATCGAAGACGACGCTGTGACGCTAGGTCTCTGTGCAGCTGTAGTCGATGATTGGATCCTGGTCGAAGAAGCGGAGATCGCAGCGGCGATGCGGCTGGTGCAGCAGACGCAGCAGATGACGATTGAGGGCGCGGCGGGCGTGGCGGTGGCGGCGTATCTAAAAGACCCGGCGCGCGGGCAGCAGCGCAATGTCGCCATCGTCCTGTGCGGCGGCAACGTCGATCAGAGCGTGCGGGAAGCCGTTTTGCGCGAGGCGCAGGCATGAGTGAACGCATCATGCCGCTGACTTCCGCCAACGGGGGCGTCGAAATCCGCCCGCTTCAGCCCGCAGCCTGGGAGTTGCACAAGCGTCTGCGTCTGGCCGCGCTGGCCGAGGCGCCCCACGCCTTCACAACCCAGTTGGCGGAGGTAGCAACGCGCAGCGATGCGGAGTGGGCGGCGATCACGGCACAGCGCGCGAGCGACCCGCACGGCGTCACCTACTTTGCCTTCGTGCAGGATGAGCCGTGCGCGATGGCCGCGTGTGTGCTGACGGAGCTAGGCGCCGAAATGCTGGCGGTGTGGGTGGCGCCCACACACCGGCAGCAAGGCGTCGGCCAGGCGTTGGTCGACTATGCCCGCCAGTGGGCGCGGGCGCGTGGCGTCGATGCGCTGGTCGTCGGCGTCTATGCCGATAATGTGGACGCCGTGCGCTTCTACACACGCGCCGGGTTTGAATCGACCGGGGTCGAACGTTTCACCGCGCCGACACAGCAGCGCCCGATCTTGATGCTGGCGATGGCGTTGATGTCAGAACAAGGAGCGTAGCCGCCGTGCCGTGCTTGCCCGAAGATGTCCTTGATCGCTGCCAGCGCCTCCCGCTCAAACCGGCGCCGGTGACGCTAACCGGGCGCTATGTGCGTCTGGAGCCGCTGGCGTCCCATCATGCGCCCGCACTCTTTGCGCACGCCAACGGCGCGCCCATCGCGCTAGCGGGTCGCACCTGCGCGGCTTACGATGCCGACGCGCTGATCTGGCGCTATCTCTTTGCCGGCCCGTTTGCCGATTTTGCGAGCTTCGAAGGCTACGTGGCGCAGACAATCGCCGGCGCCGACCGCCTGGCGCTGTGCGTCATCGACCAGCCTAGCGGCGCGCCGGTCGGCGTCGTCACCTTGATGAGCAACGTCCCGGCGTTTCTGCGCATCGAGCTAGGGGGCATCTGGTACAGCCCAATCGTGCAGCGCACGTCGGCCAATCTGGAGAGCACCTACTTGCTGCTCGGTCACTGCTTTGATCTAGGCTATCGCCGCGTGGAATGGAAGTGCGACAGCCGCAACGAACGCTCACAGCGGTCAGCCCTGCGCATGGGCTTCACCTTCGAGGGCATCCAGGAATATCACATGATCGTCAAAGGCCAGAGCCGCGACACCGCCTGGTTTCGGATGCTCGACCACGCGTGGCCGGCGGTGCAGGCGCGGCTGGAAACGATGTTGTACGGACGGTGTTGAGAGTCAGGCGTGATTCGTCACACGTCACACGTCAGGCGTCATCCGTCAGGTACCGGACGCCGCGCGATGCTGTCCGTGACGTTTGACGGATGACGAGTGACGAGTGACGTGTGACGTGTGACGAATCACGCATCTTTTTGGGAGCTTGAGCCATGGCACAATACGAACGATTACTAGAATTCTATCAGGCCGGGCCGGTGCCGTGGGATCAGGCCGACCCGCCGCCGGAGGTGCTGGAATTTGTCCCGACGCTGCCGGTGGGACGGGCGCTTGACCTGGGCTGCGGGCTGGGGCGGGCGACGATCTTCATGGCGCGCCTCGGCTGGCAAGTGGACGGCGTCGATTTTATTGTGCAGGCGGTTGAAGAGGCGACGCGGCGCGCCCGACAAGCCGGCGTGGCGGCGCGGGCGCACTTCCATCTCGGCGCGGTGGATGCGCTGGATTTTCTCAGCGGCCCTTATGACTTTGCGCTGGATGTCGGCTGCGCCCACAACTTCGACCCTGACCAACTGCGGCGCTATCACGCCGGCCTGCTGCGGCTGCTGCGTCCCGGCGCCAGCTATCTCCTTTTTGCGCACCTGAATGAGGCCGACGCCGCGCCCGAACGCCGCCGCTGGCTCGACGAGGCCGCGCTGCTCGCCCAGTTTGCCGACGGGTTCACCTTGACACGTGTGGAGTTCGGCCAGACGCAGGTCGGTGAGCAAGCGCCCTGGCGTTCAGCGTGGTTCTGGTTCGAGCGCAGCGCGCGGGCATGACGAACCCCATCCGCCAGACGCTAGGCGCCGTCACGCTCGTCGTGCGCAATTATGACGAAGCGATCGCCTACTTCACGCAGGTGTTGGGCTTCACGCTGGTCGAGGACACCGACCTGGGCGGCGGCAAGCGCTGGGTGTTGGTGCGCCCGCCCGGCGCCGTGGAGACGTGTCTGCTGCTGGCGCAAGCCGTCACACCCGAACAGCAGGCGCGCGTCGGCAACCAGACCGGCGGGCGCGTCTTCCTCTTTTTGCACACCGACGATTTCTGGCGCGACTACCACGCGCTGCGCGCGCGCGGCGTCCACTTTGTCGAGGCGCCGCGCGCGGAGAGCTACGGCACGGTGGCGGTCTTCGAGGACATTTATCGGAATCGGTGGGATCTTCTACAATGGAAGCCAGCGGAGGCGTGAGATCAGTCTGTGACACCCGTCGTTGTCCACGGTGAGGAGCAGTCATGTTCCTGAGCATTGCCGAACTACTCGAAAAAATCTGGTTGGGCGAGGATAGTTTTCTGGAGTTGAAAGAGGTGTGCCTCAGTGGCGAGCGCGTCAGCGCACCGACGCGCAACGACCTGGCCGACGAACTGGCGGCGTTTGCCAACAGTCATGGCGGCGTGCTGGTGTTGGGCGTACACGACAAGCAGCGCGCCGTGACCGGCATTCCGCACGCAGGGCTAGATGCTGTCGAGTCGCTGGTGCGCGAAGCCTGCTACGACTCGATCCGACCACCGCTCATGCCGGTTATCGAGCGGCTGACATTGCCCAATGCCGCTGGCGAGCGCGTGGCCGTGGTGCGTGTGGATGTGCCGCGCAGTCTGTTTGTCCATCAAAGCCCTGGCGGCTACTTCTATCGCCTGGGCAGCAGTAAACGGCAGATGCCGCCCGACTATCTGGGGCGCCTGTTCCAGCAGCGCAGCCAGACGCGCTTGATCCGCTTCGACGAGCAGACCGTGGCCGCCGCGCGCCTCGCCGATCTGGCGCCGGCCTTGTGGCAACGCTTCGCCACGCCGTTGACCCAGGACCTGCCGGAAGACTTGTTGCAGAAGTTAGGCATGGCGCGCCACGACGACGACGGCGAACTGCGCCCCACCGTGGCCGGCGTGCTGCTGGGGGCGCACAACCCGCAGCAGTTTATCCCCAACGCCTACATCCAGGCCGTCGCCTACCGGGGAGTAACGATTCGGCCTGACGACAGCGCACTCTATCAGCGTGACGCCTTCGACATCACCGGCCCGCTGGATGCGCAGATCATGGCCGCCGTCGATTTTGTGCGTAAGAACATGTTCGTGAGCGCGCGCAAGGTCATGGGGCGCGAAGACCTGCCGCAGTACGATCTAGCCGCCGTCTTCGAGGCCGTGGTCAACGCTGTGGCGCACCGCGACTACTCGCTCCATGGCGCCAAGATTCGCCTGCGCATGTTCGATGACCGCCTGGAGTTGTACTCGCCCGGCGCCATCCCGAACACCCTCACCATCGACAGCCTGGCCTACCGCCAATTTGCGCGCAATGAAACCATCACCAGCCTGCTGGCGCGCTGTCCGGTGCAGACGCGGATTCCTGAGCTGCAGACGCATCGCCGCCACATCATGGACAAGCGCGGCGAGGGTGTGCCGCTGATCCTGAGCCGCAGCGAGCAACTCTCGAGCCGGCGTCCCGACTATCGGCTGATCGATGACGCCGAGGTCGTCCTGACGATCTACGCAATCAACCCGCTGGCGTAAGCGAGGGAGGAAACGCTGTGAATGAGCAAGCCGATGCACTGTCCGCGTGGCGGCGCCACCAGGATCAGCCCTGGAACCGGCTGCGCTATCGGCTGGTGGAAGCCAATCTACAGCGGATCATCGGTGGCGGTATGGCGTGGCGTGTGCTCGACGTGGGCGGCGGTGATGGGCGCGATGCGCTGCCGCTGGCGCAGCGCGGCCACACGGTGCTACTACTCGACCACGACGCGGCGATGCTGG
>Ga0114938_1001149_pt1 | contig 18621 bp, 14 predicted proteins | sample AshMeaBigSpring_FD_88675 | JGI IMG/M metagenome (GOLD analysis project Ga0114938, IMG submission 88675) | Groundwater microbial communities from Big Spring, Nevada to study Microbial Dark Matter (Phase II) - Ash Meadows Big Spring | ecosystem: Environmental > Aquatic > Deep subsurface >...
ATACCGGATAGATAGTAGGCGGATAAACCACTTTTGCACCAAAGTTACAAAGTTCGGTTGCCTCCACATAGCTGAGTTCTGTGATGGTATAAGCACCTGAGATCACCCGTGGGTCGGCCGTCATGAACCCATCTACATCGGTCCAGATCTCCAAACTATTGGCATTGAGTGCCGCAGCAATAATGGCAGCCGTATAATCCGATCCTCCCCGTCCTAAGTTCGTTACTTCCCCTGTAATCTTATCAGATGCGATAAATCCCGGTACTAGTGATACAGCAGGAATCTCTTTAAACACCTCACATACCAATTGATTGGTGAGTTCTTTATCGAGAATATGCTTATTATGTTTCTTTTCTGTTTTAATAAATGTACGGGCATCAAACCAGACCGCCTCCTCAATCAGGCGAGCAGCTATAATAGAAGAGATTCGTTCACCGTAGCTGACAATCGTGTCCGATGTTTTGGGTGATAAATCTTTGATCAAATAGATTCCTTGGAAGATATCTCTCAGTTCATTCAGTAGCTCATTCACTTGATAGGTTAGCAACGTTTGCATCTCCCCTGCAGGAATAACCTCTTTCACCATCTGGGCATGACGGGTTACAATTTCCTGGAACTCTTTTTCGTATGACGGATCACCCATTGCCGCCATCTTCGATGTGTTGATAAGTTTGTCGGTTATACCTCCCAAAGCGGAAACAACTACGATAACCGGTTCTTTGGCTGACTCTACAATTCTCTTTACACTTAAAATACTATCTACGGAACCTACGGATGTTCCGCCGAATTTTAATACTTTCATGAAGGATTTAATTTTAGGCAATGCCCTGCATCTGTTGGCTACAAAGCAATGATTGTTTACGAATAAATTTAAATTGAATGCTTGATTACACAAGCGTGAATCACGTAGAAACACAAATACTATACCTCAACCCCTAAGGGTCATGGTGCACCCCATCATCGATGTGACTGTATGCATATAGTATTTCATCATGGTCATTGTTTCTCCTAATGTTTTGATAAGTGTCGCAAAAGTAATAATAAAAACATTCGATCTATCACATTTTTCGATATTTTTCTAATAAAAAGATTCCACCTTTTTTTCAACCCTCAAATTTAGTCGATCACTTTTTTGACATTTTGCTATTAAATGTACGATTTATTATTACCTTTGCGATATTCAAAAGCTTATACCCCATATATGAACCAAAGAAATACTTCCGTATTGTTAATATACACCGGTGGAACCATTGGAATGATTGAAAATTCCAAAACCGGAGCATTGGAAAACTTCAATTTCGAGCAACTACAGAGATATATTCCTGAGTTGCAAAAATTCGATTTTCCCATTGATACCTACCAGTTTGAACCACCCATGGATTCTTCGGACATGGAGCCTAAAGTTTGGCAACAGTTAGCACAGATCATACACGATAATTACGAGCTTTACTGTGGTTTTGTCATTCTTCACGGGACAGACACCATGGCATTTACAGCGTCAGCGCTAAGTTTCATGCTCGAAGGGCTCGACAAACCTGTTATCCTGACTGGTTCTCAGTTGCCTATCGGAGTACTACGCACGGACGGAAAGGAGAATCTCATGACTAGCATCGAGATTGCGACATCGAAAGATCAGAATGGCCGCCCTATTGTACCGGAAGTTTGCATCTTCTTCGAGAATCACCTGATGCGTGGTAATCGTACGACTAAGATGAATGCCGAAAACTTCAATGCTTTTCAATCGTTCAACTATCCGATATTGGCAGAAGCAGGTATCCACATTAAGTTTAATAATGTGCAGATTCATCCGAACGGAAAGAAACAATCGCTACGACCCTACTTCTCGATGGATACCAATGTGGTGGTACTGAAACTATTCCCCGGCATTCAGGAAAATGTAGTGAAAACCATCCTGACCATCCCCGGATTAAAAGGAGTGGTTCTCGAAACCTACGGTTCGGGCAATGCTCCCCGTAAGGAATGGTTGATACGTCTGCTTAAAGAAGCCAGCGAGCGGGGTATCGTGATTGTAAACGTGACTCAATGTAATTCGGGAACCGTTGAGATGGAGCGCTACAAAACCGGTTTCCAACTTCTTCAAGCAGGAGTGATCAGCGGATACGACAGTACAACTGAGTCGGCTGTAACTAAATTGATGTTCTTGCTCGGACACAATTTTGCAGCCGAAGAGGTCAGAGAAAAAATGAATGAAGTGATTGCCGGAGAGATTACCATCGAGATATAGAAGATATAGAAAGATATAAGAATATATAGAAGATATAGGAAGACATAAGAATATAAGGTAAGGGACTCTCCTATCGAAAAGTATTGATCTTCATGATCTCTTCATATCTCTTTTTCGCATTTCTAATAAATTATCCCTATTTTTGTACCCTACAAATAAAGAGATGATTTGAATGGCTAAAGAGAAAACCGTGTATGTATGCAGTAACTGCGGACAAGACTCACCTAAGTGGGTCGGTAAATGTCCGTCGTGTGGCGAATGGAACACGTATGTGGAAGAGATCGTTCGCAAGGAGCCGACTAATCGCCGACCCGTATCCGGTATTGAGACTCAGAAGTCGAAGCCTCTCACATTAAGTGAGATAGTGGCAGATGATGAACCGCGCATGAACATGCACGATGAAGAGCTCAATCGCGTTTTAGGAGGCGGACTCGTTCCAGGATCGCTCGTCTTGATTGGGGGTGAACCGGGCATTGGAAAATCGACTCTGGTGATGCAGACGGTTCTCAAAATGTCGGAAAAACGGATCCTTTACATCTCAGGAGAAGAGAGTGCACGACAGTTGAAGCTACGTGCCGACCGACTATCGAAACAATCGAGCGACTGCCTGATTGTATGCGAGACCTCTCTCGAGCAAATCTTCGTTCACATCAAAAACACTCGTCCCGATCTGGTTATTATCGATTCAATTCAAACCATCTCTACAGAAGTCATCGAATCTTCACCGGGAAGTGTGGCACAAGTAAGAGAGTGCGCAGCCTCAATCTTACGTTTTGCCAAAGAGACCCATACCCCTGTCCTGCTCATCGGACATATCAACAAAGAGGGCAGCATTGCCGGACCGAAAGTGCTGGAGCATATCGTCGATACTGTATTGCAGTTTGAAGGAGATCAACACTATATGTATCGCATCTTGCGCAGCATCAAGAACCGCTTCGGAAGTACAGCCGAGCTCGGCATTTATGAGATGCGACAAGACGGTTTGCGACAAGTAAGCAACCCTTCCGAACTACTACTCAACCAAGATCATGAAGGAATGAGTGGGGTAGCCATTGCTTCCGCCATCGAAGGAGTCCGTCCGTTCCTCATCGAGACCCAAGCATTAGTCAGTTCAGCCGTTTACGGCAATCCGCAACGTTCGGCTACCGGATTCGATATCCGACGGATGAACATGCTCCTTGCCGTACTCGAGAAACGCGTCGGTTTCAAATTAGCCCAAAAGGATGTATTTCTCAATATTGCAGGTGGTTTGAAAGTGAACGACCCTGCCATCGACTTGGCTGTGATCAGTGCGATCCTCTCGTCAAATATGGACAGTCCCATAGAATCGGAGATCTGTATGTCAGGCGAGATTGGACTATCCGGCGAGATACGCCCTGTCAATCGCATCGAGCAACGCATCGGCGAAGCAGAAAAGTTAGGCTTTAAACGCTTCCTCCTCCCTAAATACAATCTTCAGGGATTAGATAGAAAGAAAATAAAAATAGAACTAGTGCCAGTAAGAAAGGTCGAAGAGGCCTTTCGCGCACTATTCGGATAAAGAATATGATAAAAGAATACCAACTACGCATTTTACCGGAGATCGCTGTCAACGAGCAGCGACTTAAAGAGTTTCTTTCGAAAGAACAAGGATTAAACTTACGTGACATCACTGCAACACGTATCTTGAAACGTAGCATTGATGCTCGCCAGCGTACAATCTTCGTGAACCTCAAGGTTAGGGTTTATCTCAATGAGATGCCGGCAAACGATGAGTACGAGCAGACAATTTATCCTTCGGTTGAAGGTAAGCCACAAGTGATAGTAGTTGGTGCGGGTCCCGGGGGCTTGTTTGCCGCCCTTCGTCTCATCGAACTTGGTCTTCGCCCCATTGTAGTAGAACGGGGAAAAGATGTTCGCGAGCGTAAAAAAGACCTGGCACAGATCAGTCGGGAACACTTAGTCGACCCGGAATCCAATTACAGTTTTGGTGAAGGGGGAGCCGGTGCATATTCCGACGGAAAACTGTATACCCGAAGCAAGAAAAGAGGCAATGCCGATAAGATACTCAATGTGTTCTGTCAACATGGTGCTTCCACCTCCATCTTAGTAGATGCCCATCCACATATCGGTACAGATAAACTTCCTCGGGTAATCGAGAACATGCGTAACACCATCATCGAGCATGGTGGAGAAGTCCACTTCCAGACACGTATGGATGCGCTGATCATTGAGAAAAATGAAGTGAAAGGTATCCAGACTAGCACAGGACAGACCTTCCTGGGACCTGTCATACTCGCTACCGGACACTCAGCCAGAGATGTATACCGTTGGTTAGCCATGAACGGTGTGGAAATTGAAGCCAAAGGAATTGCCGTGGGCGTTCGCCTGGAACATCCCGCCATGCTGATCGATCAGATGCAATACCATAACAAAAACGGACGGGGCAATTATCTGCCTGCCGCCGAATATAGTTTTGTCACTCAAGTAGAGGGACGGGGCGTATACAGTTTCTGCATGTGCCCAGGCGGTTTCATTGTTCCAGCGGCAAGCGGACCCGAACAGGTGGTTGTCAATGGGATGTCACCCTCGAACCGTGGTTCCAAATGGAGTAACTCGGGTATGGTGGTAGAGATGCAACCGGAAGATGTGGTAGGCACAATGCCCTACTCCGAAGAACGACAAGCCGAACAACAACAATATCCCGAATTAGCCGTCCTTCACTTTCAAGAAGAGCTCGAACGACAAAGTTGGCTACAAGGAGGCATGCGACAAACAGCACCTGCTCAGCGCATGGTAGATTTCACCCGTCGCAAACTGAGCTTCGACTTGCCCGAATCCTCGTATAGTGCAGGACTCATCGCCTCCCCTCTTCATTTCTGGATGCCGGAGTTCGTAACCAAACGCTTATCTGCCGGTTTCCAGACCTTCGGCAAAAGCTGCCACGGTTTCTTAACCAACGATGCAGTGATGATTGGTGTAGAAACACGAACCTCATCTCCCGTACGTATTGTACGAGATAAAGAGACCCTCGAACATCTCACGATCCGTGGTTTATTCCCTTGTGGAGAAGGAGCAGGATATGCGGGAGGTATTGTATCTGCGGGTGTAGATGGCGAGCGTTGTGCAGAAGCAGTCGGCAGATACTTGAATCGATAAGTTTATGTTCAAAAGTCAATCGTATGAATAAACCGGAAATAGCTATAGTAGAACCAAACATTCTGACTTGCATCGGTCTGAAAACAATCTTGGAAAAGATCATTCCAATGGCAACCATACGTATCTTCCAGAGTTTCTCCGAACTCATGGATGATACATCGGATATGTATGCACACTATTTTATCTCTGCTCAGATCTACGTGGAACATAATGCCTTTTTCTTACCCCGGAAGCGGAGAACCATGGTACTAGCCAGTGAAAGTCCGCAGTTCCAACTGTCCGGGGTACATATCCTGAACATCCATCAGTCGGAGGAGAAGATGGTGAAGGATATCTTACGACTTCACCAACACGCCCACCAACACGGTTATCCGGTAAAAGAGGCTGCCAAGATGAAAATAGCAGAGCCTCATCAAGAGTTACTTTCTAGCCGCGAGATAGAGGTTTTAGTACTTATAACTAAAGGACTAATTAACAAAGAGATTGCAGATAAATTGAACATCAGTCTGTCGACCGTCATTACACATCGCAAAAATATCACCGAGAAACTAGGCATTAAGTCGGTCTCGGGCTTAACGATCTATGCTGTGATGAACGGCTACGTGGAAGCCGACCGCATCTGACAGATGAAGAGCTGCCAGCTATTTTTCGATAAATGAAAGATTGTCAACCTCAAAAGCATCTATCGATCCCGATCATCATCCAAATCAGGCAACAATCCTAATAAATGAGGATTGTCTATTCCATACATTTGCCGTTATTTTGCAGTGACAAAATTAACCGCAGATGAATAAAAAAAATATTTTAATTGCTCTTACTCTTTTAACCACGGTAACAGCACAAGCAGAAGAACTGCCTAAAGACACACTAAAAGTTGTGGATATCGAAGAGGCAGTTGTCATTACCGCTCCTAAAGAAAATCGCAAGTTGCGCAAACAACCTACTGCCGTAAGTTTGCTATCTCATCAAGATATGCTGGTCAACCAGGTCAACTCAGTGAAGAACCTGACCGGTATAGTACCGAATATCTTTATCCCTGATTATGGAAGCAAGTTGACTTCTGCAATCTATATCCGCGGTATCGGTTCGCGTACCAATACCCCATCTGTGGGGATGTATGTCGACAACATCCCTTTCATTGAGAAAGCAGCATTCGACTTCAACTATGCCGATATTGAACGGATCGATGTACTTCGTGGACCGCAAGGGACTCTTTACGGACGTAATACCATGGCGGGGTTGATCAATATCCATACTAAATCGCCTTTCACCTATCAGGGAACAGATCTGCGATTGGGAGCTGCTACCTACAACGATTACAATGTATCGGTAACCCATTACCACCGCATTTCCAACCAGTTTGCTTTCTCTGCCGGAGGTTTCTACGAACGGACGGGCGGATTCTTCAAGAACTCGGCACGCAATAACGAACGGATCGATGGTAGCAGTGCTGCAGGAGGACGTTTCAGAGGGATCTACCGTCCATCGGATCAGTTGAAGATGGATTTAACGGTCAACTATGAGTATAGCGACCAAGGAGGTTATCCATATTTCTATACCGGGATTACCCAAGAAGCCATCAACAGTGGGAAGAAAGAAGGGCGTGGCGAATATATCGGCAAGATTGCCTATAACGAACGTAGTAGCTACTACCGCAACCTGCTGAATACGGGTTTAAACATCGAATATCAGGCAGAGCATTTTGTGTTAAGTGCCATCACCGGCTTTCAGCACCTTAAAGACCGGATGCATATGGATCAAGACTTTACCGAAAAAGACATTTTTAGTCTGACTCAGAAGCAACGCTCCAACACCTTATCCGAAGAGATCACGTTTAAATCGAAACCGGGTGGCAGATGGCAGTGGGCAACGGGTGCTTTCGGTCTATACCAATGGCTTACCACCAATGCTCCCATCGGTTTCTATAAAGACAACATGGCTAGTATGGAAAATGGCATCAACCGTGTATTCCCGGATCTTAGCAACCGAGGCATTACAATGAAGATCACTCTTCCTGAAGAGATGATCATACCCGGTCGCTTCCAAACGCCCGTACTTAGTGCAGCAGTCTATCATCAAAGCACCTTAAAAGACTTTGTGTTCGAAGGGCTTTCATTAACTGCCGGTCTGCGCCTCGATTATGAAAAGAATCAGATTGATTATATTACCGGAACAGAAATTCCATTCGACTTCAACTTTAACATGAAGATGGGTCCCGTTAATATCAATATCCCACAACCGGTACAGACAAAGACAAGCATGGAAGGCAAATACAGCAACGATTATCTGCAACTTCTTCCGAAATTTGCCCTTCAATACGATTTCGATTCACGCAATAATATCTACCTAACAGCAAGCAAAGGATACCGTTCGGGAGGGTACAACTTCCAGATGTTCTCCGAATTGCTGCAAAACAATCTATCGAACGATATGCAGAGTGATTTGAAAGAGGCTTTGCTTGCCAACCCCAAGATACCTGAAGCCTCGAAAAATATGATTACTCAGTATCTTAAACCCAGTGTGAATATCACAGACTCTAAAGAGTTTATTCAGTATAAACCGGAATATACTTGGAACTATGAAGTTGGAACTCACCTTAATATTTTTGACGGAAAACTTGAAGCAGATCTCGCTGCCTTTTACATGAATACCCATGATCAACAAATTGCCCGTTTTGCAGACAGTGGAATGGGAAGACTAACCGTCAACGCAGGAAAAAGCCACAGCTATGGAGCAGAAGTTTCTCTACGTGCCAATCTTACCGACCAATTCAGTATGAATGCAAGTTATGGCTATACTTATGCTACTTTTACCGATTATATCAGCAACGAAACAGTGAGAGGAGATAAAGGACAATTGTCCACAGTAGATGTTTCTTATAATGGAAAATATGTTCCTTTCGTACCCAAACACACCATGAACATAGGTGGTCAATATATCTTTCTGATCCAACCCGGTCATCTGCTCGACAAAGTTCAGCTGAATGCCAACTACACCGGAACAGGACGCATCTATTGGACAGAGAAGAATGATGTAAGTCAGGCTTTCTATGGAACGCTCAATGGAAGTGTCACACTGGCCAAAGGGAACGGTGCTGTCACCTTTTGGGTACGGAATGCTTTAGATAAAGACTATGCCTCTTTCTACTTCGAAACGATGCAAAAAGGATTCATGCAGAAAGGCAAACCCATCCAGGCCGGGATCAATGTCCGTTGCAGGTTCTAACATACTACAGATGATTTAACCACTAGACACCTGCCGGATGATCTCCCGGACGGATCCGTAAATTTTCGGAGCTTATCAACCTACGCAGTTCCATTCATTGAACTCGTTGGTCGGTAAGCTCCGATTTATTTTGAATAGTCGTGAGCAAACGGCCGACAACTAAAAGATCAGTTATTATTGGCAGATCACCCTCTGCAGACTGGTTTAAAAGTCAGCTGATGCGATCACCTAACTTTTTGATAAGCCAAACGTTCCGTTCCGTCGGCTACGTGAATAATTCCACAATAGACAAAGCCCAACTTGAGAAGGATGTGCTGCATCGCATGGTTATCAAGATGCGTATCCACACGAATATTTTTGCAACGTTCCAAGCACCAGTTGAAGCAAAGTTCACCCACTCCCTTCTGTTTTCCCGAAGTAGCCATTCGATGAATCACCCCATAAGGTTCATCATTCAACCACTCGCCGCCATAGATAACCCGGTAAGTAGGATCTTCACCGATAATTAGACAGAAAGTAACCACAATCTCACCGTACTCATCCACCCCTACAAAACTATGTCCATCTGCTATTTCAGTTCGAATAAGTTCTTCCGAAGGGTATCCATTGATCCACTGGGTGAAATTTCCATTCTTCCTCATTAAAGAGCGAGAATACTCATAAAGACTCATCACAGCAGGTAAGTCGTCACAATTAGTTGGTCTGATCATCATATATTTAATTCATTATTCGTTAATAGCTCCACAATGAGGACAAGTACCTTTTTCCTTTAACTTTATACCACAATGCCCACAACGATATTTATAACGGACATTCTTGATGAACTTCTTCATAAAGATGATCAAGAACAAGAGTAAGAACAAGTACCCGATATAGATGTGTGTCATTAAGATAAAGAAGAAGTAGCAGAAGATGCAACAAGACAAAAGTCCCAATAGATAAAAGATAGCTGCAGCAGGAGTCAACTGTCGGAACAGATCTTCGAGAACAGCCAGAGAAACAATCATAAACAACCAGATACTTGCCAGAAAGACCGACAGGATGAACGGAACTTTAAAGGGCGAGAGTGTCGGATTGAAATAAAAATGCTGCCAGGTCTCAGGTACAAAGACCTGCATCGACTCGTACACAGTCGCACTGAAAGCCATCAGCAGACATAAGAACAATGGATAGATACTATCTATATCATTGAAATACACAATTTTGAGTTGTTTGCGCAAAAAAGCCCTGAATAGGTACACACCAACAAAAAGTGCGAAGATAACAATGAAATAAGAAGCGTGAGTGTCACTAAACAGATGGATCGCATGCGAGATACTATCGGTAGGCACAAAAGCACGGGTCAGGTCTTTTTCACGAATCCACCCTTGCTCCTCCTGACTATGAGCCAGTTTCACCCAGATACTATCCACACTGTCGGCAGGATGAACGGCAAATTCGGCCACTACCACCCGATCGCCTTTGTACAGATAGATATAAGTCTGCTTGATAGGCAAACACTCTAAAGAGATCGAATCATCGGTCAACTCAAAGTTTGAGTTTAAGGTATAGTGCCGCTTATAAAGATATTCCAGTGAATCTTTAGTTTTTTTCGACAAATGATCAGACGACAGATCGGGTGCTTTATAATGACAGGCAGTAAGAAGCAACAGGCTCACCACAGAGTAACAAAAAGCCATACAGAGCGTTCGTAACGGACGAAGCTCTCCAAGCCATTTTGCTAATGTGTGTCCTGTTAATCTCATACAGCTTTTATTTTCATTTGACAGTTTTTGCAGTCGAACTCCAAACGATAACGTTTGCCATCACCGGAAACCAGATAATAAGGTTCCTTGTAAGGCGAACGAACTCGCTGACGGATGGGGCACCATCCCATGCTATAACGCAAGCAATGTTTGCTAAACATCAGCACCGCATCTTCCACCGGTTTCTGTTCGAAAGCAGGTTCGATGGATTGAACACCATGTTCCTTATAAAACGACGCAGCACGACTGTTCATCACATTTCCCAGATAGGTGAGCGAAGTTTGCGGATAAGTATGGGTAGTAAGTTGCCACACTGCAACCTCACGACGGTAATTCATCCGTCGGGTATTGATCAGTTTTTCGACCGCTTCTCTGCGGCATTCAGCTAAGATAGAAGCCGGAATGAACCAATTGTCACTGAAATTAACCTCGATCTGCTGAAGCTCGAAAGGGGTATTTCCCAATTTAGCCAACTGATTCTTCAGATTATCCAATTGAGGAGTACGAGCCAACTCTTTCTCACGTGGAAGAGACAGCGTCACACTGTTCTTGTCTTCATCAGTGAGAGTCATTGAGAAGCCGAAGTTACTTTCCGCCAGTTCCATTGACAGAGCGATTTTTCGTTCGGCAGATTTACGGGCAAGTACTTTTTCAAACTCCTGATCAAAGTTTCTGTATAAAACGGTCCGAGGTTTGATTTGAGGCATTTCCTGCGGATAGAGTTTATTTCCATCCACCCTGTTCACCCGAAAACCTTGCAGACGTCCTTGTTCATCGATATAACAGACGCCATCACCATTATTGAACGATTTCAAACCGGCAACCGTGATATAATTTCCTCTAGCCTCTTTCATCGTGCCCATCTCTTCACCCAACGATTTAGGAGTATCGAACGAGAAGATCTCTTTATCGCGTCCATGAAGAAAATAGTGAGTAAAACCGCGACTAAAACTCTTATTCAGCTGAGGTTGGAAATCGAACTTCGAAGTTCCCGAAGAAGCACGCTTGAATTCCGCCCGTCTGGCAAAGATCGCATCTAACTTCCGGCGATAAGCCGCCGTCACATTTTTCACATACGACACATCTTTAAGGCGCCCTTCAATTTTAAACGAAGAGACACCCGCATCGAGCAACTCCTCCAGTTTGTCACTCTGGTTCAGATCTTTCAATGAAAGTAGATGCTTGTCCTTCACAATCACCTCCCCATTGGCATCGACCAACGAAAAAGGCAAACGGCAGAACTGTGCACACTCTCCCCGATTCGCACTCCGTCCGAAGCAAGCTTGACTCACGTAGCATTGTCCGCTATAACTCACACAAAGCGCACCATGCACAAAAACCTCCAGCGGTACTTGTGGACACGCCTGATGAATATCTGATATTTCGCGAAGTGAGAGTTCGCGCGCCAAGACAACTTGACGGAAGCCAGCTTCATGAAGAAACTGAACCTTCTCAGGAGTACGGTTATCCATTTGAGTGCTGGCGTGAAGCGGGATCGGCGGAAGATTCAAACGGGTGATCCCCATGTCCTGTACGATCAAGGCATCAACCCCAGCTTGGTACAGGTCGTGAATCATCTTTTCAGTCTCTTCCAGTTCCTCCTCTTTGAGAATGGTATTCACCGTAACGTATATACGGGCATTATATAAGTGAGCGTATTGCACCAAAGCGGCAATATCGTCCAAGGAGTTACCGGCAGCAGCACGAGCGCCGAAACGAGGTGCACCGATATACACCGCATCCGCTCCGTGATTGATTGCTTCCAACCCACACTCCAAGTTCTTTGCCGGAGCCAATAACTCTATTTTTCGTTGTTTCATCATTTGATATCGTCGATATTGTAAGGTGTCTCTTGGTATACAAAATAGTTCAACCAGTTCGAGAATAATAAATTAGCATGAGCCCTCCAAGTCACAACCGGACCATTTGCCGGTTCATCGTCGAGGTAATAGTTTACCGGAACCTCTATCGGAAGACCTTTATCCCGATCACGGCGATATTCCGTATCCAGAGTAAAAGGGGAGTATTCCGAATGTCCGGTCACAAAGAACTCGCGTCCTTCCCGACCTTCAACCATATAAACGCCCGATTGTTCAGATTCCGACAATAAAGTCAGTCCCGGCACTTTCAGGATGTCTTCTCTGCGCACCTCCGTATGCCGACTATGAGGCACATAGAAGCAGTCGTCGAACCCCCTGAAGATAGGATGTAAAGGGTTAAGCGTACGGTGTTTAAAGATACCAAACATCTTTTTATCCAACACATGTTTAGGCACTCCGTAATGATGATAAAGTCCGGCTTGAGCAGCCCAACAAATATACAAAGTAGAAGTGACATGCGTACGTGCCCAATCGAATATTTCCGTTATTTCCTCCCAATAAGACACTTCTTCGAAATCCATTTGTTCCACCGGAGCACCGGTAATGATCATGCCATCGTACTTTTCACCCCTCATCTCATCAAAATCCGTGTAGAATGCCTCCATATGTTCAATGGGAGTATTCTTCGAAGTATGACTTTTTATTTTCATGAACGAGAGTTCCACCTGAAGGGGAGTATTCGACAAAAGACGGACCAGATCAGTCTCAGTCGTAATCTTCAACGGCATCAGATTTAGAACGACAATTCGCAACGGACGAATATCCTGTTGGGTTGCACGAGAGGTATCAATAACGAAGATATTTTCTTCTTTTAATAGTTCTATCGCAGGAAGTCTATCAGGAAGATTTAATGGCATACATGCTATATTTTAATATTTGAATGCAAAAGTACGAAAAAACAAGCAGAATAAGAGGAATAATCTTATTTAGAATGAATACAAATTAAATCATTTTAAGTAAGTTTGAAGCTAACTAATGAATAAAACGCTTATTTTTGCTTCACAAATTAGTACTAATAATTTAAAATTTAAACAAAATGGCTTACGTAATTAGTGACGATTGTATTGCTTGCGGAACTTGTATTGACGAGTGTCCAGTAGAAGCTATCTCTGAAGGTGATATCTATTCTATCAACCCAGACTTGTGTACAGAATGTGGTACTTGCGCAGATGTTTGTCCTTCTGAAGCAATTCACCCAGCAGAATAATACAATCTTGTAAAAGTTAAAAAGGCTGTCTCCTTATTGGAAACAGCCTTTTTCTATATTCTATCAAAAGAAAATATTTGAATATTTTACATCCGTTTATAATAACTTATCGTTATTTCAACTCACTCAAAGCCTCTTTGATACGTCGGATGGCTTCAACGATATTCTCATCACTTGTCGCATAACTCATGCGGATGCATTCAGGAGCACCGAACGATGCACCGCCCACACATGCAACATGAGCCTCTTCGAGCAAATACATCGCCAGATCGTCCGAATCTTTGATGGTACGTTCTCCTTTACTTTTTCCAAAGAAAGAGCTACATTTAGGGAATAGATAAAATGCGCCCTGAGGAACATTAACTTCAAAGCCCGGCACCTCTTTAGCCAACTTCACAATCAAATCACGACGACGTTCGAAGGCTTTACGCATCTCTTCAACCGGTGCTTGCGAACCTACATATGCAGCTTCAGCCGCTTTCTGCGAAACAGAGCAAGGACCGGAAGTATATTGTCCCTGTAGTTTATTACAAGCTTTCACCAACCACTCTGGTCCCGCAACGAAACCGATTCTCCATCCGGTCATGGCATAAGCTTTAGAAACCCCATTCACAATGATCGTGCGTTCTTTCATTTCAGCGAAATGAGCGATGCTCGCATGCTTACCAATATAATTGATATGTTCATAGATCTCATCCGCAATCACGATAACCTGAGGATACTTATTCAGCACCGCTACCAAACCGGCAAGTTCTTCCTTGCTGTATACCGATCCAGTAGGATTGGAAGGAGAGCAAAGGATCAATGCCTTGGTTTTAGGAGTGATGGCCGCTTCCAATTGCTGGGGAGTGATTTTAAAATCCTGCTCGATACCCGCTGAAACAATCACAGGTACCCCCTCAGCCATTTTAACCATCTCCGGGTAACTTACCCAATAGGGCGCAGGTACGATCACCTCATCATCGGGATTAACCAAGACAAGTACTGCGTTACAAACCGACTGTTTCGCACCGTTCGCGCATGAAATCTGAGCAGCAGTGTATTCCAGACCGTTTTCTTTTTTCAGTTTTTCAACAATTGCATTGCGCAGTGCCGGATAACCCGGAACAGGTGAATAACGCGAAAAATTATCGTCAATGGCCTTTTTAGCAGCTTCTTTGATGTGATCAGGAGTATTGAAATCCGGTTCTCCCACACTTAAATTAATAACATCAACACCTTGTGCTTTCAGCTCACTACTCTTTTGAGACATAGCAAGTGTCGCAGAAGGCGACAAGCTATTCAAACGGTCTGATAATTGGTTCATTTTGTATCTATTTTATTTTCGTTCAGTAAATTTGGTTGCAAAATAAACAATAAATATCGAAAGTTAAAAGCAAAAAGACAGATTACTTATGAAAATGCAAAGTATGACCCATTCTTTCTTTTTTTGTCTTCAAATACTTCTCATTAAACTTGTTAGGAACGGTTTCAATAGATACATTTTCTACAATCTCCAACCCATAAGCTTCCAGACCGACACGTTTCACCGGGTTATTAGTAAGCAGTCTCATTTTATGAACTCCGAGTTCGCGAAGGATTTGTGCTCCTACCCCATAATCACGTTCGTCAACCAAGTGTCCTAAACAGACATTTGCATCAACAGTATCTAAACCATCTTCTTGCAATTTATAAGCTTTCATCTTCTCCATTAGTCCGATACCACGACCTTCTTGATTCAGATAAATGACCACTCCTTTGCCTTCTTGATCGATTCTTTCCATCGCTTTCTGTAACTGTTCGCCACAATCACAACGCATCGAACCAAAGATATCACCGGTCACGCAAGAAGAGTGAACGCGAACCAATACCGGCTCATCCTCTTTCCAGGTTCCTTTAAACAAAGCCACATGTTCGAGTCCGTTTGACTTCTGGCGAAAAGGAATCAGACGGAACATACCGTGTTCAGTAGGCATGTTTACCTCCACCCCTTTTTCAACGATTGATTCTTGTTTCAATCTGTAAACAATCATATCATGAATAGAGATCAGTTTTAGTCCGAAATCGTCGGCCATCTTACGAAGTTCAGGCAGACGAGCCATCGTACCGTCTTCGTTCATGATCTCCATCAATGCCCCCGCAGGATAAAGACCAGCAAGACGAGCCATATCGATAGCCGCTTCCGTATGACCGGCACGACGAAGTACTCCCTTTTCCTGAGCGTAAAGAGGATTGATATGTCCGGGGCGACCAAATGTAGCAGGAGTAGAAGTCGGATCAGCCAAAGCTTTAATTGTAGCCGCACGATCGGCAGCAGATACACCAGTTGAACAGCCTTCCAACTTATCAATAGTAACTGTGAATGGAGTTCCCAATACAGATGTATTATCGCTTACCTGATGAGGTAAATCAAGTTCTTTACAACGCGAAACCGTAATAGGTGCACAAAGCACACCTCTTGCATGCTTCAACATAAAATTGACCTTTTCCGGAGTGATTAGTTCGGCAGCAATAATCAAATCACCTTCATTTTCACGATCCTCATCATCGACAACAATCACGAATTTACCTTCTCTGAAATCTTCTATCGCCTCTTCAATTGTATCTAACTTAATCTTATTCATAATTTTAATTATTTGTTATTGTGTATGATGGTATTTATTTCTTCGTTATTTTTAATAATGCGATCCATATCCTTCGATAAACGAACACGAAAAGCCCAAATGCGAAAATAGAAAAATAAGCCCACAGGAACAAATACCCCGGCAAGCAAATTAAGCCAATAAGTCTTAAAAGGACTTATATGAGCAGAAACGGGAATAATTGGATATTTGTTCAATAGACTCAGCAGAGTAACCGATTTGGTATTCGATAATTCATCCACCAATTGTTCCAGCCGGTCATTGATTGCTCTGATCTTATCATCCTTCTCTGTCGACATCCACAGACTGAAATAGTTGGGTGCCTTCAACAGTCGGTTCTCTTGGGCATAATCACGACATGCAGCCGACAATTCTTCCAGATCATGAGGAATACGATTATAGTCCGGATCATTGATAACAACCTCTTTTTTAATCAGGTGGCGGACATTCCGGATACCGATAATTTTTCGGATCCAGTGGATGTATGCGTCCGCATTCAGAACAACCGAGTCTTTGTTCGATTTATAGGTAAAGAACACACCCAGTGAAAGCAACACAGCCGTACTGGTCCACATCCCCATCCAAATGATCCATTTCCCATCTCTAGTCATTTTATACCCCGTATTATCGATGATATAATAGATGATAAACATCAGTACGGAGATGATTACCGGCATTCCCAGACCACCTTTCCGGATGATTCCACCCAAAGGGGCTCCAATGAAGAAGAAAAGCAAGCAAGATAAGGAGATTGTAATTTTTTTATGCCATTCTATTTTATGTCTGCGAATATATTGATCGTTACCACCCATCGAGAAGATCTTAAAACTCAGATCCGTTTGCAGATTGGTAGTGCGATTGGAGGCAGCAGAGTAAATCCGTTGTTTTTGTAGCAGAGGAGCAGCATTGAGCAAACTATCTATATCATAAGCCTGCAAATTCTCTTTTAATATCTTCACAGTATCCTGCTTGGTCAGTCCGGTTACAGGTCCGTAGGTCGTTGCCGACAGTTCCTGATAATACTGCCGACCAATGCTATCGCCTGCTAACTTCATCGAATCGATTGCGGCATCTAGTTGAAGCATATTTTTAGCACTCGACATATTCTTGGTGATACTCTGATCGGCCAAATTAAAGTCGGAGTTGAACTCGATGATCGTATGTTTCTCTCTGAATGACTCGCGACGGTAAGGAACCGACTGAGAGTTCATACTTTGAGTCTTTAAGTTTTCGAATAGATCGCCGTTGTACAAATGCAACCAAAGGTGCTGTTTATCGGCTGTCATCTCCATCTTTCCCGAATCGGCATAGATGATATGGGCATTCTCAAAACCATCTTTCATATTGTAGATGAGCAAATCGTACATCATACCTGAATCCCGGTTTTTCTTGGCTATCTTTAGGTTATAGTCGGGGATTTCAGAATAAAAAACACCTTCAGGTATATCCAACTCCGGTGATTTCTGCTTAAGAGAAACGATGAGCGTTCCCAGTTTAGCCTGAGCTTCAGGTGCTATCACGTTCTGGAAATAGAAAGAAACCGCGACCAAACCGCAAACAAAGACTATCAACGGTCGCATAATTTTCAGAAGAGAGATCCCGGCAGCTTTCATTGCAAGTAATTCGTACCGCTCGCCAAAATTACCAAAGGTTATCAGCGAGGCTAATAGAACAGCCAAAGGCATAGCAATAGGCACGAGTGTCAACGCCGAGTAAAAGAAGAATTGAGCCATCACGCTCATTTCTAAACCCTTTCCTACTAAATCGTCTACATACTTCCACAAGAACTGCATCATGAAGATGAAGAGACAAATGAAGAAAGTACCAATAAAGAGCGATATAAAGCTCTTTAAAATAAAAATATCTAATTTCCTTACGCGTAGCATCTTAATCGTTTCCTACATTATAAGATGCAAAAATAGTACAAAAAAAACAGCGGGGAAAATTTTTAGTTGAAAGTTAACTAAAAACCACAAGTTCGTCTAAGCTTTGCAACTTGCGACTCCCATAGCTCCCGTAAGTCTGTAACCTCCTCGGGTTCGGAGAAATCGGTGATTTCCAGAGTAAAATCACTTGTCAATTCATTATGGCTCATTTTGATTTCGAAGTAATCCTTTTCGTTTTCATCATCCAACCAGCGGAAGCGAATGAACGAAAAAGAACGAATTGCAATGATCTCTGCCTTACGCTGCTCTGTCTTTCCCCAATGAAACTCAACAATTTTATCATTTGATAAAACCTTGTTGGCAAACCAGTCTTCTAAACCGGTGGGAGTACTAATAGCGGACCAGAGTATATTTTTGGAAGTAGCATTTAAGGGGTATTCTAAATGAACTTTTTCTTTTTTCATAGCAAAATTAATTAATTTGTGTCTGCCAAGATAAAGACTTTTTTCTAAATAGAGGTTATAATAGCAGCACTTTATTTAACTTTATATGAGAACAGCTATTTGGAAGTGACTGATTACATGGGTTTAGAGAATTTATTTAAAAAAATAGACGAAAAAAAACGGCAATAATTTTGGAGTTTCAATTAAATCGCCTATCTTTGCACCCGCAAT
>Ga0114938_1001152_pt1 | contig 18595 bp, 14 predicted proteins | sample AshMeaBigSpring_FD_88675 | JGI IMG/M metagenome (GOLD analysis project Ga0114938, IMG submission 88675) | Groundwater microbial communities from Big Spring, Nevada to study Microbial Dark Matter (Phase II) - Ash Meadows Big Spring | ecosystem: Environmental > Aquatic > Deep subsurface >...
CGGTAATCTGCGTATGCGACGAACTAGGTAATGTCGACGTGGAAGATCTTCGTCAGAAGGCAGAAGCCAACAAAGACGAACTTGCTGCGCTGATGATCACTTATCCATCTACACACGGTATCTTTGAAACAGAGATCAGAGAGATATGCGATATTATTCATGGCTGTGGTGCGCAAGTCTACATGGATGGTGCTAACATGAACGCTCAAGTAGGCTTGACTAATCCCGGTTTTATCGGCGCAGATGTTTGTCACTTGAATCTACACAAAACCTTTGCTATTCCTCATGGTGGTGGCGGTCCTGGTGTTGGTCCGATCGGTGTAGCCGAACATCTAGTTCCGTTCCTTCCGGGACATGTCTTCTTTGGCAATTCGCAAAATCAAGTTTCTTCTGCTCCTTTCGGTAGCGCCGGAGTTCTAGCAATCACTTATGGCTACATCAGAATGATGGGAACAGAAGGATTGGCAAGAGCTACTAAATCAGCAATCTTAAACGCCAATTATCTAGCAGCCAACTTAAACGATACATATGGAATCGTTTACCGCGGTAAGACAGGATTCGTTGGTCACGAGATGATTTTGGAATGCCGCAATTTAACTCAAGAAACGGGTATCACCGAAAATGATATCGCTAAACGTCTGATGGATTATGGCTACCATGCTCCTACTCTATCCTTCCCTGTACACGGAACATTGATGATTGAGCCAACCGAAAGTGAAAGTCTTGCCGAGCTTGATAACTTCATCAACGTTATGCTTACTATCTGGGAAGAAATTCAAGAAGTGAAGGATGGCAGAGCTTCGAAAGAAGATAACGTGTTAGTCAATGCCCCTCACCCTGAATATGAGATTGTGGGTGATCAATGGTCGCATGCATATTCGCGTGAAAAAGCAGCTTATCCAATTGAAAGTGTTCGCGATAATAAGTTCTGGATCAATGTTGCTCGTGTAGACAATACTTTGGGTGACCGTAAATTACTGACTACCCGTTATCAGACTTTTGAATAAGGTTTAAAAGAAATATCTGAGCAAGATTTGAAATAAGGTTTGAAATAACGAAAGTTAGATAACCATTTTATAAAGAGAATGCTTCTAAAGCGCAGATTATTCTGCCTTTAGAAGCATTGCTTGTTTTTATAAAACTGATAGTGATATTTTTAGGAAATATATTTATTAAAAGGTGGAAATTACAAATTGACATTTTGATACTCTAGAGCTTTCAGAATGGGATATTCATGGACAATCTAACAGGAAGATTCTTTTTTTGCATTCTAGGCCTATTAGCAAAAAGCACAAGCGAAAGATATTAAGGAAAAAGGTTTCGGAAGAGCACGAAAAAGCGACGCAAATCAAACCTGCGAAAGATATATTCTGCACAATGAAGCATTCTGACACTTTTATAAGAACGAAAAATAAAGATGAAATAGAGAAGAAAAGACAAAGTTTCTAATAAAAACGGTAGGAAAAGGGGGTGGATCGATCTATTCGTTTGACTTTCGGAACAGGTTATTAACATTAGGGTGAATTGCACCGTAGATCGGAGAAATTCGGACCGTACCTCGGAACAATTCGGACCGTACCTTGGAGAAAATAGCACCGTAGATCTAACAAAATCTCACCGTACCTTGAAACAAATAGCACCGTACATTTACATAAAACGCACAGTGCTATTTAAAAATTCGTTTGAATCATCATTTATTGCGCCAAAAGGAATGGATTAGATGGTATAACAAGAGTTATCTCAACGCTATTACCATTCATTTTGAGAACGACTGCTCCTGTGAAATAAGCATTTTAACATCAAAATGATAGTAAAAGAGTCTATTAGCGAACAATAGTGATCGTTCCTTGCTTTAAGATCTTTTCCTTAATCGGGATAGTAGGATCAGGATAACCCAAAGCTACGCACCCATATACATGGTGATTTTCAGGCACTCCCAATGAAGTAATGAACTCACGTACTTGTGGATCATGGAAAGTAGTACCTAACTGATTGATCCAACACGATCCCAAGCCTAATGATGTAGCAGCCAGAAACATATTCTCCATAGCACAAGCACAATCTAACCCAGCCCACCATTGAGTAGGGTCATTAGATACAATAATCAATGTAGGAGCATGATAATAGCAGCAATAAGTCTTACTGTTTCCGCGCTCTTGCAGTCGGCGATCGTCACTCTTGGCAAAAGCTCCCTTAATATGCTCATTCAATTCAGTCAATTTAGCAGCATTTTGTATTGCAGTAAAATGCCAAGTCTCATAATGCATACCATTAGGGGCATAAGCACCAGCCTCAAGAACTAGATTCAAGTCTTCCTCGGAAACTTGGACATCCGTATATGCACGTATGCTGCGACGTGCTTTCATGTTTTCTAATACAATTTGCGCTTTCATATGCTACCTTCGCTTTCTTTGTATATTATTTATCTTATTATATTTTATTTATCTAGCCTTTTCCTACCTTATCTGACTCGATGTAAGTTGTCTTGACTAATATACATAAATCTTTAAACTACTCTGAGCACAGATCAATAGATCTCGCTTTTATCGCTTCACCAAACCAATTTTAGCATTCAACTTGAAAAAGTAACTGCCGTTTTCTCTCTCTAGGAAGCCATATTTATCTTTCTCTACCGGTCCTTTCTCAAATCGAGTATTCAGATATAGGAAGTCTTCGAATGTTTTCTTTTCCGATTTGTGATAACACAACAGTTCACCGCTGCCATCTACCACAATCATTCCTTCAACAGCCGAATCTGTTCCGTTGTAGATCTTAGCCGGACGCATGCCTAAAGCCAAAGTCAATAAGAACTGTTTGATTTTGAACTCATAATACCCATGTTTCTGAATCAGTTCATCTTTTATTTTCAAAGGATTGACTTGCTTCATCAATTCAGTAAGTTCGCTGACACGAGTGATTCCATCCAAATGCATGGTACGGACCATCTCAGACAATAAGCGGGGAAAATGTAGATCGATCATGAGTAAGTTGGAACGAAACACTCTATCGGCTACATCCGAATATTTAAGCACTCCACCTAAACGTTCGATCATCAGCATACGATCAGCAACTTCAGTATCCGACTCAGGTAATGCATTGATCTTATTAACGGTTGGTGTAGCAAACTTAACGCCTGTCTGTTCGAGTTTGAGGTTGGCTGCACGTCCACCATCCAGCAAAGCGTTCATTGCGCCCATCTTTGAACGAACACAAAAGCCGGTAGCCGGTGCTTCAGGATGCCAGAAAGCAACAGAGAAATCGGTGCGATCGTCTGTTTTCGCCTCCAAGTCGAAGATAGCCACCTCATCGAGGAACTCCTCCACCCCTTCAGGAGAAGCAACTTCATTTTCGGAAGATGCTTTGATCGCATGTAATATTAAACCAGCCACCGTTGCAAAGTCCTCACGTGGAACAGTTCTTTCGAGATTTTCTCCAACAATACGAATTGTATCATTCTCTATATAATAGCAACGCGTTCCATCGTGCTCTTCGCGCTGTATCATAGCGATGGGCCAATGGTTCTCACTCTTTTTAGCTTGTGGCGTTCCTAAAGCTATTTTCCCATCGGCCAAAAGGCGAAAGAAACTATACAACTCACTCCATTCTTTTTTTGTTGCTTCGAACATCTTATTCTATTTTTTTATATTCTTTATTGGTCCGATAAACCATCCCGATTGGTCAAACTCAGCAAGGATCCATCTATTTGGAATGCAGCATTTAGCAAACCGAGCAGTGGTTTTCAATTCGTTTAAGCCTTTTCAACCGCAAAAATAACACATTATTTCAATTACAACAACCCCCTAATTCATTTTCAATAGTAGATAGCTGTCAAGCAGGAAGGTCGGAAAGGATTCTGGCTGTTTCGACTTTCTCCAAGCGAGCATGTAACTTAGGCATCAATGAGCGACGGATCCGCAAAGTAATACTGCAATCCATGTCGTAGGTCTGATTAATGATCTCCGGCTCCTCTTCTTTCACGATGCGCATGATATCATTCATAAATGGATATTCAAACATCACCGTCACTTCATCGTCAACTGTTCTCTCAGCAATGGTTGCCGAAGCGATTGCCTCTGCAGCGGCAGCTTTATAAGCAACGATCAAACCACTTGTCCCTAGTTTGATACCTCCAAAATAGCGCACTACAATAATCAGAATATCAGTTAGTTCGTTCGAGTTTATCTGACCAAGAATCGGTTTGCCCGCAGTTCCCGAAGGTTCTCCGTTGTCGTTCGCCCGAAAATCTTTTCTTTCATGTCCCAGCATATAAGCATAACAAACATGACGGGCATCATAATACTTCTTCTGATACATTTCCAAATGTACCTTTATCTCGTCAACACTTCGCACAGGGATAGCGATCGCAATAAACTTGCTGCGTTTTTCGGTATAAATAGCTTCAGAAAGCTCAACTATTGTTTTATATACATCGTCAGTCATAAGTGCAAAGATACGGCTTTCTGAAGAAAATCACATCATATAAGAAGAATAACGAATAGTAACAATGGGATACAGTCACAAAAAACCCCTTATTCTGCATCAGTCAGAAACTGAAGCAGGAATAAGGGGATAAAAAAAAATATCTGATAGTTACAATGACGTTTACTAGGATGGCTACTTAAATGGCAACTTGAATAGCTACTAAGATAACCACTTAGAAACTACTTAGATCGTTACCATAACGATTACTAAAATAGTTTATAAAATTGTGACCATGACAGTTTTCTAAATTATTACTGAAACAGTTTATCACATTGCTGCTATAACTGTTTGTAAAATGATTACTAAGATAGTTTATGAATCACTAATCCGGAACGAAGTTTCGGTTCGAACCAAGTTGTTTTAGGTGGCATGATATTTCCTGTATCAGCAATATCCATCAGCTGTTTCATAGAAACAGGATAAAGAGCCAAAGCAACTTTCATTTCACCACTATCCACACGTTTCTTCAATTCGCCCAAGCCGCGGATACCGCCAACAAAATCAATGCGTTTATCCGAACGTAAATCTTTAATTCCCAAGATCTCATCAAGAATCAGATTAGAAGAGATGGTCACATCAAGTACCCCAATAGGATCATGATCGTTGTAAGTTCCCTCTTTAGCAGTAAGGCTATACCATTTATCGCCTAAATACAAAGAGAAATTGTGCAAACCTGACGGTTTATAGATATCCGAGCCTTTTTCTTCAACAATAAAGTTGGTATGAAGAGCATTCAAGAATTGCTCAGCAGTCAAGCCGTTCAGATCTTTCACTACACGATTGTAATCGATGATGGTAAGTTGATTTGCTGGGAAACAAACCGCCATGAAGTAATTGTACTCTTCATCCCCCTTATGATTGGGGTTTTGTTTTGCCTTTTCTGCTCCCACCAAAGCAGCAGCAGCCGAACGATGATGTCCATCAGCAATATAAAGAGCCGGCATCTTAGCAAACTCAGCAGTTATGGCATGAATATCTTCTTCTTCATTAATGATCCAGAATGCATGTCCGAAGCCATCGCCAGGAGCAATAAAATCGTATTCCGGTTGATGAGAAGTATATTTCTTTACGATGCGATCTAAAAGATCATTGTCGGGATAAGCAAAAAATACCGGTTCGATGTTTGCATTGTTCACCCGAACATGCTTCATACGATCTTCTTCCTTATCACGGCGAGTCAGTTCGTGTTTCTTAATCACACCGTTCATATAATCGGGTACATAAGCTCCTACCACCAAACCGTACTGAGTTTTCCCGTTCATGGTCTGAGCGTAAATGTAATAATTCTCTTTCTGATCTTGTACCAACCATCCCTTATCCTGAAACATCTGGAAGTTTTCAGCAGCTTTCGAATAGACACATTCAGCATGCTCGTCTGTTCCGACAGGAAAATCTATTTCTGGTTTGATGATGTGATATAATGATTTCTCGTTTCCGGTAGCTTCTTCGCGCGCCTCTTGTGAATTCAAAACATCGTAAGGACGTGAAGCAACTTGTTCTACCAGTTCTTTAGGAGGACGAACTCCTTTAAAGGGTTTTATTATAGCCATGATATTAGCAATTAGGGTTAATGATTATAGAATAGTATTGATTGATAAAAAAGAGTGATTAATGAAATACTGTCGATAAAGGCAACTCATTAACCACTCTTATGTATTTTTCTAACTTATTTCTTATTGACACGGAACTTCTCGCAACCGTCTTTCAAGAAACCGACGATCTGTTGAGCAGCTGCAATACCTGCATTGATATTTGCTTCGGCTGTTTGTGCACCAGTCTTCTTAGGTGTTGCAAAATAACGACCTGCAAACTTTTCTGCAAACTCAGCGTTAGCAGCAGGCATGATATCTGTTACGTATTTGAAATCAGTTCTCTCTTCCATCAACTTGATAAGTTCAGCTTCATTGATCACCTCTTTACGAGCAGTATTTACCAATAAAGCGCCCTTAGGCATATCTTTCAATAAAGCATAGTTGATTGAATTTTTTGTTTCGGCTGTTGCCGGGATATGTAGAGAAACAACATTACAAGTCTTGTAAAGTTCTTCAGCAGAATCCAAAGCTTTCACTCCATCTTTCTCGATCACTTCTTTCGGACAGAAAGCATCGTAAGCAAAAATTTCCATGCCAAAGCCTTTAGCAATGCGTGCCACGTTACGACCAACATTACCGTATGCATGAATACCTAGTTTCTTGCCCATCAATTCAGTGCCTGAAGTACCGTTGAATAAATTACGAACGGCATATACCATCATGCCTAAAGCCAATTCTGCTACTGCATTTGAGTTTTGTCCCGGAGTATTCATGACACAAACTTGATGTGCGGTTGCAGCATCTAAATCGACATTGTCGAATCCGGCACCTGCACGAACTACAATCTTCAACTTTTTAGCAGCGTCTAAAACTTCTGCATCCACAATATCACTGCGGATGATGATAGCTTCAACATCTTTTACAGCATCTAAAAGTTGAGCCTTTTCTGTATATTTTTCAAGTAACACAAGCTCGTAACCAGCGGCTTCCACTTCTTTACGAATGCCATCCACAGCCACTTTTGCGAACGGTTTTTCTGTAGCGATTAGTACTTTCATAACGATATATTTTTAATCTTACTTAAAACAAAACACCACCGATTAGGCAGATTATCACAGATTATTCTTAATAAAACTGTCCAACCAACCTAATCCGTGGTGAGAATATTAGTGAAGTTTTTCAAATTCTTGCATGCAGTCGATCAATGCTTGTACGCTTTCTTTAGGCATAGCATTGTAGCAAGATGCACGGAAACCACCAACCGAACGATGTCCTTTGATTCCTACCATACCTCTTTCTGTTGCAAACTTCTGGAAATCTGCCTCGAACTCTTTATATTCAGGAGTCATCACAAAACAGATGTTCATACGTGAACGATCTTCGTCGGCTGCTGTACCCATAAACATCTTATTACGGTCGATCTCAGCATAAAGCATATCTGCTTTTTCAATCGCACGACGTTCCATCTCTTTCACTCCACCCTGAGCTTTGATCCAACGCAAAGTCAACATAGCCGAATAGATAGGCACAACAGGAGGTGTATTGAACATTGAACCACCATCAATATGAGTTTGGTAGTTAAGCATTGTAGGGATATAACGAGAGACTTTACCCAATGCGTCATCTTTAACAATGACAAAAGTCACACCTGCAGGAGCTAAATTTTTCTGTGCACCACCATAGATACAGATATATTTAGATACGTCGATAGGACGTGAGAAAATATCAGAAGACATATCAGCAATTACAGGAACTGGTGAGCTCAAATCTTCCTTCAACTCAGTACCGTAAATGGTATTATTGGTTGTAATATGGAAATAATCGGCATCCGTAGGAATAGTATAATCCTTAGGAATATAAGTATAAGTAGATTCAGCTGAAGAAGCAACTTCTACTACTTCTCCGAAAGCTTTAGCTTCTTTCATTGCTTTCTTTGCCCATACACCTGTATTCAAATAGGCTGCTTTCTTTTCAAGGAAGTTGTAAGGAATCATGCAGAACTCCAAACTTGCACCGCCACCTAAGAATAAAACGGAATATCCTTCGGGAATTTGAAGTAATTCTTTGAATAACGCAACTGCTTCGTCAACAACTGGTTGGAAGTCTTTTGCACGATGGCTGATCTCCATCAAAGAAAGACCTGAACCATTATAATCTAAAATAGCTTTTGCTGTGTCTTCAATTACTTCACGAGGAAGTATAGAAGGTCCCGCATTGAAATTATGCTTTTTCATTTGAAGTTTGTTTTGGTTTAACAATTTTATTCTTTAATGTCTTTTGACTTTGCGAATTTAATAATTAATTTCCTGTCAACAAATCTTTCCTTGCAAAATTAATCGTGTAAATCAGATTTATCTTAATATTTGCTATTTTATGCACTCCATATACACATTTTTGCCAAGTATAAGTATCAAAAAGAAATAAGATATCAATAAATAGAAGAGATATAGTGGTTAAACCAGCAAAATGTAAGAGCCAACAAGAAAGAAAAAGGTTTCATTAAGATGCAACACTTACATTATGTTATATAGCATGATTTAGCACTATTCTTGTAAAATGTTATATTCAATAACAAAAGGAAAATGCAGTAAATAGGAATAAATACATAAATTCATCCACGGAAATAAATTACAAACATTCAGAAAAAGAGAAAAAAAAGAAGAGGCTGAAAAAAAGAAGCAGAGATAAGTTATTACCCCTGCTTTGATTTCTTTATACCGATCAATAAATATCTAAATCAATCGGCTTCTTCAATGATGGTTTTTAAACCTTTGATCTTTTCACCACGAATCAGCGTCAGCAGTTGTTTGATCTTGGCTCTTTTTATTGCAACGAACGAATAGTGTTCTTTGATATCTATAGAACCAACATCCTCACGTGTCAGATTACCTTTCTTGTATAGGAAACCAGCGATATCCATCCTACTTAATTTCTCCTTTTTGCCTTTACCTATATATAAGGTAACCCAGATCGGCTGTGGAGGACGTGAAGGGTTTTCCGGAAGTTCTTTCTCTTCCACCTCTTCGGAGATATATTCAGGAAGTCGCTCTTCATTATGAAGGATCAAATAAGAAGTTCCGGTTGCATCCCATCGGGCTGTTCTACCATTCCGGTGTGTGAATGCTTCCTCATTGATGGGAAGATGATAATGGATAATATGCTCAATCTCGGGGATATCGAGTCCACGGGCTGCCAGATCGGTAGAAACCAGCACGTGACAACTACCGTTCCTAAACTTGTATAATGCTCTCTCTCGATCGGGTTGTTCCATTCCGCCATGAAAGCGTTCAGTATACAATTTCTTATCCGCTAATAATTTATAGACACGATCGACTGATTCTCTGTGATTACAGAAAACAATACTCGAACTACTTCCCAAATGACAAAGCAACCGGTATAATGTATCTATTTTGTCTTTAGAAGGTGAAACAACTTTCATCAATGTCAGACGCGACTGGTGCTCTTTGGAATCCTCTCCGAGAAAGTTGAGCTTGATTGTCTTATCGAGACCGGTAAATTGAGGGATTTCTTCTGCATCAGTTGCAGACATCAACATTCTCTTCTTTAAGCCCGGTAGCTGAGTGATAATATCAGCCATTTCTTCTTGAAAGCCAAATTCAAGTGACTTATCAAACTCATCGATGATCAATGTATGGATAGTCTCCGGATCGAAATTGCCTTTTGCAAGATGATCGGTTATACGTCCGGGTGTACCGATGATTATAGCCGGATGATTGCCTAATATACTTTTCTTTTCTTCCGCAATGGGATGACCGCCATAACAACAGCAGGTTTTCCAAGAAGTTCCCATTCCTTTGAATACACTATCAATCTGCAAAGCAAGTTCACGCGATGGGACAAGTATCAGTACTTGGATAGCACTGGTATCCGCTTTCAGCGTCAGCAACAAAGGCAAAAGAAAAGCCAAAGTCTTTCCTGAGCCCGTAGGCGACAGTAGAACTACATCTTCTCTTTTAGTTGCTTGCTGAAGAGAGGCTTGCTGCATGGGGTTCAACTCTTCTATCTTTAAATTTCGAAGAGCCGACTCAATAATATCATTTTTCTGTAACATGGGGACAAAGATAAAAAAAACCGATGATTGAATTTGTATCAACCATCGGTTTAATTCGTTAGCTTATGAATATATTATGCACCGAAGTTATCGAACATCAGATTTTGAGCTGGAACTCCAAGACTATCGAGCATTTGCTCAACGGCTTTACTCATCGGTCCAGGTCCACACATATAGTATTCAATATCTTCAGGAGCTTCATGATCCTTCAAATAGGTTTCGTAAATCACTTGATGAACAAATCCGGCTGTATACTTCACTCCGGCTGCATCAGCAGCAGGATCCGGACGGTCGAGTGCTAAATGGAAAGTGAAGTTAGGGAAGTCTTTCTCAATCTGCAAGAAATCTTCCAAATAGAATACTTCATTCAACGCACGCGCACCGTAGAAGTAAGTCATCTTACGATTGGTAGTATGCAATGTTTTCGTTAAGTGCATGATTTGTGCACGTAAAGGAGCCATACCGGCACCACCGCCGACCCACATCATCTCTTTTTCTGAGTTGAAGATCGGATGGAAATCACCGTAAGGTCCACTCATCATTACTTTATCACCTGGTTTAAGAGTGAAGATATAAGATGAAGCAATACCTGGCATTACATCTACAAATCCAGGACCTTGATCTTTCGGCTTGAAAGGAGGTGTAGCGATACGTACTGTCAACATGATACGATCACCTTCAGCTGGGTAGTTAGCCATCGAATAAGCACGGATAGTAGGCTCGTCGTTCTTACATTTTAATCCGAACAAACCGAAATTCTTCCATGCAGGAAGATACTCATCACCGATCAAGTCCTTATCAATATCCTTATCATAATCCATTGAGAATGTTGGGATTTTAATCTGTGCATAAGAACCTGGAATAAAGTCCATGTGTTCGCCTTCCGGCAAAGCAACGATAAACTCTTTGATAAAAGTTGCCACATTCTTATTACTGATTACCTCACACTCCCACTCTTTCACGCCTAAGATCGACTCGTCAATCTTAATAGACATGTTTTCTTTAACCTTTACCTGGCAACCTAAACGCCAGTGATCAGCTTGTTGTTTACGAGAGAAGTGAACGGTTTCTGTAGGCAATATCTCGCCACCACCTTCTAGTACCTGACAACGGCATTGCCCACAAGAACCTTTACCACCACAAGCAGAAGAAAGGAAAATATCGTTTGCAGATAGAGTTCCCAACAGTGTGCTACCGGGTTCGGTTTTCATTTCTTTCTCTCCATTCATGGTAATTGTAACCTCGCCCGAAGGAGAAAGATAGCTCTTCGCGACGAGCAGTATGATGACGAGCAAGACAATTACTCCAAGGAATACTCCTATGCTCGCTAATATTAAAGACGTCATTGTATTATTCTTTTTTACTTGATTATAATTTCAATCCAGAGAAACACATAAAGGCAATAGCCATCAAACCTACCGTAATAAATGTAATACCCAGACCGCGCAAGGGAGCAGGTACATCCGAGTAAGCCATTTTTTCACGAATAGCAGCTAAACCTACAATAGCCAACAACCAACCCACACCAGAACCAAGAGCATAAACAACTGCACTACCAAGTCCGGTAATTGCTTGTGGGTTTGCTGCATCCATTGTGATTCTTTGTTGCATAAATAATGAAGCTCCCATGATTGCACAGTTTACAGCAATCAACGGAAGGAAAATACCTAAAGAAGCATACAATGAAGGACTGAAACGTTCAACGACCATTTCAACTAACTGTACAATACCGGCAATCACCGCAATGAAAAGGATAAAACTCAAGAAGCTGAGATCAACTCCCGGAATCAGTGCGTCAGCAGCCAGCACTTTCGTTTGAAGTAAATAGTTAACAGGTAACGTAACCACCAACACGAAAGTAACCGCAATACCTAGTCCTACAGCAGTCTTTACATTCTTCGATACGGCCAAGTATGAGCACATACCTAGGAAGAATGCAAATATCATATTGTCTACAAATATAGAGCGGATAAATAAACTTAATAAATTTTCCATATTCTTTCTTTTACTTTCTTATGTTGAATATTACTTTTCCTGCAACTCTTTATTCTTGCTACGTTCGTACCAAATGATGCAGGCACAGATAATCAACGCCATAGGAGGCATCAACATCATACCGTTATTAATGTATCCCAAATCATAGAACGACTGAGGAATGATTCGGAAGTTCAATAAAGTACCCGAACCGAGCAATTCACGGAAAACTGCTACAACCACAAGTATTTTTGCATATCCTAAACCATTACCAACACCGTCTAAGAAAGATTCCCATGGACCATTGGCCATAGCAAAAGCTTCCAAACGTCCCATTAATATACAGTTGGTAATAATCAAACCAACATAAACCGAAAGCTGAACGCTTACATCGTAAGCAAAAGCTTTCAATACTTCACTCACTACTGTTACTAAAGCCGCAACAACCACTAACTGAACGATAATACGAATTCTATTAGGAATCGTTTTACGCAAGAGCGAGATCACGACATTAGAAAATGCTGTAATTACAGTAACCGAAAGTCCCATTACTATAGCAGGCTCCAATTTGGAAGTTACAGCAAGCGCTGAGCAGATACCAAGAACCTGTACGGTAACCGGATTATTAATGCTCAACGGAGAAGAGAATACATCTTTATTCTTTTTAGAAAACAATTGGCTCATATTCTTATTTACTCCTCAGTTTTATTAGTTAGAAATTTATCGTACAGAACAAGACAGTCTTTGATCATAGCATCAACACCTTTAGAAGTAATTGTACCACCAGAAATACCATCCACCTGATAAACAGGATCTGTTACTTTACCAAATTTTTCAACAGCTAAAGCTACCTGTCCATCTTTAAACACTTTCTTACCTTCAAACTCCTTTTGGAAAGCAGGAGTTGAGATCTCAGCACCTAAACCCGGAGTTTCACCCGCATGCGAGAAATACACACCGTACACAGTGTCTTTATCATCATTCAGACCTACATAACCCCAAATAGGTCCCCAAAGACCGGCACCCGACAAAGGCACAACATATTTAGTTTGTCCGTCTACATCACAGAAATAAATAGGCAACTGACGTTCAGCATCTGGTTTACCCATTTCGGTAGCCATATTAATAGCAAATCCTCCAGATTCAGCTACAATCTCGCCGTTCACATTTAGTACTTTATCAGCCTTAACATATTTCTTATATACTGCTTCAGCATTCTGACCTTTGGTGTCAATATTCAATGCATGAAGAATTTGTTTCATCTTGTCCAGTTCCACGTTTTTATTCTGCACAGGTTTTAATGCAGCAGAGGTGAAAGCCAGAATAAATGCTACGATAACAACCATTACCGAAGCATAAACGATAGTATAAACATTACTATTTGTATTCATATCCTTCTATCCTTCGTTTTAGTTATTAGACTTAATTGCACGTTTCGCACGGCGAGTGATGTTGCTCTGTACCACACAGTAATCAATCAACGGTGCAAAGATGTTCATCAACAAAATGGCAAGCATCATACCTTCAGGGTAACCCGGATTCAGTACACGAATAATGATAGCCATTGCACCGATCAAGAATCCATAGATATATTTACCCTTTTCTGTACGTGCAGAAGTTACAGGATCGGTAGCCATAAATACCGCACCGAAGCAGAAACCTCCTAGAGCCAAGTGCTCAAACCAAGGCATATTAGCCATAGCTGTATCCGGTCCAACTGAATTGAAGATAAAGGCCATTGCAGCACCACCAACAAATACAGAAAGCATCGTTTTCCAACTAGCTATTTTTGTCCACAGCAGAATAGCTGCTCCAAGTAAGATCGCAATCACACTTGTCTCACCGATAGACCCCGGAATCAAGCCGGTTACCATGTCCCATGAGAAAGCTGGGAAAGCATTCGGATCAGTTGCAGTAGAAGCCATACCCAAAGAAGTAGCAGCAGTCATACCGTCAACGTCTTTACCTAAGCCAAAAATACTATTGCTAGCTACCCAAACAGCATCACCGGACATTTTTGCAGGATATGCAAAGAACAATACTGCACGAGTGATAAGAGCAACATTAAATACATTCATACCGGTTCCACCAAATACCTCTTTAGCAAAAACAACAGAGAATGCAGTAGCAACTGCTAAAATCCATAAGGGACAATCTACGGGTACAATCATCGGGATCAGCATACCTGAAACAAGAAATCCTTCTTGAATTTCTTCCTTTTTCCATTGAGCTACAACGAACTCAATACCTAATCCGACAACATATGATACAATTATTTTAGGCAATACTGCTAAAAATCCATAGATGAACATTTCAACATAGCTGCCTTCAACACCAGCATGAGTGAAATGTTGGTAACCAACATTAAACATACCGAACAACAAAGCCGGTATAAGCGAAATGACCACAATCGACATAATACGCTTACTGTCGATCGCGTCGTGTATATGCGTTCCTGTTTTCGCAGTCGCGTTAGGTACGAACAAGAAAGTTTCGATACCGTCGAACACTGACTGGAATGCGTGGAATTTGCCTCCCTCTTCAAAGTTCGGCTTTATCTTATCGAGATAATTTCTTAACGCTTTCATTAAATTTATTTTCGAATTTACTATTAACTTATTTAGAAATCTCTTTGCAGAATAACATTCATTAAGCCATCTCTGCACGAAGCATATCCAGACCTACGCGAACAATGTGCTGAAGCTCAACTTTCGAAGAGCAAACAAACTCACAAAGAGCAAAATCTTCAGGAGCAACTTCATAGATACCTAAAGCTTCCATTTGCTCGATATCACCGGCAATGATAGCTTTTATCAAATATTCGGGAAGTATATCCATTGGAAAGACTGCATCGTATTCTCCCGACATGATCATATGACGTTCACCACCTTTTATGCGGGCATCAATGGTATATTCCTTTTTCTTACCCATCAACCAACTAAAATATGAGTGATTAGCACTGTATTGATCAAGGCGAGGCATGATCCATCCAAACATCTCATGAATATCATTACCTTCAGGAATCACAGTCAACTGATTGTGAAAAGCGCCTAAAAAGCCGTTTGGAGAGATTTGTTTTCCGGTAAGAGGATTACCGCTGATATAACGTAATTCTTTATCTTTCGATACATTACCTGCGAAAACATTAGTAAGCAAAGCACCAACTTGCAGTTTGCAATACACTGGCTTCAACACTTCAGAGCCGGTAACAGCAACTGTGCGGGTAAAATCAACACGTCCAGTGTTGAATAGACGTCCAATAAAGATTACTGCTTGTGGATCGATTGTCCATACAGTTTCACCTTTAGAAATCGGTGCCACTTGATTGATCTGTACGCCAACATTTCCTGCGGGATTAGGTCCGTCGAATGCAGTAATAGTCACATTCTGAGCTTTAACCAAAGCTGAAGCTGTTTGTTTGACACTAATTCCTAAATAAGTTTTAGCAATTTTTGCAAGAGCATCTAAACCTGTCTGGAAATTTGTTTCCTCTCCTTTAAGAATAAACTCAAAATCAGGAGCTAAAGGATTAGTATCGAATGCAGAAATAAAAATTCTTTGGGGTGCAACAGTCGGATCAGCAATAACATCATAAGGACGTTGCTTGATAAAAGCAAATAAACCAGCTTCCAATAAAGCAGATTTAACAGCATCAGCAGTCATTGCATTGACATCTTTCTTACCAAATTCTTCATAATCTTGTTCGGCAGCAGCCTCTACAACGATATTCAGAATTTTACGACGAGCACCACGCTCCACACTCGTTACAACGCCACTAACGGGCGAAACAAACTTTAATTCAGGATGATTCTTGTCGATAAACAAGGGTCCACCGGCCATCACATATTCCTGTTCTTTCACAACTACTTTAGGAGTTACACCAGGGAAATCATCGGGTACTAGAGAGTAAAACCCCGGTTCCTTCACTGTGGTAATCACTTCAGCAGCTTTTCCTTTCAGATTTATGTCAAGGCCTTTACGTAACTTTATTACATTTGCCATGTTATATAAAATAATGGTTTCATAAATTTGCTCGCAAAAGTAATAAATAATAATGTGAATAAGGAGTAAAAAAGAAAGGAATTACGGAGATTTTTCCGTAATTCCTTTCGTGCACGAACACAATGCTCAATTACTGCTCTACAGCAAACATTGGATCCCAAGCCGGCAAGCGGATTGGCTTCTGTTTTAACACATCCAAAGTCTTAGCGCTAGCATATTTTGTTTCAATCACCAAACGGAACATATACTCATTAAACCATTCATCTGTCATAATTAGATGTCCTTGGTATCCGGAAGTTGCTCCCCAACTATTTTCTACCATCCATTTAGTTGACTTTCCTTGTTTGTCAAGATCAACAGCCATCAATGTCATAGCATGACTCGATCCGCTGGCAAAAGTTTGCACACGTTGTTTCTTGTCCATTCCGAAAGATGTTCCCATCAACGAAGCATAATCGTAATTATTAATATCAAGCAAGCCACGTTCAGAATTCAAGAACTTACCTACATCACATGAAAAATACATCATAGTCTTATCTTTCAAAGATGCAATCGCCATTTGTTTAATATCCTCTATAGGAAGATTTACATAGGTCCAGTTCTTACCGTCGTAGCGATGGCGATCATAGTCAATTTCGTAACATTTATAATATTCACGACTAGGATCATTCATCAACATCACATAATTACTTAGCAAGTCAGTATCACCAAACTTTTTAAAGAATGACATAGGAGTATAAGTAGCTGTTTCAACCAAATCACCTTTTGAGTTGTATTGGTTCCAAGTAAATTCGGTCGGAGGAACTCCCAGGTTTAATGTAAGCATACGATACACAACCCCTAACATTTCTGTTTTGGTTTTCTCTAGTCCGGCATCTTTTGCCCCTTTAGAAATCATTTCACGTAATTGCAAACCAAACTCACGCAATTTTTCTTTCAACAAGTCGGCCATACGTGAGGTATTTTCACTGCTAAAAGTTTCAGGCATTACATCTTTAGGAACCAATCCATATTTGGCAACAATATCAGCTACACCTGTAAATGTACCCCCATCACTTAATGGATTACGGAATAGCCATTCAACCATCTTATCATCCATTGGTTTCTTACCGGTATCAATAACTCCCTGTAAGAAAAGATTAGACTTTTCTAGTTGATCGTAAAAAAAACTGTAGCTCTGAGAAAACTCAAAAGAGCCTAAATCATACTTGGCAATAGCTTGTGAACGCATGACGTTCAGACCGGTAAACAACCAACAGCGACCAGACGACTTTTGATTCGTGATACCTTTAGAATCGACCTTAACAGAAAAATGGGTATCCATTGCCTTTAAGTTGTCTTGATTGAGCGCCAATTTGCGAATATCATTACTTCCGATTGCATTACGGATAGCCTTATCCGTTGAAGTTCCCTGATAGCTTTGTCGGATCTTTTGAAGCATTACTTCGCTAATGCCTCCCCTATTATCCTGAGCATTTGCTGAATACACAAATGCGCTCAGAACAAAAATAGATAAAATTTTGTTATTCATTAGAAGTTAAATATTAGTACGTTTTGCAAAAATACAATTCTTTTTTAGATTTATTATCTATCAAAATAAAAACTAATTAAAATAAAACAGTTTTCTTTGCATCCTAATTTAAAAAAAATGAAAAAATCAATTTTAATAATATCAATATTAATTCTGTCGATCGGTAAAACATTTGCTAAAAAAGATACAAAAACCTTATTAACAGGAAGCAACACAACAGTATCCGACAGCACTTGTATCCTACAAACGGCGAAACAAGACACACTTCCTGAACTCTCTAAACGAGAGCAAAGACGCTTAAGAGTTGCAAAACGTAACTTCCATTATAATATCCTAGGTGGTCCGGGTTATACGCCAGATTTTGGACTTGTTGTAGGTGGCAGCAGTTTAATGACATTCAGAATCAACCCGAACGATTCTACTCAAAAACGTTCAATCATACCTTTAACATTTGCTTTTGTCATTAATGGAGGTATGAATGTTATGGTTAAACCTCAACTTTTCTTTAAAGACGATAAGTTTAGAATATTCGGCACTTTTTTATTCAAAAACACTTTAGAGAACTATTACGGAGTGGGATATGGAACGAACAAGGACTATCCTCGAGGAGAAGAAACAACCGAATATCGTTACAAAGGAATGCAAATTAATCCTTGGTTTTTATTTAAGTTAGGCAAAAGTAATTTTTTTGCTGGCGCACAACTAGATTTGAATTATGATAAAATATTTAATCCGGCAGATAAAATAATAGAAGATCCACATTACAAAGAAGCAGGAGGCGACATAGATGGTTATAAAAATTTCAGTTCTGGTATTGGCTTCTTACTAACTTATGATACTCGCGACATTCCAGTAAACGCATATAAAGGAATCTATTTGGATCTACGTGGAATGATGTATCATAAAATATTCGGAAGTGACGACAATTTTTATCGCTTCGAGATGGACTACCGTCAGTACAAAAGTTTAGGTAAACGTAAAGTATTAGCATGGAATATTCAA
>Ga0114938_1001153_pt1 | contig 18588 bp, 8 predicted proteins | sample AshMeaBigSpring_FD_88675 | JGI IMG/M metagenome (GOLD analysis project Ga0114938, IMG submission 88675) | Groundwater microbial communities from Big Spring, Nevada to study Microbial Dark Matter (Phase II) - Ash Meadows Big Spring | ecosystem: Environmental > Aquatic > Deep subsurface >...
CGGGCCATGAACGGGTAGGACGCCGCCCCGACCGCCTGGCCGAAGATGCCCACCAGGATCAGCATCACGCGCAGGCTGAAATTGAGGACCGCGATGCTGCCGGCGGGGAGGTAGGAGCCGAAGAAGCGGAAAAAAAACTCGGTCGAAAAGGCCATGGTCAGCCCGACCATGAGCGGCAGCGTCAGGCGCAGGTAGGCGCGCACGTCCGGATGGCGCCACTCCCAGGCCGGATGAAACCGCAGGCCCAGCCGCCGCGCCCCCACCCACTGCAGCAGCAGGTTCCCGCCGAACGCCCCGGCCAGCACGCCCCAGGCGAACCCTTCGATCCCCAGCCACGGCCCCAGCAGAAGGCCACCGGCGATGATCCCCAGGTTGTAGACCAGCGGCGCGAGCGCCGGCATCAAAAAGTGCTCCCGGGCGAACTGGACGGCCATGAGCAGGCCGCCGGCGAAGAAGAACACCTGCGCCGGCAGGATGATGCGGGTCATGCGCACGGCCGCGGCCATCGCCTCCGGGTCTTCCAGGCCCGGCGCGGCCCAGGCCACAAGCCGGGGGGCGAAGACCATGGCGATGGCCACCCCCAGCGACGCCACAGCGCCGAAAATGCAAAGGAGGTTCGAAAACACCCGGCCGGCCTCGGCCTCGCCCTGCCGGATCAGCCGGCGCGTGAAAAGCGGGATGAAGGTCACCGAGAGAAAGCCGCTCGCCACCACGTGGTTCAGGATCTCCGGCAGAACGAAGGCGATCTGGTAGGCGTCCACCTCGGCGCCGGCGCCGACCCGCCAGGCGATGGCCATTTCGCGCAGCAGGCCGATCACGCGGCTGAGGAAGACCGACGCCATCATCACCAGCGATGCGATCCCGACCTTTTCGTATATCGATGCTTGCATAGAGATCTCGCGCTCCGGCCGCCATCCATAGCCGATATCCGTTGTCGGAATCAACAGCGAACTGCCTGCTCCGCGCGCGAACGCTTGCCCTATTGTCGCCTGCCCTATTCCTTGACTTCGGTTCGCCGATTCCATAAAATCACTGTCTGATTGCATGGGATTCCAACTGCGGTCGATCTCAGCAGGCGGTTGCCGACATGGCCCACAACGGGCGATTGCCCCAGCGCATCACGGCGGTTCTGGTCTACGGTCGTCTGCCGCTCGTATTCGGCGGCATGATCTGCGCCGTGGCCGTGATGTGGAACCAGAGCCCCATGCTTTACATGCTCGGGGTCGTCCTGCTTTTCATCTCCATGACCTTCGACCTGGTCGACGGCTGGTTCGCCGCCCGCTTTCATCCCCATCCCCAGATGGCCCAGTTGGCCGATCGCATCCTCGACAAGCTCATCTACTCGATCATATTTCCCCTGGTGGCGGTGGGCTGCATGTGGCGGCTGCACTATGTGCTGCCGGACCCCAAAAAGACCGAACTGTTGCACGCGGTGCTGGTGCTCTTCCTGGCGATCACCGTGCTGGTGCGCGACAACTTCGCCCACTTCATGCGCAGCGTCGCCCTGCGCTTCGACCAGGAACTGGAATACCGCGAGTTCACGCGCCTGCGCACCATCGTGGCCGCGCCGGTGGGCGCTTTGCTGTATGCCTACGCCTTCTATATCCCCAACGGAGAGCCCTCGCTCGTCTACCGCTGGATCGCCCGGCTGGGAGAGGCGCCGCTGCGGACGCTGTTCTTCATCGAAATCGTCTTCCTGGTCATCAATTTCAGCTCGATCGCCGGATACATCCGCAAGTACGGGACGCTCTGCCTGGACGACCTCTGCCTCGGCAATGTCCAGCTGCGCCGCAGGATCCTGGCCTTTTTTCCCAACGCCCTCACGGTCATGAACGCCATGATGGGCCTGCTGGCGGTGTTTTTCGCCTACCAGGACCGCATCCGCGAGGCCTCGCTGCTTCTGATCGGGGCGGCCCTCTTCGACAAGCTGGACGGCGCCGTCGCCCGCCGGCTCGGTCTGACCGAGCCGCTGCCCGGCCAGCACCCGGAGCCACGCAAGATCACCCTCGGCGGGGTGCTCGACGACATTTCCGACGCGGTCAGCTTCTGCATCGCGCCGGCGTGGATCTACTACTTCCTGGTTTCGGATCTCCGCGACCCCCGACTCCAGGAGCTGCCCTATGCCCTCGCCGCGGTGTTCTACGCCCTGGCCGGAATCGCGCGACTGACCTATTTCACCTTGGACCGGCATCCGATCCCCGGATTCTTCAAGGGCATGCCCAGCCCGGCGGCCGCACTCCTCGTGGTGGCTCCCATGATCATTTTGAACCAGGCCGTCAACGAGGCCTCGACATCGGTCCCCTTTTGGGGCATGGTCTGCTTCGGCATGATGATCGCCGCGGCCGTCATGATGAACCTCTACCCGATCCGCTATCTGCACGCCGGCCGGTTCATGAGCCGGCATCCCTGGTTCGGCCGCGCGACGCTGCTGCTGCTCATCTCGGCCTTCACCCCCTTTTACGGCTACTGCTTCCTGTTCTTCATGGCGCTCTATGCACTCTCACCGCTCGTCACCTGGCGCATCGACCCCCAGGATGCCTCCCGCGAAACCCGCAGCAAAACGGCGCGCGCCCACTGATCGGCGGTTTCGTTGAAGTCCGCGCACGCCATTCGGGAGGCCTCAGGAAGCCGCCTCACGGGTCGGTGGAGCGGCACCTGAATCCGAAATCCGAAGCGCGAAATCCGAAACAAACGGGTTGAGCGACTCCGAAGGCACTTAAAGCCTCCCGCCGCCATCCGCCCCTCTTGCCAGACGCCCGGATTTGCACTATCTCTTAGGCACGAAAATAAGGTTTAAACTGTATCGTCAACCTGCAGACAGGATGTTCCCGCCGGCGATACCGGGTTGCTCCGGCAAGGAGTTGATCCCAGAGGGCGGCAGATAACCCCAAACCAATCCCGGTGAATGACGGCCCGCTCAATCCAGCGGGAGGCCTCCATGACCGACGCGCTCAAATCCCTCGGGTTGTGTTTAGGTGCATCAACGGTTTCACTGGTTCAGGTCGAACAGGATCGCACCGGCGGAGGATCGGCGCCGCGCATTCGCGCCCATGCCGTTCATGTCCACGAGGGCGACCCCAAGCGCACCCTGGTCCAGGCCCTGGCGGGCATCGACCTGGCGTCTTTCGACCGGATCGCCGCCACCGGCCGCAAGTTCCGCAAGTTCGTCAATCTGACCTCGATCTCGGAGCCGGAGGCGGTCGAGTCCGCCTACCCGTTTCTGAAGCCCCCCGGGGTCGAGTGCCCGGCCGTGGTGTCCGCCGGCGGGGAAACCTTCATGGTCTATGTCCTGGACCGGAGCGCGCGCATCGCCAACGTGATCACCGGCAACAAATGCGCCTCCGGCACGGGCGAGTTCTTCCTGCAGCAACTGCGGCGCATGAATGTCGGCCTGGAGGAGGCCGCCCGGTTCGCCGCCGTGGAAAAGCCCCACCACGTCTCCGGCCGCTGCTCGGTGTTCTGCAAGTCGGACTGCACCCATGCCACCAACAAAGGCATCCCCAAGGCCCAGGTCACCGCCGGTCTCTGCCAGATGATGGCCAACAAGATCCTCGAGCTGCTCAAGAAGGTCGAGCGCCGTGACATCATGATCACCGGCGGCACCGCCCAGAACCACATGATGATCGAATACCTGCGGCGCGAAATTCCGGGGTTGATCGTCCCGGCGGAAGCTCCTTTCTTCGAAGCCCTCGGCGCCGCGCTATGGGCGCTCTCCCACGAGACCGCGCCGTTCCCGGGCATGGCCCACCTGTTCGCCGAGGGCGCGGTCGCCTTCGACCGCCTGGCCCCGCTTCAGGATTTCGCCGCCCGGGTCGACTTCAAGTCGATCGCCACCGACACGATCCGGCCGGGAGACATCTGCGTTCTGGGGCTCGACGTGGGCTCCACCACCACCAAGGCCGTGCTGATGCGCCGCTCCGATAACGCCCTGCTGGCCTCGGACTACCTGCGCACCAGCGGCGACCCGGTGGGCGCCTCGCGGCGCTGCTACCGCTCGATCCTGGAGCAGGTGCGTCGCCAGGTGGACCCGCGCCGGATTCATGTCACCGGGTTAGGGGTGACCGGCTCGGGCCGGCAGATCGCCGGGCTGCACGCCCTCACGGACGGGGTCATCAACGAGATCATCGCCCACGCCACGGCGGCCGTCCATTTCGACCCGCAGGTCGACACCATTTTCGAGATCGGCGGCCAGGACGCCAAGTACACCTACGTCACCAACTCGGTCCCCTCGGACTACGCCATGAACGAGGCCTGCTCCGCCGGGACCGGCTCGTTTTTAGAGGAATCGGCCTTCGAGACCCTGGGCGTGCGGGTGGAGGATATCGCCGCCGTAGCGCTCCAGGGGCAGCGGCCGCCCAACTTCAACGACCAGTGCGCCGCCTTCATCGCCTCGGATATCAAGAACGCAATCCACGAGGGCGTAGCTCGTGAGGACATCGTCGCCGGGCTGGTGTACTCGATCTGCATGAATTACTCCAACCGCGTCAAGGGCAACCGCCCGGTGGGCGAGAAGGTCTTCATGCAGGGCGGGGTGTGCTACAACCGCGCCGTGCCGCTGGCCATGGCCGCGCTGGTGGACAAGCCGATCGTGGTGCCGCCGGAGCCGGGCCTCATGGGCGCTTTCGGGGTCGCGCTGGAGGTCCGTAAGCGCATCGAGAGTGGGCTCATGGCCGAGAAACTCTTCGACCTGGAAAGCCTGTCCGACCGCGAGGTCGTCCACGGCCGCTCCTTCACCTGCCGGGGCGGAAAGGAAACGTGCGACCGGCGCTGCTCCATCAACGTCATTGAAGTGGAGGGGCGGAAGCACCCTTTCGGCGGGGCCTGCAACCGCTACTACAACCTCCGCCACCGGGTGCGCTACGACGTTGAGGCGCTCGATCTGGTGAGCCTGCGCCAGAAGCTGGTCTTTGAGACCTACGCCGCAGCGGCCCCGGGCGGCGGAGCGTCGGCCGGCAGGGGCCGGGTCGGCCTCAACCGCAGCTTCCTCATCAACACCTTCTTCCCACTCTACTCCCATTTCTTCACTGGCTTGGGATTTCAAGTGGTGCTGCCCGACCGGCCCACCCAGGAAGGCATCGACCAGCGCGGCGCGGCCTTCTGCTACCCCGTGGAGCTGGCGCACGGCTTCTTCGACACGCTGCTCAAGACCGAACCGCCGCTGGACTTCATCTTCCTGCCGCACTTCAAGGCCGTCCCCAACCTGAAGGACGAAGGCAGCTCGCAATCGCAGGTCTGCCCGCTCGTCCAGGGCGAGACCTACTACCTGCAGACCTCGTTCCGGCCGGCGCTCGACCGGCTTCGGCGGCAGGGCACGCGCTTGCTGACGCCGCTGCTGGACCTTTCGCAGGGCGTGCAGAGCGCAGAGGCGCCCCTGCTGGAAGCGGCCGGGCAGATGGGCATCGGCCGCAGGGCGGCGCAGGAGGCCTTCGCCTTCGCGCGGCAGCGCCAGCTCGATTGCTTCGCGGCCATGAAAGCCGCCGGCCGCCAGGCGCTGGCCGAACTGGAATCCCGCCCGGACAGGTTCGGCGTGGTCATCTTCTCGCGGCCCTACAACGGCTTTGCCGAGGAAGCCCACATGGGCATCCCCCACAAGTTCGCCTCGCGCGGGTTCATGGTGATCCCCATGGACTTCCTCGACCTGGAGAAGGAGCGCTCCAAGCGGCACATGTACTGGGGCATGGGCAAGCTCCTCATGAAAGCCGCGCGCCGGGTCGAGAAACACCCCCAGCTTTTCGGCACCTACATCACCAACTTTTCATGCGGCCCGGACTCCTTCGTCATCAGCTACTTCCGCGACATCATGGGCCGCAAGCCCTCGTTGACGCTGGAGCTCGACAGCCACACGGCCGATGCCGGGCTCGAGACGCGCGTGGAGGCGTTTCTCGACATCGTCAGCGCCTACCGCCAGCTGCTCGCCCGCCGGCTGATCCCCTCCCGCGCGAGCGCCTTCTCTCCGGCCCGCACGCTGCTGAACGAGGGCCGCGCCCGGGTCGTGACCTCCTCGGGCGAGGTCCTGCCCATGACCGACCCCCGGGTCACCGTGCTGATCCCCTCGATGGGCCGGCTCGGCAGCGAGGCCGTCGCCGCGATCCTGCGCGGATACGGCCTGCACGCCCGCGCCGGCCGCGAGAACGACGAGGCGATCCTGAAGCTCGGCCGCGCCAACACCTCCTGCAAGGAGTGCCTGCCGCTCATCCTGACCACCGGCACCCTGCTCGGCTACGTCCAGAACGGCCGGCGCGCCGACGAAGTCGTCGTGTACTTCATGCCGACCGGCTCCGGCCCCTGCCGGTTTGGGCAGTACTACATCTTCATGGAGGACCTGGTCCGCCGCATGGAGATCCCGAACGTCGCGATTCTGGCCCTGTCTTCGGACAACTCCTACGTCGGCATGGACAAGAACTTCGAGCGCCACGTCTGGTGGGCGATGATCGTCTCCGACGTCATGGAGGACATCCGCTCGATGCTTCTGGCCGACGCCGTCGACCCGGCCGCGGCCGTGACGCGTTTCGGCGAGGAGTGGCAGGCGATCCTGGCGGTGATGGAGAAGGCCGATTTCGGCCTTTTGATAAAACAGCTCACCGCCTGCGCGGAGCGCCTGCGCCGCGTGCCCCTGCGGCGCCCCCCGGCCGAGGTCCCGACCATCAGCCTGACCGGCGAGATCTTCGTGCGCCGCGACGCGCTGTCGCGCCAGTTCCTCACCGAGCGCCTGGCCGAGAAAGGCTTTGCCACGCTCTGCGCGCCGGTCGCCGAATGGGTGCACTACTGCAACTACCTGGTCGCCCGGGGCTTCAACCAGAAGCCCATGACCGCCATGCAGAAGTTCAATCTGAAGCTGCGCAACTTCTTCCAGGGCCGGTACGAGAGGCAGATCAAGTCGGCGCTGGCGCGCTCCGGCCTGGTGAAAGCCGCGCCCCTGGACGTGGCGACCGTCATTGAACACGCGCGCCCGCACCTCTCCCCCAATCTCATGGGCGAGGCGGTCCTGACGATCGGCGGCTCGCTGAGCGAAATCATCCGCCATGCCTGCGGGGTCATCGCCATCGGGCCCTTCGGCTGCATGCCGAACCGCATTTCGGAGGCGATCCTGAGCGAGACCATGACCAGCCGCAACAAGCTGGCCGCCGACCCGGCCAACCCGACCCTGCGGGCGGTTCTGAGCGAAATCGACGATCTGCCGTTCCTGGCGATCGAAACCGACGGCTCGCCGTTTCCCCAGCTGATCGCGGCCAAGCTCGAGACCTTCCTGCTGCGGGCCGAGCGCATCCACCGACGGATGCGGTCCGCCGGCGGACACGCCTGAAGTGGGCCGGCCGGGAGCCAGCGCCATGCCGCCCGCCGACATCGTGCGCCTGCCGCCGCCGCGTTTCGAAGGGCCGGTTCCCATCGAGCAGACCCTGCTCCTCCGGCGCTCGATCCGGACCTTCTCCCGCGACCCGCTCACCGTGGACGATCTCACCCAGCTGCTCTGGGCCGCTCAGGGCGTCACCCACGCCCAGGGTTATCGCACCGCGCCTTCGGCCGGCGCCCTCTATCCGCTCGCGCTTTACGCCGTCGTCGGACATATGGTGGGGTTGGCCGCCGGGCTTTACCGCTACCGCGGCCGCGTGCACGCCCTGGAGACGCGGTGCGGGGGCGACCTGCGGGCGGAGCTGAGCGCGGCGGCGCTGCACCAGCGGCCGGTCGAACGCGCCCCGGTCACGTTCCTGTTCACGGCGGTCTACGGCCGGATGAGCGCGAAGTACGGCTCCCGCGGAGTCCGTTACGTGGACATGGAGGCGGGCCACGCCGCGCAGAACCTGTGCCTGCAGGCCGTGGCCCTGGACCTCAAATCGGTCGTGATCGGCGCCTTTCAGGATGCCGCGGTCAAGCAGGTCGCCCAGCTGCCCGCCGATGAAGAGCCGCTGTATCTGGTGCCGGTGGGGAAGTGAGAAGAAAAAGATACTCGATACGGGATGCGGGATGCTCGATAAAAGACAAGCGCAATCCAACACTGCCATCGGGGATCGAGCATCCAGTATCGAGCATCACCTTCTATCGCACGGCTGACCATCGAGCTTTCAAGTGGCGGCGCTATTGACACCACACGCTCAGAAAAAGGCCATCTGGGGCTGGGCCCTGTACGACTGGGCCAACTCCGCTTTCGCCACCACGGTGATGGCCGGTTTCTTTCCGGTGTTTTTCAAGCAGTACTGGAGCCACAGCACCGACGTCAATCTGAGCACCGCCCAGCTGGGGTACGGCAACGCCGCCGCCGGGCTGGTGATGGCCCTGCTGGCGCCGGTCATCGGTGCGGCGGCCGACACGGCCTCGGCCCGCAAGCGCGGGCTGGTGGGCTTCGCCTACCTGGGAGCGCTCGCCACCGCCGCCCTCTACCTGGTCGGACAAGGGCAGTGGGCCTGGGCGATCTTCTGCTACGCGCTCGGGGTCATCGGCTTTTCGGGGGCCAACGTGTTCTACGATGCGCTGCTGCCGTCCGTGGCGCCGCCCGCGCGCATCGACACCGTATCGAGCCTCGGCTATGCCCTGGGCTACCTGGGCGGCGGCCTGCTGTTCCTGCTGAACGTGATCATGACCCTCTCGCCGCGGACCTTCGGGCTCGCGGACGCGGCGGCCGCCGTACGCCTTTCCTTCATTGCGGTCGCCCTGTGGTGGGGCGTCTTCACCGTCTTTACGATCCGGTGGGTGCCGGAACCGCGTCCGGCGGCCGGCATCGGGCTCCTGCCGGCCGTCGCCGCCGGGGTCCGGGAACTCGGCGCGACGTTCCGCAGGGTCCGCCGGCTCAAACCGATCTGGCTGTTTCTGCTCGCCTACTGGTGCTACATCGACGGGGTCGACACCATCATCCGCATGGCCGTGGACTACGGGCTTTCGCTGGGCTTTTCGTCCCAGGACCTGATCGCGGCCCTGCTGGTCGTGCAGTTTGTGGGGTTTCCGGCGGCGCTGGTTTTCGGCCGGCTCGGCCGGCGCTGGGGGCCGCGACCGGCCATCTTTCTGGCCATCGCGATCTACATGGGTGTCACGGTCTGGGCGGCGATGATGACGAACCGCGGGGAGTTCTACGTCATGGCCGTGATCATCGGGCTCGTCCAGGGCGGGATCCAGGCGCTCAGCCGGTCCTATTATGCGCGGCTGATCCCCGCTGAGCACCCGGCCGAATTCTTCGGCTTTTACAACATGCTGGGCAAATTCGCCTCCATCGTCGGCCCGGCGCTGATGGGGACCGTGGGGCTGCTGGTGCGGCGGGCGCTGATGCCCGCGGCGCCGGACGCCGAACAGTTGGCCCGCATCGGGCAGATCGCCTCGCGCACGAGCATTCTGTCGCTGCTGGTCCTGTTCGCCCTGGGCGCGGTCCTGCTGTGGCGGGTCAAGGACCCTGCCGCCATCCGGGGGGAAGATCAGACGCCGGGCCGCTGAAGCCGGCGGAGCCAGCTCTGGATCCGGCCGGCGTGATTGGAGAAGATCCAGTCCACCCCGCGGTTGATCTCGCGGACCAGAACCGGCAGCGAGCGCGGGTAACCCGTTCCGATCAGCTGCCCGGCGGCATGGTGCCGCCGGATCAAGGCCTCGCCCACCAGGGCATAGTGGCCGGCAACCCCGGCATAGCCTTTCCGCAGGGCGAGCCTGCTCAGCTGCGGCAGATTCATTCGGGCCACCGGGAGACAGGCGGCCGGCGGGCAGAACGGCGTCCGCCGAAACATCTCCGGCGCCAGGGAGAGCAGATGGAAATCCGTGCCAGGCGAAAGAGCCGCCAAAAGGCCCTCCAGGATCCGGTTCTGCCGGCCGGGCTCGGGATAGGCTTCCTGCTTCACCTCCACCATGAGGTGCGTTTTGCCCCCGTAGCGCGTGATCACCTCGGCCAGGCTGGGCAGGCCGGGGCAGTGCCTCCGCAGCGCTTCGAAGGTGCAGCCCGCGACCTCGCGGGGCACCCCGAACACCCGCCGGAGGTCGGGATCATGGATCACCACCGGAACCAGGTCGCGGGTCCAGCGGATGTCGCATTCGATTCCCCAGACGCCCTGCGCCGCCGCGGCATCGAAAGCGGGCAGCGTGTTTTCAAGGACGCCCCGGCCGTCGTGTTCGCCGCGATGGGACACGACCCGGCAGCGGGCCAGGCGCCGCAGATCCGGCGCGGCCTGGGGCCGCCGCTCGAAGCTGCGGTCGATTTGGTGCAGCAGCCGGCTCTCTATCCGGTCGAAAAAGCTCATCTTAAAAAGGCCTCATGGGCGTTTTCTGCTTCGGATGGTGCTTCGAATTTGGGATTTGACCCCGGACGGTCCCATCCGGGTATTTCTACGTCAAATGAGGGAAGATATCCATGAGCGACTTGCGACGGCTCGTTCAAGTGTGCACCACCTTCACCCTGCTCCGCGAGGGTCAACTCGATCATTTCACCCGGCATGGGCTCAACCCGGAAATCGGGATCGACGCCGCGGCGATCGAACGCTATTCGCCCGGCGACTTCGCCGCGGTGGCGGACATCCTGCACGGTCACGACCTCACCGTGACCCTGCACGCCCCCTTCGTGGACCTCTCCGCCGGCTCCACCGATCCCGCCATCCGCGCCGTCACCCGTCGCCGCTTCGAGGAACTGCTGGAGCTGGTCCCGGTGTTCCGGCCGCGCACCGTCGTCGCCCACGCGGGCTATGAATGGCAGCGCTACGAATACTTCCGCAGGACCTGGCTGGATCACAGCGTCGCGTTCTGGAGCGAGATGGCCGACCGTCTGAACCGCGCCGGCTGCCGGCTCATGCTCGAAAACGTCTATGAGCACGGACCGAACGAGATCCTGGAATTGTTCGAGCGCCTGAACGGCCAGGGCGTCGGACTCTGCCTGGACTGCGGCCATCTGACCGCCTTCGGCCGCGCGCCTCTCCAGGATTGGCTTCAGGTCTTGGGCGGCTTCATCGGTCAGCTCCATCTCCACGACAACGGCGGGGAGAGGGACGACCACCTCCCCATGGGCCAGGGGCGGATCGACTTCCGCCCGCTTTTCTCCCATCTCAAGTCCCAACGCGCGAGCCCTCCCGTGGTGACCATGGAAGTTCACCGTCCCGACGACATATGGCCGAGCCTGGAGTACCTGGAGCGGCTCTGGCCGTGGTAGCAGATGTCGCTCGTTGCGGTCATTCCGGCATTCGTGCTTGTTTCGGATTTCGAATTTCGGGTTTCGAATTTGCAGCGCTGCGCACCGCAGTGGCGGCTTTCCTGAAAAACCAGATGCGCCGATGAATCAATTGGACTGCGATGTCTTGATCGCCGGCGCCGGCCCGGCGGGCGCCACCGCCGGGTTCATCCTCGCGCGACACGGCCTGAAAACGGTCCTGCTCGACCGCTGCGCCTTTCCGCGGCCCAAGCTCTGCGGCGGGCTTCTGACCTGGAAAACCCTCCAGGGCCTTGAACGCATCTTCGGGTTCGATCCGCCGGCGCTCAAGGCCGCCGGTCTGATCGGCCTGGAGGCCCGGCGCTACACCGTCGCCGGCCGAAGCTCCAAGAGGTTCACCCGCCGCCTCACGGACCCGTTCTGTCTGATCGAACGCGAGGCGTACGACGGGTTCTGGCTCCGGCAGGCCGTTTCGGCCGGGGCCGAGTTCGTTCCCGACGCCGCGGTCGTCGCGTTCGACCCGGTCCGCTGCGAGATGCGCACCCGTGACGGGCGGTCCTGGAGGGCGCGGGTCGCGATCGGCGCCGACGGCGTCGACAGCCGCGTCCGGCGGGCCCTGGTGGACCGCGGGAACCTCCGTCCGCCGCGCCGCCGAGGTCGCGCAGCGGCCCTTGAATGCTTCGCCTTGCGCCGGCCGGGCGTTTTTCGCGACCATCCCGCCGTCTACTTCGGGCACGTGCGCCGGGGATATGCCTGGTCCTTCCCGGGGCCCTCGCACCAGGTGCTGGGAATGGCCGCCCTCAAAACTCCGGGGCGGCGCATCCAAGAGGACTTTCGCCAGTTCATGCGGGGCCTGAACATTGCGGACTCCGACCGGCTGCGGCTGCACGCGCACGGCCTGCCGTACGGCAACTATCTGGGCACCCCCGGGCACCGGAACGCGCTGCTGGTCGGAGACGCCGCCGGCCTGGCCGACCCCCTCCTGGGGGAAGGCATTTATTACGCCCACCGCAGCGCCGAGCTCGCCGCCCGGGCGGTCCTGGAGTGCGTCGCATGGCCGGACAGGGCCCTCGCCGCGTATCGCGCCGAATTCCGCCGCCAGCTGCTGCCCGAGATGCGCTACGCCTGGGCCGGCCGGCAGGTCCTCTTCGCGCTGCCCCCCCGTCTGCAATACCCCTTTCTCAGCCTTTTCCTGCGGCTGGTGCCGAAGATCGCCGAACAGACCATCCACGGAAAGCGCAGCTTCCGCTGGTTCCGGCTCAAAACGCCATGCCCACGCTGAAGTGCAGCACGTACCGGTCTTCGTCGCGCTTTGGGTCGCGGTCCGGGTTCACGGCGAAATCCACGCGCGCCGGGCCGACCGGCAGCAGGTACTGCAGCCCCGCGCCCACGCCGGGCCGGAAGCCCCGGAAGAAATCGCCCAGCGTGTCGGAGAGGATCTGCGAACGGTTGCGGTAGGGCGGCCGGCCCTCATCTTCGCGGGTGCGGTTGGGGGCGACGTTGCCGAAATCCGCGAAGAGCGTGCCGGTGAAATCGCCGATCAGCCGCTGGCGCAGCTCGACGCTCAAAACGTTGTAGCCCAGGCCGCCGGCAGGGTCGCCCGAGCTGTCGCGCGGCCCCAGCTCGGCCTCCTTGAAACTGCGCACGGTGGTCTCGCCGCCGTTGAAGAACCGTTCGGCCAGCGGCACCGTGAATTCTTCCTCGCCCGGGATGATGAGTCCGGTGGTGTAACGCAGCCCCAGCACGGTGGAGCGTGTGGCCGGAAGGAACAGGCGGGTGCCGCCGGTCAGGCGCAGGAAGGTCACATCCCCCCCCAGCCGGGTGTCCGCGCGCTCGACGGCGCCGAAGATTCTCTGCCCCGTGGAGGGAAAGAAGATGTCGTTGCGCGTGTCGTAGGTGGCCTGGGCCTTGACGCTCGCGAAGTTGTAGTTCTCGGCCAGGTTCTCTTCCTCGACGGCGGCCGGCGTGTCTGCAATGTCGGTCCGGCGGAAGGTGAGGCCGGCGGCCACCGTCAGGCTGCGGCTCAGCTCCTTGTTCAGGAAAAAGGTGCCGCCGGCGTCCCGCCGCGTAAAGGACGGCTCCTCCCGCCGCCGGAGAAAACCGGTCAGGTCGGCCCGCAGGTCCCTGCCGAGGAACCAGGGGTCCGTCAGGGTGCTCGACACCCCCTGGGTCTTGACGGCGCCGAGCGCCTCCGACGTCCACGACCGGCCGGTGCCGAGGAGATTCTTCAGGCGGTAGCCCGCGACCAGGCGCAGCCGCTCGTAGGATCCGTAGCCCGGCTCGATGAAGACCTCCTGGGACTGCGACTCCGCCACCGTCACGACCAGGATGCGCCGGTCTTCGGCGTCCGTCTTCTCCAGATCGATCTCCACCTTTGAGAAAATCCCGGCCCGGTAGAGCGCATTGAAACTTTCCTTCTCGCGCGCCAGGTCGTAGGGGTCTCCCGGCTTGAACTTGAGCCGCTCGCGGATGAACTCGGACTGCGTGCGCCGGTTGCCGCGGACCTCGATGCCCGCGATGGTGACCCGCGGCCCCGGAACGACTTCACCGGAGAGCGTCACCGCACCCGACGCGGGGTCCGTCCGCCCTGCGAGGTTCACGACCGCATCGGGGAACCCCAGGCCGCCGAGAATCTCCATCAGACGGGCTTTGACCACCAGCCGGGTGCGGCTGGTGTACGGCTGTCCGATGGTGCTGCGCCGCAGATCCTCCACTTCCCTGCGCGCATCGGCGGGCACATCTCCCGAAACCTCCAGGCGCTGCACCCGGTGCTGAACCCCTTCGTGCACCCGCACCGAGACGTCCACGCGCCGGCGGTCCTCCGAAAACGAATAGTCCGGCCCCGCGATGGCGGCATCCAGAAAGCCCCGGTTGCGGTAATAGTCGAGCACCGCCTCCGCCGCCGATTCCATTTCCGAGCGCACGAACGGGCGCTGTATCTGCGGCAGCAGCCCGAAGATCTCGGGCCGGAAGAACTCCTGGAGCGTATCGAGATCGATCGCTTCGTTTCCCGAAATCCGGATCTCCCGGACCCGCACCTGCGGGCCTTCGGACACATGGAACGTCACCGTCGTGATTCCCCCGGCCTGATCGATCGCATACTCCACGCGGGCGAAGACAAAGCCCTCGCGCTGGTAGGCCAGCTCCATCTGGAAGGCGGCGTCGTCGATGTCCGAACGCCGCTGCCCCCGCTGCTCGAAGTCGGCCAGCTCCGCCGCAGCGGCCTGGCGCAGCGCTGCGGCGCTCATTCCGGCATTGCCCTGAAAACGGATCTCCGCGGTGGCCAGCGCCGTCGCGGAGGGGGGCTCGGCAACGGCGGCGCAAGCCAGGACCAGGAGCATCGCTCCCAGGGGGATAAAGCGCAACGCAGCGCTTGGGCGATTTACAAAGCCATCACCGAAACCGGAACACAATCCGCACCCCCGCGTTATACTGGTCGAACACGTCCTTCTCGCCGGTCAGATAAAGGGTGTCCCCCTGGCGCAGCACGCCGTCGGCGACCCGGAACCGGGCGTTGATGGTTTCGTCGCCGGCGCGGGTGACCGAGCGGCCGAGCTCCACGTCGAAGCGCTCCAGCACGTTCTGAAGGTTTTCCGTTGCATCGCCGCCGGGCATGCGCATGAGAACGTCGCGCCCGATGAAGACGGCCACGTTGAGCCCCTGGCTCTTCTCCGCGGAATCGCCGCCGGGCGTCTTCGGCGGCTGTCCGGTCAGCACGAGCGCGAGCAGGTCCGCGTCGGGAAGCGGCGGCACCGAAGAAAGGGATACCGACGGCTCGTCATAGGGCCCTGTCACGACGGCGGTGATGTCGTAGCCGATCATGCGCGCGGTGCCGATCATGTCCAGCCGCGGCCGTCCGGGATCGACGGCCTCGAAATGGATGACGCCGCTGTCGAACTGCATCCGTCCGGCGGGCATGTAGAGCCGGGTGGCCTCCAGGTAGATCTTGCCGACCAGCTCCGGCGCCTCGCCGGTTCCGACCAGGCTCAGGTCCGGCCGCACCGCGCCCTTGACCAGGTTGTTCTTGATCTGAAACGGCTTGACGGCGCTGATGCGCACTTCGAAGCGCATGTCCCGGAGCGGGGCGGCGCGAAACGAAAAAAGCGAAAGCCCGGGACCGGCCTTCGGTTTGGCCGAGCCGGCGGTCAATCCCTCCGCCAGTCCGAAGTTCTTCGCAAAAAGGCCGTCCGTCAGGGCCAGGTTTCCGGAGAGCACCAGCCGCTCCATCGGGCCTGTCAGCCGCAGGTCCGCGTCGGCCCGTGCCTGCAGCGTCCGGCTGCGCTGCAGCAGCAGGTTTCGGCCTGCCAGCCGGAGGTCCACGACCGGCTGCCCACCCCTGGCCAGGAGGTCCGCGATCGACCCGGTCACCTCGAACGGGGCGCCGCCCAGCTCTCCGCGCAGGGAGCGGATCGTGAGGTCGCGGCCGGCGAACCCGGCGTCGACGCTCAGCGCCTGCAGCGGCGGAAAGTCCGCCTCCGGCCGCAGCTCGCCGTCGGTCAGCCGAAGGCTGCCCTGCAGGCGCGGATCGCGCAGCGGCCCCTCGATCTTCACGTCGGCATCCATCCGCCCGGCCACCCGGCGGATGTCCTTTAATCCGCGCGCCAGCCACCCCAGATCGGGAACGGTGAGACGGCCCTCCAGGGCCACGGTGCCCGCGAGCGGCGGCCGCCCGGCCGACCATTGACTGAAGTCCGGGTAGTCCTGCCAGGCGCCCGCCCCCTGGAACTGCGCATGGGTGCAGTGCACTTCGAGGGCCTGAAGCAGGATGCGGCGCGCGTCGATGGACACATCGACGCGGGCCGCATAGGGCCCGGGCGGGGCGTAGATCGACTCCGCCGCCAGGGCCATGTCGCGGCCGGTGATCTGCAGGGCACCCCGCGGGGCGGCCCAGGTGCCCTCCAGCTCGAGCCGGGCCTCTATGGTCCCCGCAGCGATCGGCCAGTCCGGCACCATCTGGTGCAGGAGTTCATGGTCCGGGACATGGATCGTGGCCGTCATCGCCAGCGCACCCGGCGGGAGCACCGGGCCACCCGCCGGGTCGATCGGCAGCGCTCCCGCCACCGCGACCCGATGCCCGGCCGGGCTGACCCATTCGAAGACGTCGATCCGCAGCCGCCGGCCCGCGTAGCTCAGATCGAAGCGCCCGGACAGGCTCTGGGGCTGCCTCTCCGCACCCAGCCGCCGGACCGTGCCATCCAGACGCATTTCAGGCGCGGCTGCGGTCCCCCCCAGGTGCAGGGAGGCATCCACGCCCTCCAGCCGCAGAGGCAACCCGGTCAGGCGCCCAAGCCAGCCGCCGCCGCTCATCTCGGCTAGCTCGGCCGTCAGATCGGACCGCCCGCCGGCCAGAGCCAGCTGGCCGCTCACGACGATGCGTCCCTGCGGGCCTCTGGCCGCGAAGCGCTCGATCAGGACGAGCCGGCCGGGTTCGTATCGCATCCGCGCCGGCCTCTCCAAGTCCAGGAGCAAATCCTCCCCCTTCAGGCTGAATTCGTCCAGCGTCGCATCGATCAACGTGCCGGCGGGAGTCCACGTCAAACGCCCGGCGGCCCGCAGCTTTCCGGCCGGGGTGTGTGTCTCGGCCGCTTCGATCGCCGCCTGGCGCCCGGCGCTGCGCGCCTTTATGCGAGTGTCCCGCAGCCGGACATCGCCGCCCTCGATCCGTTCCAACGCGAGGGCGAGCGCGCCGTCCGGCTGGTCGAGCGCACCGGAGACGTCGAGCGTCGCCGAGGCCCGCCCGCGCATCCAGCCCCACCGCGGGGCCAGCGCATCCAGATAGGGACCGATATCGCCGCAGAAAAGCTGGAGGCGGCCGGCGTCGAGACGATGAGACGCGAGGTCCCAGCTGCCGGAGACGTCCAGCCGGTCGCTGGCCTGGGCCAGCTTGATGGAGTGCGCCGTGACCGTGTTCCGCCGTTTGGAGACCCGCATGGACCCGGCCCCCAGGCGCTGCCCGTGCAGGCGCAGGTCAGCGAAGGCGGCGTTCAGCTCCCCGTCCGGCGAGCTCCACGGGCCGCTCAGCCGGGCCGTTCCCTGGGCGCGTCCCTGAACCCGCGGCCGCGCGCCGGCGATGGTCCATTCGGCCGGGAACAGCCGGACGGCGAGCCACTCCAGGTCGGCGACGTCGAAAGAAAACTCGGCCGTATCGATATGGCCTTCCGGCAGCCGCACGCTGCCGCTCCCGCTCAGTGTGTCCGCTCCCCGCCGGATGGAAAGCGTCTGCAGCAACAGCTGCTGCGGGCTGCAGCGCACGGTCAGGGACAGGCGGTCCATGAGCGTTCCGCCGATGCCGAGGCGCTCGCCGACCACGACGGCATCGGCTTCCGGCCGGCCGTGGGTGCCGCCGATGGTGGCGTCGGCCTTCAGACTGCCGGCGAGATCAAAGAGCGGCAGGACGCGCGCGAGGGTCTCCAGATCGGGGAGGTCCATGCGCAGAGTGCCCTTGAGCGGAGTGTCCGGTGGCGCCGGCGGGAGGCGGGTTTCCAGATGCCGGAGGGTTATCCGGTTCGGTCCCGCGGCCAGCTCGCCGCGGGGAATGCTGATATCGCCGGCGGCATACCGGCCCGAGAGCTCCAGGCGGTGCGGCGGCATGCCGGGCGACGGAGCGCGGTCTGTCAAGCCGATCATGGCAAGAAACCCGGGCAGATCCTCGCAGGAAAGCTCGAAGCGCCCGGACAACGCCGGCAGAAGCTCTGCCCAGGCGGCGTCCAGGAGGGGCCGCAGGGGGGCCTCCGCTGCGCTGACCGTCAACCGGCTTGGCCCTGAGAGGGCCTGGAGGTCGGTCAGCCGCACCCGTCCGTCCGCCAGCGATGCCTCCGCGAAGCCCCGGGCGAGCTCGATTCCCCGGATGTTGGCGTTGAGGACATGGATCCGAAGGCGGCCTTCGGAGGCCTCGGGACGCTCGAAGGGCACGGCCAGGTCGATTTCGGCCGACAGCTGTCCGGAAAAGGGCTGGAGAAACAGGGAGGCGATCGCTTCGATCGCGACGTCCTCGGCGTTAAGCCTGAGGTGGAGGGCTGGGGCCCCGGCGTCACCGGCCAGCTCGATCCGGCCGCCGCCAAGCTGCAGCCGGGCTTCGAACGGAACCGGGTCGTTCGGTCCGGTCAGGCCGATGCGGCCGTTCGCCGCCACGCGGCCGTGGCCCAGGTTCAACGCGTGAATCGCAACCGATCCCGGCACGAGCGCGAGATCGGCCGATAGACTGGTCCTTCCCGCCGCCATCTGCGGGTGGGACCAGCTCCAATCGGCGGCGGACAGCCGCACCCGCCGCCCGCCGGCGGCGTCCTTGCCGGCATCCAGGGAGATTCCCTCGAAACGGGTGTAGAGCGCGCCCCAGCGGATGGCGACCGCGGAATCGCGGACCTGCAGCGCCGGTATCGCCAGCGGCAGGAGCGGGGATGGGGCCGTTTCCGGGGGGGCGGGGTCGCCGCGGCCGAGCTCAAGCTCCGCCTGCAGCCCCTCGGCCTCGATGCGCATAGCGTCGA
>Ga0114938_1001155_pt1 | contig 18569 bp, 16 predicted proteins | sample AshMeaBigSpring_FD_88675 | JGI IMG/M metagenome (GOLD analysis project Ga0114938, IMG submission 88675) | Groundwater microbial communities from Big Spring, Nevada to study Microbial Dark Matter (Phase II) - Ash Meadows Big Spring | ecosystem: Environmental > Aquatic > Deep subsurface >...
GGGTTTTATACGTTAATTCTCCTCTTGATAGAATTACCTTGTATAAACATAAAAATGAGCCTAAAATTCAAAAAAGAATACAGGTAATTCAGGGAAAGGAACCAAGCATTGTTGTTTTGCAAAACAACTTATGGAATTTGTTTCCAGATAAAATGATTGAGTCCATAAATTGGATAAAAAGTCAATTTATTTTCGAGTTTTTAAATAAATGGAACAATAAAAAATTTGCTCAATCTATTCAAAAAGCAATAGATGCATTAGGGTTTAAAGATGTTATTTTATTCAATGACAACGATATGTTTCGTTGTTTTTATTTGCAAGAATATTTAAAACCTAGTGTAAGCATTTATTATTCTAGAGATTATATGCTTGCTGTGGATTATTGGAAATTGCATGGCGAAAAAATTGAGCCAGAATTAATTGCAAAATCCAATGTTTGTGTTGCCAATTCTACTTATTTAGCTAATTATTGCAAACAATACAATCCGCATTCATACTATGTGGGTCAAGGCTGTGAGTTAGATATTTTTATGAATGCACATACTACTCAAAAGCCATCAGATTTACAAAACATTGCATCGCCAATAATTGGCTATGTGGGTGCTTTACAAAGCCTACGATTAAGTATAGAAATAATTGCCCACATAGCTACACAACAGTCCAATTGGAATATTGTATTGGTTGGCCCAGAAGATGATGATTTTAAGAAATGCAGTTTACACCAAATGCCTAATGTACACTTCTTAGGTTCTAAAGAACCATCAAGTTTACCTGCTTATATTCAAGCATTTGATGTATGCATTAATCCACAAATTGTTAGTCAGGTTACAATTGGAAATTATCCTAGAAAAATAGATGAATACTTGGCCGTAGGAAAACCAGTGGTAGCAACTACCACAGAAGCTATGAGCATTTTTAAAGATCATACGTATTTAGCTAATACAAAAGAAGAGTATGTACAGTATATTCAACATGCTTTAGAAAAAAATAACGAAACATTGTATCATCAACGAAGAGCTTTTGCAGCTACACACACTTGGGAAAATAGTGTAGCAGCTATTTATGAAGCCATAAAAAATGTTATGCTCTAATTTGCCCAATCACATTCATCAATACCTCATTTTCGTAATTACTTATTTATGACCACAAACGCACCATTAACCATTGTTGTAGCAAGCGATAATCATTATTTAATTTTATTAGCCGCTTTAATAAAATCGATTGAAGATACAATTCGTCCCAATCAACCTATTGATATTTATATTATTGAAGATGGAACCACATTGGCTAATAGAGAAAAATTACAACGCTCTATCAACCCATCTATTACAACGCTTCATTGGCAAAAAATGGAAGAAGTAATTCCTGAAGGAATGAATTTGCCATTAGATAGAAGTTCTTATCCGCTTAATATTTACATGCGATTATTTATTCCGTATTTTATTCCAAAAGAAATAGAAAAGGTTTTGTATTTAGACGTAGATATGATTGTACAAAAAGATGTAACCACATTGTTCGAAAACAATTTATCAGAATATGTTGTAGCTGCCGTTTTAGACCCAAGAATAATTACGTTTGATAATAGTTGGGGTGGCGTTTTAAATTATGCCGACTTGGGTTTGCCAGGTAATACCAGTTATTTTAATACAGGTTTGTTGTTGATGAATTTGGTTAAATGGAGAGCTCTAGGTGTTACAGAAAAAATTATTCGTTGTATTGATGAGCATAAAAAATTTGCCAATTATCCCGATCAATATGGGTTAAATGTGGTGCTTGCTAATCAGTGGTTGCCATTAGATACAAAGTGGAATCATTTTTCAACCATTGAACCCAATGAACCTCCATTTTTAATACATTTTGTAGAAAGAAAACCCATTTACCAATCGTATAACTACAATAAAAAATTCAAAGAGATTTTTTATAATTATTTGAATCAAACGGAATGGAAGAATTTTAAGCCAATTGGAGAATCTTCTCGTTACATCAAAAAAATAAAAAACGTTGGCGATAAAGTATTGCAAATGCTGAAATTAAAATAGAACAACTACAAACGAATTGAATCTATAATTTATTGGTACTTTTGACCGCTATGGGACATAAAAAATTAGTTCGTTTCGAAGCTATTAAAGGCTTTAAAAATGTGTTAGAATATCCTGAAAATATGCAGGGAAATTGGCATTCATTTTTTCAAAATCAACATCCAATTACTTTAGAATTGGCTTGTGGTAAAGGTGAATATGCTGTTGGTTTAGCAAGATTAAACAATCAAATAAATACAATTGGTGTAGATATTAAAGGCAATAGAATTTGGAGAGGTGCTAAAACTGCACTGGATGAGCAATTAAATAATGTAGCATTCTTACGCACTGAAATTGATAAAATAACCCAATATTTTGCAGCAAATGAAGTAGCAGAAATTTGGATTACTTTCCCTGATCCTCAACTTACTTTATCTAAAGCAAAAAAGCGATTAACACATCCTAAGTTTTTACGCTTATATCAACAAATTTTACAACCCAATGGAATTATTCATTTAAAAACGGATAGTCCAGATTTATATCGGTTTACCAAATTGGTAATAGCAACTTACCATCTTACTATTATTACCGATTATGACAATGCTTATCAACAAAATAATATTTCTGATGAACTTAAAATAAAAACCTATTACGAAAGTTTAGACATAGCTAACAGTAAAAGAGTGCATTATCTATCTTTCAGTATCAATCAATTATTACCGATTGAAAAGGATGCTATTCTAAAACAGTTGATGTATGAACAAGCCACTAATTGAAAACGTTGATTTTTACTACGATGAAGGTGGCTATATGGTTTTAACAGCTCATTATCATTTACAAAAAGGCCATTGCTGTGGTTATGGTTGCAGACATTGTCCTTACGATTTTGAGTGTGTTCCAGAACCTAAACGTTCAGAAATGTTGGCCAAACAATTAACAACTGAAGAAGAACATCTTAACTATGCCCACCAAAAAAGCAACTAAAAAAAGCAAACTTTCTCAAGTTTTGCCAAGCGGCAAAAAAGACACTTCTTTTTTTGAACAAGTATACGATGTAGTAAGAGAAATTCCAGTAGGTAGGGTAACTACTTATGGTGCAATTGCTGCTTTTTTAGGTACAAAAAGTAGTGCTAGAATGGTAGGTTGGGCAATGAATGCTTCGTTTACAGTTTTGCCCAAAGTGCCAGCACACAGAGTGGTAAATAGAAATGGTATGTTAAGTGGAAAAGCCCATTTTGCAACGCCTACTTTAATGCAAGAATTGCTAGAGGCAGAAGGTATTACCATTGAAAATGATACCATTGTAAAATTTGAAGAAATATTTTGGGATCCTTCAATAGCATTGTAGTTATTTGCCTCTTTGAATATGAATAATTTTTAAGTTTAAAGTAAATAGCTCCCCATTTCTTTGAACTACAACTTTTAAGGTAGAACCAGCACTTTGTAATGTATTTTTAAACGATTGTATGTTTTTAGAAAAATTGGTAGCCACACCAATAATAATGTCATCTGGCAAAAAACCAGCTTTTTCTGCAGGAGAACCACCAATTACATCTACTACTCTAATTTCGTTATCAATTTGGTAAATACCTAAGCCAGTATATGCATAATCAAAAGCATCGGTAAAATGAGAATTTGGGGTTAAATGAATTGCCTGTTCAGGATAGTTTAAAATAACATTAAACCGTCTTAATAAATCATTGCCAATAATTCCACCTAAAAGTGGATAAGACGTTAGATTATATTCATCGTCAAAAATAGAAACGGGTACATTTCTAAATTTAAATGGTCCTAGTTTTAATGATTTAATTACTGTAGTATTCATTCTTTTTTTACCACCTAAGCCTTCTGCTTGTGTAGGATATTTTTTCCGCTTTCTTCCAATAAACAAACTATCGTTTACAATATCTTCAGAAAGTAAAAGATTAAGACCTGCACCTGTATCTAGTATAAACCTACTAAATACTGCACGTTCATCGGCAACAGTAGCTTCAAAAATTGGTAATGGTATAAAATTAGGATGCATTAAATATCCACCTTTCGGATATTTAAAATTGCCTGCAGTATATACTTCCATTTTTTGAACATCATAATTAATACGTACAATATATCGTTTCAGAAAACTGTATCCAATAATTCCATCTACTTTAAAGCCATACACACTTGTTAAAATGTCATAGTCGTTTATATGAAAATCTAAACTATCTACTTTTAAATTGGGTAAATTTAAAGTGTGGTTATACGTAAAATCTACCTTACGCATACTTGCAATGCCACGTATGGTTTTATTACTCTTTTCTCTTTTTAGTTGTAATTTTTCTACTGTAGCAGAATCAAAAGAAATGCCACCACTTCCTGTATCGAAAATAAAGTTTAAAGAATCTTTGTAATTGTCTACTGTTGCTTTAATTACGATAATGCCACCGGTAAGTTGCGTAAAAGAAAACTTAGTTAGTAATAGTGCTTTTGGTTGTCTAAATTGTTCTTGAGCAATCGAACTATATGCAAGTGGCAATAAAATAGCCAAGCATAAAATTTTATGTAATTTAAAAGTCAGCAGATGTATCATTTGCAAGCAGTGTTGCACTAATATACAATCTAAATACTAGTTTTAATTATTGTGTTATAGAATCGATAGATTTAAATAATCGAATACCCAACGCATCACCATTTGTAGCATTATTGGTAAGTACAACCACTACTACATTTTTGTTTTTATTAATGGCAATTAAACTTCTACAACCATACGTTCCTCCACTATGATGAATGATATTTGAATTATCATTTGATAAATAAATCCATCCTAAGCCAACTTTTTCTGTTGCACTTGTAAATGTAGGTAGATGACTAAGTTGAATAGATTTATGAATTGAAGAAGTAAAACTTGGCAGTTGGTATTTTCCATATTGTAATAAATCGGTTGTATTCGATTTTAATGCACCACATGCTGCTAAGCTTTTAAAATTCCAAACAGGTACTTCCTCACCTTTCTCATTATACCCTTGTGTAATCCAATTTTTTTCTTCAGCAGATAGTTTAATTTTTGTGCTGTTTAATGTAAGTGGAGTCATTATTTTCTCTTTCAACAATACATCAAAAGGTTTTTTATAAATGCGTTCTAAAATGGTTCCTAATAAGCCAACAGCTAAGTTGCTGTAATCGTATTTTGAGCCAGGCTTTGCAGTGTCTCTATAATTTTTTAAAAACCAGAACAATGCTTTGTCATCGTAGTTTTCGTATGGCTGTAAATAATTGGTTACAGTAAAATTCATGTTGATAGGAATTCTAGGTAAACCAGATGAATGATTAGATAAATGAGCCAATGTAATGCCATTTAAACCTTTGTTTTTAGCTACAGAATCGGGCAAAAATTGAATAATAGGATCGGTTAATTTCACCTTTTTTTCAACGATAGCTTGTGCTAATAAAATACCCGTAAACGTTTTAGTAATAGAGCCAATTTCGTACAATGTTTTATTGGTAGGCAATTGTTTATTGTCTTTTTTAGTTTCGCCATAATTATAAAAATAGTCTTTACCATTTGCATACACTGCAATGCTTAATGCTACATTTCCTTCAGTATTAATGTAGTTGCTAGCCAAAGAATCTACCGTTTTGTCTAATAAACTTTCTTTTGAATTATCTGTAGCTGCTAACTGTTTTTTTCTTGCATCTTCTTGATAAGGTTGAATAGCAAATACCACAAATTTTTGCAACGAGTCTGTACTTATTAGTAATTGAAATGGTACAACACCTTGCATTTTATATTTTAAAATACCGTTTTTGCTACTCTTAAATTCGAGGTTGCTAAATGGTAATAAGTTAATTATTTGCTTATTAAAAATAGATTGCCAACTGCTTTCATTTATATTTTTTTTGAATGTTTCTGACGCTAGCATGTAAGCACTATCTTGCTTTTTATAATTGAAATAGTAAATTAGCTGTTTTGCAACAGCATCGGTTTGTTTTTCTTTTTCTGAAAAATTGTTTTGTGCATTGCTAAATTGTAGGCACAAAAAAGCGACCATAAAAAGTAAAAATTTCATATTATGTGGTTGAATGTGTGTCGTATTTTTCTCAGCATAAATACACAATTATTTATAATTAAATGAATTGTATTTTTAGAGCATGCAATTTTATAATATTCAAGTTTTGTGGAGCGATATTCCACAAATGCAAACGCTGCAACTGCAAAAAATTCAACCTCAGTATTTACGGGTTTTACAAATTTCTTGGGGCATTTTTTTTGCCATCTTCGCCATTATTGCCATTGGATGTTTTATATGGATAGAAGAATTGAAAAATACAATAGTGATTGTATCTGCGGTTGCTGCATATCTTCTTGCACTAATACTCACTTTTGTATTGATAAACATTGCTTTTAAAACCAAAGCGTATGCCATTAGAGAAAAAGATATTGTTTATAGAACAGGATATATTTTTCAAGACATTCATATCATTCCACTCAATAGAATTCAGCATTGTGTGGTTCAAAGTGGGCCAATTGAAAGAAAATATCATTTGGCATCGCTTAGTTTATACACAGCTGCTGTAGGTATACATGATATTACTATTCACGGATTATTGCAAACAGAAGCAGAACAATTGAGAGAATGGATTTTACAACAGAAACAATTTAGCATTAGCCAAGATGATGGACTTTAGTTTACCACAAAGACAGTCGATAGCAGCTTTGCTAAATATAATTGTACGCACCACTAAAACTACTTTAGGATGGGCTTGGTTTATTTATGCATCCATTTTGCTCAAGCAAAACAACGATCAACCAAAGGAAGGAACAAGCTATATTCTGTGGGGAACTGTAGTAATTTTAGTATTTATTATTGGAAGAAGCATTGTTGAATGGCTACGATTTACCTTTTATATTCAACAAGAACAACTGATTGTAAACAAAGGAATTTTTACAAAAAATCAAATGATTATTCCTATTGAAAAAATTCAAACGGTACATATTGAACAGCATATTTGGCATCGAATGACAGCTACTTGCAAATTGATTATTGATACAGCAGGAACCAATAAAGAAGAATTAACCATTCATGCATTACCAACCCAAACGGCTGCTGCTATCAAAATACTTTTATTGCAAGAAAAACAGAGTGATACTCATTTTCAAACACCCAATAATCAAACAATTATTTCACTTTCTTTTACTGATTTATTAAAACTAAGTTTTACAGCTAATCATTTAGAAACGTTTGTTATTATATTCTTTTTTACCATTGGTAAACTAGACGATTTGGGAAAACTGTTTCATTTTTCTTCCACAGATTGGATTATTGAAAAAAGCATGGAGCAAGAGGCTATCAATTATTCTTGGCAATTAATTTCTACAGGCATAGCTATCGTTTTGCTGTTTTCTGTAGCAGCTTCTATTATAAGAATGGCTATTAAATATTATCACTTTACCATATCGCTTTCTGCAAAAGGTTTTGAAGCAAATTGGGGGCTTATACAACATAAACAAGAAATTATTCCAATTCACAAAATTCAGTTTATTGCTTGGAAATCGAATTGGATCAGAAGAAAAATAGGCATGTATTTACTGCATTTAAAAGCAGTAGGAGAAGATGAGTTGAAGAAGAATCAAAAGATACAAATACCTATTACTCAATTGGCTCAATTGCAAACAATGATTAAACATTATCAAGCCAATATTCCTTCCCAAATAAATACAGACATCAATACTGTACATCGGTCTTTTTTTTGGAGAATGTATATTTTATTTCAATTACCCTTTTTGGTGATTACAGGTGGTGTTTTGTTTTTTTGGATTGAATGGAAGGCTTTACTGCTCATTATAATTGCGGTTTATTGGTTAATTGCTGGTTTATATAAACTTAAAAATTTTCAATATTGGATTACTGAATCAGCTGTAAAAATTCAAACAGGTGTTTGGGGTAGAAATTATACCGTTTTAAACTGGAAAAAAATTCAATTGGTAAGTATAGCTCAATCGTTGTATCAAAAAAGAAAACAATTGGCAACATTAGAAATGCATACCGCTTCAGGAACAATTAAGCTTCCTTATATTGATGCTGAAAAAGCTTATTTTTTAGCAGATTATATTACCATGCAAATTGAAATGAAAGAAGAAGTGCAAGATCAAAATCAAGAAAATAACACAAACGTTAGCCAACTCATTCCATAAGCCAAAGCAGTCATGTAAATAAATTGTATGGTTGGCCATTTCCAACTTTTGGTTTCTCTTTTTACAATAGCCAAAGTGCTCATACATTGCATAGCCAATACATAAAATACCATTAACGATAAAGCAGCAGCAAGTGTATAAACTTTTGTGCCATCAGCATGTGTGGCTGTTTGTAGCTTGTTTTTTAGAGACGATTCGTCATCTTCTTCTACACTGTATAAAGTAGCCATTGTGCCCACAAATACTTCTCTTGCTGCAAAAGAAGTAATTAAAGCAATACCAATTTTCCAATCGTAACCCAATGGTTCAATGGCAGGTTCAATAGCTCTACCTAAAATTCCTGCATAAGAATATTGTAATTTTTCGGTAGATAATTGTTTTTCTAAACTAGCTGCTAAATGAGGTTGTTGCTGTATTTGTAAAGCATATTTGTTCTCAATGTTTTGCATGGTATCACCAGGTCCGTAAGAGCTTAAAAACCAAAGTAATAAACTAATTACCATAATTACTTTACCAGCATCAGTAACAAATATTTTAGCTTTTTCTACCATTGTTACACCAGCATTTTTCCAACGAGGTGCTCTATATACAGGAAGTTCTAGAATAAAGAAACTTTTCTCTTTTATATCAATAAAAAACTTGGCAATATAGCTAACAACCAAAGCCATAAATGTTCCTAAAAAATACAAACCCATCATTACCAAACCTTGTAAACTTAAAAATCCAAAGTAGTATTTATTGTCAATTACCAACGATATTAAAATGGTGTATACAGGCAATCTTGCACTACAACTCATGAGTGGTGTTACCAAAATTGTTAATAACCGTTCTTTTTTATTTTCGATATTTCTTGCACTCATGATGGCAGGAACAGCACAAGCAAATCCACTAATCATGGGCATTACACTTTTACCATTTAGCCCAACTTTACGCATCAGTTTATCACTCAAAAAACTAATTCTAGCCATGTAGCCAGTATCTTCTAAAATGGTTATGATGCCAAATAGAATCATAATTTGAGGAATAAAAATTACAATGCCTCCTAAGCCTGCAACAATGCCATTTACCAATAAATCAGACCACCAAACTGTAGGTAAATGATTGTTTAGCCAAGTACTCATACTGACAAATAAACCATCAATGCTGTCCATTGGAAATTGTGCCAACCAAAAAACACTTTGAAACAATAAAAACAATACGGCTAGTAAAATAATGTAGCCCCAAGTTTTATGTAACAAAATGCTATCTAATTTATCTGTAAATAACTTTTTCTCTAATGGATCAGGCTCTACAACATTTTGTTGCATAATGGTTTTAATGCGTTGATAACGCTGCATAATTTCTTCTGCTTGCGTTTTCGTAGGATTAAACTTATGCTCTACTTCAATTGCTTCTATAGCCGTTTGCATGGCTGCATCTAACGGAAAACTTTCATGATTAATTAGGTAGTGTACAGCAGCATAATCGCTAAGATTTGGTTGCAATGTTTGAACTGCTGTAATAGATGCATCTGCTAAGTTTTTATTATCTATAAAATCTCTAGCGGCAACTTTATGCAACGACTTACTTACTTGGTATAAAACCTTCTTTAAATTGCTAAGTCCTTTATTTTTTCTAGGATTTACCAATACAACAGGTACACCTAAATCTCTTTCTAACCCATTTACATCTATCTGTATCCCTTTTTTTTCTGCCAAATCGTTCATGGTTAAGGCAACCACAACAGGTAACTTTAAATCGATGATTTGACTACAAAACAGTAAGTTTCTTTTTAAATTACTAGCATCTGCAACCAATAATACCACATTTGCTTTTACTTCTTCATCGGCATTCATCAAAACTTTATATGCCACCCATTCATCTGCTCTTCTAGGATATAGACTATAAGTACCGGGTAAATCAATTAATTCGGCTTTTACTTCTTCTTCTAACGTAACAATTGCTGTTTTTTTATCAACTGTAACACCAGGAAAATTGCCAACTTTTTGGTTTAATCCTGTTAATGCATTAAACAACGAGCTTTTGCCGCTGTTTGGATTACCCACTAATGCAATATGTAGATCTGTTGTTTTCAATGTAAGAGTGCAAAAGTAAAGTTGCACACAAGTATATGGTTACGAGATTAGGAACAGAATTATGCCGCTTTAGGTAAAATATACTGAATGGCTACTATTTTTGTGCATTCTTAAACGATGATATATGAAAAAAATTGGGTTGTTGCTTGCTTTAGTTCCTTTTTTAGTTTTTGCTCAAAGCAAAAAAGCCCTAAAAAAAATGTGGGCAGAACAGCAAAAGGTAAATGCCTTATTAACTGCACAACTTCAAAAGCATGTACAATTTTTAGCAGACGATAAATTGGAAGGCAGACGAACCGGAACAGCAGGTGAATTATTAGCCGTAAAATATATTGTAAACGAATATGCACAAGCTGCCATTTTACCTAAAGGTACCAATGGATACGTTCAGCCATTTGAAATTAATGAAGGTAAAATAGTTGACGACAAATCTTTTTTAAAAGTAAACAATCAAACACTCACTATAAATCAACACTTTTTTCCATTGGCATTTAGTGCTTCATCTCAAACAAAAGCTCAGGTTGCATTGGCATTAAACGAACGCAATAAGCCTTGGTTTAAAGATGTAAAAGATTGGTTAGACGATAATCAACAAAATCCGCATTACGATATTGAAAGCGATATTAAAAAATACATTGATAGAGTAATACAAAAAGGAGCTACAGCATTATTTTTATACAACTCATCTAATCAAACAGATAACATTCAGTTTAATAAAAACGATAGTACTTTTACTGCTGGTATACCCATTATTTATTTAACAAAAAGTGGCATTGCTGAATATTTTAAAGATGCAGCAGCTACTCAACATATTGAATTATCTATTGCTATTCATGAAAGAAAAAGAACAGGTCATAACGTAGTGGCTTATATTGATAATCAAGCTGAAAATACGATTATTATTGGTGCTCATCTCGATCATTTAGGATATGGTGAAGATAAAAATGCATTGGATGCAGGCATGCTTATTCATAATGGTGCCGATGATAATGCTAGTGGAACGGCAGCTGTAATTGAATTGGCTAAACTGTTAAAACAATCTACTACAGCTAAAAACAACAATTATTTGTTTATACATTTTAGTGGGGAAGAATTGGGTTTGTTGGGTAGTAAATATTGGTTACAACATCCAACAATTGCAATAAAACCCAATTACATGATTAATTTAGATATGGTTGGAAGATATGATAGTGCAAAAAAATTAACGATTGGTGGTTTTGGAACTTCACCTGTTTGGCAAACTGTTTTTGAAAATACAATCAATAAAAATTTGGTTATTAAATTCGATAGTTCAGGAAGTGGTCCAAGCGATCATGCTAGTTTTTACAGAGCCAATATTCCTGTTCTATTCTTTTTTACAGGCAGCCATGCAGATTATCACAAAGCATCAGACGATTGGGATAAAATTAATTACGAAGCACAACGTGAAATTGTACAGTACATCGTTAAGTTAATAGAAACTACCAATACAAAAGGCAAGTTAACATTTACAAAAACAGCCGAACCTTCAATGGGAAGAAGCACTCGTTTTACAGTGAGTTTAGGTGTAATTCCTGATTATGGATTTACAGGTACAGGCGTAAAAATTGATGGTGTAAGTGCTGGAAAAATGGCCGAAAAAATAGGCTTAAATGCTGGCGATATTTTATTGCAACTAGGTGATTATAAGTTTGCAGATGTAAACAACTATATGCAAGCATTATCTAAATTTAAAAAAGGCGATACCACTAAACTTACTATAAAACGTGGTAATGAAGTTTTAGATTTTGAAGTTAGTTTTTAAACTTAATAATAGTTTTAAGCTATTGCTTATAAAAAATAACAATTAAAAGCTATTAACTTAAGTGCCATATTTGCACATCAATAAAAAAACGATTGCTACAGATTTGCTATATGATGTTTGAATACAAAAACATTTAAATCACATATAGTATGAGTAACAGAGTATTATCAATTGGAAGTCAATTTCCAGCGTTTAAGAAGAAAGCAGTAGTATCTATCGAAAAAGGAAAAGAGTTTGTAGAATTAACCAATGAAACTTCTGGTAAATGGACGGTTATGTTTTGGTGGCCTAAAGATTTTACGTTTGTTTGTCCAACAGAAATAGCAGAATTTAACAAAAAAGCAAACGATTTTTCTGACCGTGATGCCGTATTAATTGGAGCTTCTACTGACAGTGAATTTGTACATGCAGCTTGGAGAAGAGACCATAACGATTTACGTGATTTGAAATTTCCAATGTTGGCAGATACTTCAAAATCTTTAGCAGAAGAATTGGGAATTTTAGATGCAGAAGAAAAAATTGCTTACAGAGCAACTTTCATTATCGATCCACAGGGAATTGTACGTTGGGTAAGTGTGTACGATTTAAATGTAGGCCGTAGTGTACAAGAAGTATTACGTGTTTTAGATGCTTTACAAACAGATGAATTGTGCCCTTGTAATTGGACAAAAGAACAAGAAACACTTACTGCACAATTGAATTTAAACTAAATTTTTTGATTACCCCCTAGAAGATGGAGAGGCTTAATTGCAGCTCCATTTTTCTTATTATCATATTGTTTTATTATGAGTACTTTACAAACTATACAAAACGAAACATTTGTAAACCTGTTAAACGATTTACAAATATCACATTACGTTCCTACTAGTAATGTAGAAGCATTAATACAAACCGATGCAAGATTTATAAAAGACTTAAAAATTAACGTAGGAAACGTTTTAAGCAACACACAATACCTAAATAGAAAAGAAGCATTGTTGTTGGCTTTAAGCGTTGCTATTAATGAAAAGTTCGATTTATTAAAAGATGCATTTACCAATTTAGCAAAAGAAAATGGTGCTACAGATGCAGAAATTTCTGAAATAGTTGCTTGCACTTCATTAATGAATACCAACAATATTTTTTACCGTTTTCGTCATTTCATGAAAAAAGATTTTTATACCAATCAACCTGCTGGTATTAAAATGAGCATTATGATGAATCCTGTGTTGGGTAAAGAATTTTTTGAATTAACTAGTTTGGTATTATCTGCTGTAAATGGTTGCGAAATGTGTGTAACCTCTCATGAGCAATCTGTTTTACAACATGGAAGTAGCGAAAGCCGTGTATTTGAAGCTATTAAATTAGGAGCAATTATAAAAGGTTTAATTACGGTGTTAGCGTAGTTTTTGGTTGTGAATATAAATAGAAAACGCTACTGTCTTTTAAGCAGTAGCGTTTTTGTTTTAAATATATCATTACGCATAAATTTGTTCTACTTCTACTTTAAACTTCTCCATTACAACCTTTCTTTTTAAACTCAGTTTAGGTGTCATTTCGCCTGTTTCAACACTCCATTCTTTAGGTAACAATACAAATTTTTTAATTTGTTCTACCTGATTAAAAAAGCAATTTAGCTGTTCTACAATCTGGTTGTAATGAGCTATTACTTTAGGTTCTTTAATAGCGGCCTCCATTGTAGAGAATGAAATATGGTTTTCTTTCATCCAATTTTTTAATGCAATTGCAGATGGAACAATGAGTGCACCTACATACTTTCTTTCTGCACCTACAATCATGATTTGTTCAATAAACGGACTTTCTTTAAACTTATTTTCTAATGCAAGCGGAGCTACATATTTGCCACCGCTAGTTTTAAACATTTCTTTTTTCCGATCAGTAATTTTCAAAAATCCTTCTTCGTCAAAAACACCAATATCACCTGTGTGTAGCCAACCATTCATTACCGTTTCACTTGTTAAATCTGGACGTTTATAATAGCCTTCCATCACACAAGGGCCAGTTACTAAAATTTCTCCATCTTCTGCCAATTTTACTTCTATGCCTTCAATTGGTGGGCCAACTGTTCCAAATTTTTGTCCATTCAATGATTTTCTATTTACACAAATAACAGGACTATTTTCTGTAGGTCCATAACCTTCATACACAGGTATTTGTGCAGCATTAAAAATGCGTAACAACTTTAATTGGCAAGCAGCACCACCTGTTACTATAAATCGTACACGACCACCAAGTGCTTCTCTCCATTTTTTAAAAATTATTTTATTGGCAAGTTTTAGTTGAAAATTATACCAAAAGCCTTTATTCTCTCTGTTATCGTATTGTTCGCCCAAAGCAACCGCCCAAAAAAACAAGGCTCTTTTTATACCTGTAAGTTCGTTGCCCTTGGTCATTATTTTCTCAAATACTTTTTCTAATAAACGAGGAACGGTGGTAAAACCATCTGGCTGAATTTCTTTTAAATTATCACCAATTGTTTCTAAACTTTCTGCATAATAAATGCTAATGCCACTGTATAAATAAATGTAAGAAACCATTTTTTCGAAAATATGGTTCAATGGCAAAAAGCTTAACACCTTGCTTTCAGGAGCATCTTCAAAAGGAAAACTTTTTTTACTAAATACCACATTTGTATAAATATTATTGTGGCTAAGCATTACACCTTTAGGCGTACCTGTTGTGCCAGAAGTATAAATGATAGTAGCCAAATGTGCTGTAGGAACACTAGCTTTTATACGATTCATGGCTGCCAAATTACTGTCGTTGGCTAACGCTGTAATTTCTTGCCAATGCAATGCACCCGATACTTTATTAAACGTATAAATGTTTTTTAACGAAGGTACATTGTTGCTAATTGTTTTTACCTTTTGCAATAATTCTTCATCGCTTACAAATAAATATTTTACAGCAGCATCATTTAAAATAAATTCTATTTCATTGGGATTTGTAGTTGGGTAAATAGGTACCAAAATGGCACCAATTTGTTGCACTGCAAAATCTGAAAACAACCATTCTGGTCTATTGTTACTGATAATTGCAATTTTATCAGAACCTTCAGCAGTCATATCGTTACCACTTACACCCAATTCGAGTAAGCCAGCACTCAACTGATTTACAATTTGTTGCACTTGTTGTGTGCTATACGTTTTCCAACTACCATTTTCTTTGGCAGCCAACATATCTGTTTTTGGGAAGTTGGCAAGTTGATAATCAATACAATCGAACAAACGTTTTAAATTTTCCATACCACAAAATCGTTAGAAGTACTTTGAATATTAAGCAAAAGTTGAAATTCAAATTTAAACATACAAAATTTAACCACAACTTTAAAAGAATGTATTTTTTGCGTTTGAATTATAACCCATGGTTTTGCAGTTTTTAAAATATATTTTGTTATATGCATTTGCTTGAATGCTGATAAAATTTGTAATTTGAATAAAATATAATCATGCTAAGCCATAAAATTCAATTTTTACAACAACAGTTTATTCCGCTACTAAAAACACTTTCACCCAATCAAAAAGGAGTTTGGGGTGTAATGAATGCACAGCAAATGGTAGAGCATTTTGGTGATGCTGTTAAAAATGCAAGTGGTAAACTAATTGTTCCACAATTGTTATTTGATGAACAATTAGAAAAAATGAGAACTTTTTTAATGAGTGATAAACCGTTTAGAGAAAATACAATAAATCCTTTGATGGATAAAAATGGAATACCATTACGTTACCCCAACATGCAAGCAGCCATAGAACGTGTAGAAAGAGAATTGCAATATTTTTTCGAAGTATTTTCTGCAAATCCTGATTTAGAAACACGAAATGCATTTTTTGGAGAATTGAATTTTGAGATGAATGTGCAGTTGTTGTATAAACATGCCGTTCATCATTTAAAACAGTTTGGGATATTAGTAGCAGATTAATGCAAAATAAATACAGCCTAGGTTATTGTACCCACTAACTAGCAGAAGTTAAAACTCACATCTTAGTTTCGTAAAGACAAAAACTTTGGAGATTGTATATTACAATAAGCAATGCAGTTTAGCATAAAACCACAGGTTAATGGTTTGTAAATATCAATTATATTTGACACGTTAGTGCAAGTTTAAAACGAGTATATTCAGTTACTTCGAAAAACTAGTTAATGCAGTTGCAAATGAGCAATTTATAAAGCAAAAATTTTAAAAGTGGTAACTAAAATCTAGAATTCATTTTCATGCAAATTATTCATAAAATAGATCATTTCTTTTTTTCAATTTTTCCTAAATTAGAAATGGGGGGGGGTAACTTATTAATAATCAATGAGTTAGAAAAGTATTACACTTACGGGCCTTTTAAACCGAAAGTAACCATTGAAGGCGAATATGTTACTATAGAAATTGATACCTCAACCATTATTTCTCAAGAGCAAGATTATCGAAAAACAGTTGCTCTGTGTGAAAAAGGCAAGTATGCCGAAGCCAAACCAATACTCCAAAATTTAATACAAAAAAATCCTACCAATTCTGAATACCATAGAATTATGGGGCAAATATTGTCTGATGAAGGCAATCAAGAAGAAGCCATTAATTGCTTAATTGATTCCCTACGTTGGGATTCGAAAAACGGATGGGCTTTATTAATGATGGGAAACATTTTTGCAAAGTTTAAAGATGATATTCCTACCGCTATGAAGTATTACGATCAAGCACTCATAGCTAATCCAACAGACAATATTACCATGAATAATATTGGTGCTAACTTAATGAATCAAGGTAAAATTGAAGAAGCAAAAAAATATTTTTGGGAAGCGATTAAGATAAATGACAGTTACCCAAACACACATTATGCACTTGGATTAATTGCAACAAAAGAAAACGATTTGCCATCTGCATTCTTTAGTATTGTTCAATCCATCAAATATTCTAGTACCAATGATTCACTTCATAAAAGTGCTGTAAAAGTGGCTTTTGAGCTAGCAAAATCATTAACTAATTCCGATAACGGTAAAAGAATTTTTAGAGAATATCGACACAAATTAGAATTTGAATGTGGTAAAGAAATTGATATTGTAGCAGATGCAGAAATGCCAACAGCGGCTAAAATAGAATTTGCAGAAAACTATGATAGACCCAAACACATTGTAAAATATAAATCCAATTATCCAGCAGTTGAGCATTTAATTATGCATGAATTGGTGCATTTAGATTTTGTAATTGAAGCAAGAAAGGAAGATTTAAATCAATTGTTTGTCTCTAATCAAGAGCATCAATCAATTTTTATGAAGTCTATTGAACCATCTATAAAAAAATTGAGCAGATTAGGATTTAGTGACGTTTCAATAGCAGGTTATTCAACTTCATTATTTGAAGGAATGAATCGTCAAGTATTTAATACACCGATTGATTTATTTATTGAAAACTTTCTGTACAATGAATTTGCTGAATTAAGACCATACCAATTCCTCTCTTTATTTGCCTTAACAAAAGAAGCATTAAAGGCGGTTACAGATAAAAAAGCGATTGAGCTTTCCCCAACTGATATTCTTTCAAAAAGCAAAATATATAATCTAGTAAATGCAATGCAGTTTAAAGAATTGTATGGTATAGATTTTATTAAAGATTTCAATGCAACCTCGAATGAATTAAAGCTAGCCACTAGTTTTTACCAAGAGTTTTTACAATATAAAGATAATAGAGAGCCAGCTGAAGAATACGAATTGGTGTTGCATTGGGCAGAAGATTTGCAGCTAGATAAAAACTTTGAACTAGTAAGTGAAATAGAGTATCGAACCAAAAGAACCGATATAGACAACCTGCTCTCTTCTATAGAAAAAGATCCTTACGATTTAGCATCTAAAGACCCTTATAAACAAAGGGAGATGGATAAATTTCAGCAATCACAAGAAAGCATTGGCACCAACATGGCTGTTGTGATGTATATGGTTGATGCATTACAGTTTTTTGAAAAAATGCCTACCGAAGAAATTAAAAAAATTGCATTTGAAATAGCCATGCAAGGCACACAAGGCTATAGACCCGATAAAGATGACTACAGAATAAATTCAATACCCAATAAGACATTTTCAGGGTATCACATTTTGGCTTACTACTATGTTAGTTGGGCTTTGGCAATTCCTGAAATGGTGTCGCAGCTACAATTGCCATATGATGATGAATACAAATTGGCTTCAACCATGTTTAAACCAAATAAGTAATGAAAGAAAATGAAGAAATAATTCAAGCACTTTTAAAATTTAGAGATGAAAGGGATTGGGAACAATTTCACAATCCTAAAGACTTGGCACTTGCAATTAGCATTGAAGCAGGTGAGTTATTAGAATTATTTCTTTGGAAAAATGCAGAAGAAGCAAATAAAGAAAAAGTGAAAGAAGAGTTGGCTGATATTTTTTCTTTTGCGTTTTTGCTAGCAGAAAAATATGGATTTGATGTAAAAGACATTGTTCTTGAAAAAATTAAAGAGAACTCTGAAAAGTATCCTATTGGTAAAGCAAAAGGGTCTGCAAAAAAATATAATGAGTTATGA
>Ga0114938_1001156_pt1 | contig 18567 bp, 16 predicted proteins | sample AshMeaBigSpring_FD_88675 | JGI IMG/M metagenome (GOLD analysis project Ga0114938, IMG submission 88675) | Groundwater microbial communities from Big Spring, Nevada to study Microbial Dark Matter (Phase II) - Ash Meadows Big Spring | ecosystem: Environmental > Aquatic > Deep subsurface >...
TCGCAGGCGATGTGGCCGGGGAACGCATGCACGTCCGGCACGACGAGCGTCGCGCGCCGCGCGGCCGCCGCGCCGCAGACGCCCGCGCCCAGCGCGATGCGCACGCAGGCGACGCGGCCCTGGAACGGGCCGACCACGAGCTGCCCCCCGCGCAGGAAATAGAATCCCGCCCAGTTGAGGCCGGGCAGGCTCCCGTAGAGGATCGCCGCGGCGTTCGCGGCATTCGCCCAGGGATCGCGCTCCCCGGCAAACAGGCCTTCCGCCTGTTGCAGCAGGTCCGAACCCGGGTCGATCGCTGCGGTCACCGGCCGTCCTCAGGCGCGCTCGTGCGCGAAGCTCATCGCGGAGGCGAGGTCGGGCAAGCCTAGCGCAACCATCACCAGGCGGTCGAACCCGAGCGCGACGCCCGCGCAATCCGGCAGGCCGTGCGCGAGCGCCGACAGCAGCCGCTCGTCGAGCGGCATCACGCGCTGTCCCTGCCGCCGCCGGCGCGCCTGGTCCGCCTCGAACCGGCGCCGCTGCTCGACGGCGTCGCCGAGCTCGCGGAACCCGTTCGCGAGCTCGATGCCGTCCACGTACAGCTCGAAGCGCTCCGCCACGACCGCGCCCTCCGGGTCGCGGCCGAGGCGCGCCAGCGAGGCCTGCGCGGGCGGATAGTCGATGAGGAACTCCGGCGCGTCGGCGCCTAGCGCGGGGCCGACGACCGCGCCGACCAGCAGGTCGAGCCAGGCGTCGAGGTCCCAGTCCGCCGCATCGGCGGGGACGACGCCGCGGGCGGCGAGCACGGCACGGATCGCGGCCGCATCGGTGTCGCGGCAGTCGATGCCGCAGGCGGCGCGGATCGCGTCGCGGTAGCTCGTGGTGCGCGCGGGCGCGAAACGCCGCAGTCCGCCGGCGGCGGCCCGCACGAGGCGCTCGACGTCCCGCCGCAGGTCGGGCGCGGAGAAGCCGACGCGGTACCACTCGATCATCGTGAACTCTGGCCCGTGCAACCGGCCGGTCTCGCCGTCGCGGAACACGGCGCAGACCTGGTAGCAGTCGCCGACTCCCGCGGCGAGCAGCCGCTTCATCGGGTACTCAGGCGAGGTCTGCAGATAACGGGTGCGGCCGTCCAGCGGCCGCGCGACGAGGGGCTCGATCTGCGGGTCGCAGGGCGCCGACGCGGACAGCACCGGCGTCTGCACCTCCAGCACGCCCTCGCCGGCGAGGTACGCGCGCACGCGCGCGAGCATGGCGGCCCGCTGCCGCAGCACGTCCGCCGACGCGGTGGGGCGCCAGTCGGCGCCGTTCATGGCAGCGTGGCGATGCGCTCGCCGACCCGCACGGCGCGCCCGGGCAGCAGCCCGTCCACGAGGCGAGGCCCGCCCGGCGCGAACATCAGGACGACGGTCGAGCCCATGTTGAAGCAGCCGAGCTCCGCGCCGCGCTCGAGCGCGATGAGCGGGTCCTGCGCCGGCAGGTCCCGGGGCGCGCGGTCGCGCGAGGTCACCTCGCCGCACCAGCTGAGGCTCATGCTGCCGACGAACAGCGCGCCGACCAGCACGACCGCCATCGGCCCCGCAGCCGTGTCGAAGACGCAGGCGATCCGCTCGTTGCGGGTGAAGAGGCCGGGCACGCCCGCGGCCGTCGCGGCATTGACGCTGTAGAGATTGCCGGGGACGAAGCGCGCGCGCACGAGCGTGCCCGCGAGCGGCATGTGGATGCGGTGGTAGTTGTGCGGCGCGAGGTAGAGCGTCGCGAACGACCCGCCCATGAACGGGGCGGCCTCGGCCGCGCCGCCGCCCAGCAGCGACCCCGCCGCGTAGCGGATGCCCTTGGCCTGCACCAGCTGGTCGCCGTCGAGCGTTCCGGCCTGGCTCACGACGCCATCCACCGGGCAGAGCGCCGCGCACGGGTCGGGATCCGCCGGCCGCGCGCCGGGGCGGAGCCGTCTCGTGAAGAATTCGTTGAAGGAATGGTACGCGGAAGGATCGGCGTGGACCGCCTCGGCCAGGTCCACCGGGTAGTGGCGCCGGAAGGCCCCGATCAGCGCGGTGCGCAGCAGGCCGATGCGGCTGCGGGTCACGACGCGCACCAGGCGCGACAGCAGGTGCTGCGGCAGCAGGTGCTGCAGCCCGATGAACGCGCGATCGGCGAAGGCGCGTCGCACAGGCCGGCCTAGTCGCGGGTCGCCGCCACGATGCGGCGGTAGTCTTCCGCGATGACCGCGGCCTCGTGCGGCGCGCCGAACACGGCGGTGAGTTCCGCCGCGGGACTGACGAGGAAGATGGCCGCAGTGTGGTCCACGGTGTAGCTGCCATCCTCACCCGGTGCGCCGACGACCACCGCGACGCCGAGCGCGCGGGTGAAGGACTCGATGGCGGCGGCGGCACCGGTCACGCCGGTGAACTCCGGGTCGAAGTGACTGACGTAGCGCGACAGCGCCGCGACCGTGTCGCGGCGCGGGTCCACGCTCACGAAGGCGACCGCCGGCTGCTCCCCGGGCGGCAGCCCGGCGAGCACGCGACGGGCTTCGGCGAGCGTCGCGAGCGTCAGCGGGCAGACGTCCGGGCAGTGCGTGAAGCCGAAGAACAGGAATGTCCACCGTCCGCGCAGGCGGTCGAGCCCGAAATCGCGGCCCAGGTGGTCGACGAGTTCCGGCTCCGGCAGCGGCCGGCCGGCGTCGAACAGGGTGGCGCGCTCGAGCGCGGGCCGCGCCGTTTCGCGCGTGACGAAATGCGCGGCGAGCGCTCCCGCCAGTGCGGCCGCGGCGATCGCCGCCGCCATCGTGGCACGCTGCATCATCGGGCAATTATCCCATAACGCGCACAGCGTTCCCCGTGCCGCGGGTAGACTCGCGCGATGAGGCGACGCGGGCCGGGTGAGGCGCAGGACTGCCGCACGGTGGGCGAGCTGCTCGACTGGGCGACGCGGCGGCTGTCGCGCGCGCGGCTGCACTACGGCCATGGGACGGACAACGCCGCGGACGACGCCGCTGCGCTCGTGTTCCACGCGCTCTCGCTCGCGCACGGCTCCGCCCCGGCGAGTTACCGGCGCGCCGTGTCCGCGCGCGAGGCCGCCGCCGCCGCGCGGCTCGTGGAGCAGCGTGTCGAGGAGCGCGTGCCCTCGGCCTACCTGACCGGCGTGACCTGGTTCGCGGGGCACGAGATCCGCGTGACGCCCGACGTGCTGGTGCCGCGCTCCGCGATCGCGGAGCTGTGCCGCCGCGGCTTCGGGCCGTGGGTGCGGGCCGGGCGGGTGCGGCGCGTGCTCGACATCGGCACGGGCTCCGGTTGCATCGCGATCGCCGCGGCGCACGCCCTGCCGCGCGCGCAGGTGGATGCCACCGACATTTCACCGGGGGCGCTCGCGCTCGCGCGCGCGAACGTCCGCCGCCACCGGCTCGGGCGCCGCGTGCACGTGCTGCGTGCCGACGTGTACGCGGGGCTTCCCGCGCGGCGTTACGATATCGTCGTGAGCAATCCTCCCTATGTCCCGGCCGCCGAGATGCGAAGGCTGTCGCGCGAACATCGCGCGGAGCCTCGGCTCGGGCTCGCGGCCGCGGAGGGCGGGCTCGCGGTCATCGCGCGCATCCTGGCGGGCGCCCGCGCCCGCCTGCGGCCGGACGGCATCCTGGTCGTGGAATGCGGAAACACGGCGGCCCGCGTGCGCCGGCGCTGGCCGCATCTCCCCTTCACCTGGCTCGAGTTCGAGCGGGGCGACGGCGGCGTGTTCCTGCTGCACGCGAGCGAGCTCCCGGAATAGGAGGTTCCCCCGAGATGTCCGGCAACACGATCGGCAGGCTGTTCTGCGTCACCACCTTCGGCGAGAGCCATGGCCCCGCGCTGGGCGCGGTCGTGGACGGCTGCCCGCCGGGACTCGCGCTGGCCGAGGACGATATCCAGGCCGACCTGGAACTGCGCCGCGCCGGCACCTCGCGCCACACCAGCCAGCGCCAGGAACCCGACCGCGTGCGCATCCTGTCGGGCGTGTTCGAGGGGCGGACCACCGGCACCGCGATCGGTCTCGCGGTCGAAAACGTGGACGCGCGGTCGCGGGACTACGAGAGAATCAAGGACCGGTTCCGGCCGGGCCACGCCGACTACGCGTACCAGCAGAAGTACGGATTCCGCGACTATCGCGGTGGCGGGCGTTCCTCCGCGCGCATCACGGTCGCGACCGTCGCGGCCGGCGCGATCGCGCGCAAGTACCTGCGCGAGAAGCTGGGTCTCGAAGTGACGGGCTGGCTGTCGCAGGTCGGGCCGCACCGGCTCGACTGCGTGGATGCGCAGGCCGCGCGCAGCAATGCGTTCTTCTGCGCGGACCCGTCCAGGGTGCAGATGCTGGAAGAGTACCTGTGGCAGCTGCGACGCGAGGGCGACTCCATCGGGGCCAGGGTCACCGTGCGCGCGACGCGCGTCCCGCCCGGCCTCGGCGAGCCGATGTTCGACCGCCTCGACGCGGACATCGCCTACGCGATGATGGGCATCAATGCCGCCAAGGCAGTCGAGATCGGCGACGGCGTCGCGGTCGCCGGCCAGCGCGGATCGGAGCACCGGGACGAGCTCACGCCCGCCGGGTTCGCGGCGAATCATTCCGGCGGCACCCTGGGCGGCATCAGCTCCGGCCAGGACCTGCTCGTGCACGTGTCGTTCAAGCCCACGTCCAGCATCCAGGTCCCGGGCCGCACGGTCGACGTGGACGGGCAGCCGGCGGAGATCGTCACGACTGGCCGGCATGATCCCTGCGTCGGCCTGCGCGCCGTGCCAATCGCCGAGGCGATGCTCCTGATCGTGCTGATGGACCACTTCCTCCGCCACCGGGCCCAGTGCGCGGACGTCGTCTCGCCGACACCGGTGATCACGCGCTGACGGTTTCCGGATCAACGCGTTGCGCGCGCCCGAGCCGGGCGGGGGAGCGCACCAGAGCGTGACGCGGGGCAAGATTTTGGTAAATTCGGCGTGTAAGCTATACGCCAAAGGATCAGGGACTTGTGATCGGTTTCACACCCAATTCGCAAGTTCGTGGCCAAAGCTCGCCTGCTGGCCGCGGTCTTGGGGAGTCACGATGAGCTGGAAATTGCGCGTCCTGGTGTCGGCCATGCTGCTCGCGCCGGCATCGGCCATGAGTCTCGGCCTCGGCGAGATCCGCCTGAGTTCGTCGCTCAACGAGCCGCTGTCCGCCGAGATCGACCTGGTCGCCGCGACGCCCGAGGAACTCGCCGCCCTGCAGGCCGAGCTTGCCTCGCCCGAGGTCTTCCAGCGCTACGGCCTCGATCGCCCCGCCTACCTGAGTTCCATCGAATTCCGCGTCGGCCGGGGCCAGGACGGCCGCAACGTGCTGCTGGTGCGCTCGCGCGATGCGATCAGCGAGCCGTTCGTTTCGTTCCTCGTGGATGTGAACTGGGCCCGCGGCCGGCTGCTGCGGGAATACACCGTGCTGCTCGACCCGCCGGTGCTGGCGGCGCCGGCAGAGCGCGCGCCGGCCCCGGTCGCGGCGCCGACCACGATGCCGTCCGCCGGGCAGCCGGCGACGACGCCAGCTGCGCCGGAAGCGCCAGTGGACTCCGCGGGCAGCTACACGGTCCAGAGCGGCGACACGCTCTACGCGATTGCGGGCTCGCTCACCGGCGGCGACCGGCAGGCGACGCAGCGCTTGATGGTCGGCCTGTTCCGGGCGAATCCCGAGGCCTTCCGCGACAACATGAATGTCATGCGGGCGGGCGCGATCCTGCGCGTGCCAGGGGCCTCCGAGATCGCGGACATCGCGACTGCCGATGCCGCCGCCGAGATCCGCCGGCAGACGGACGCGTGGCGCGCCGCGGGCGGCGGCTCCGGGAGGCTGCGGCTGGTCACGCCCGCCGAAGGCACGGCGGATGCCGGCACGGCGCAGGCCGAGTCGAGCGGCGCGGTCAAGGGCCAGATCGAGTCGCTGCAGGGCGACATCGAGGAGCAGCGCCGGCTGCTCGAGCTGCGCAACCAGGAACTCGCGAAGCTGCAGCAGGATCTCGCGCGCACGCAGGCCGCCGAGCAGGCGGCGGCGGAGAAGGCCGCTGCGGAAAGGGCCGCCGCAGAGAAGGCGGCGGCGGAACAAGCGGCCGCGCAGGCGGCGGCAGAAGCCGAAGCGCCGGTCGAACCGGAGGCGGCGGCGGGCGAGGAAGCGCCCGCGCCGGAGGCCGCGAAGCCCGGGCGTGAAGAACGGCCTGCGCCGGCGGCGGCCGGCAAGGGGTTCCTCGAGAGCCTGACCGACAACTGGACCTACCTGCTGGGCGCGGCGGCCGTGCTGCTGCTCGGCCTGTTCGGCTACGGCTACCTGCGGCGGCGCCGCGAGGGCGAGCCGGGGCCCAGCCTCCGGGGCCTGGAGATCCCGGCCACCGCGCCGGTGCCGAGCGAGACGATGCGCCTGCGCGCGCTTGCGACCGGCGACGAGACGGCCGAGCTTGAGCGCCCGGCGACGCTCGAGGAGACCGACCGGATCCTGGTCGAGGAGCGGCCCGTGGCGCGGCCCAAGGCGGAGCCGGCGCCGCGGCCGAGCGCGGGGCATGAGGAGACGATCAGCGCCGAGGCTGCGCTCGACCTCGACCAGGCCGATCCGCTCGCCGAGGCCGACTTCCACATGGCCTATGGCCTCTACGACCAGGCGGTGGACCTGGTGCGGATGGCGCTGCAGCACTCACCGGAGCGCAACGACCTCAGGCTCAAGCTCGCCGAGATCCATTTCGTCGCGGGCGACACGCCGCAGTTCCTGAACGTGGCGCGCGACCTGCGCAAGACGCTCGGCCCCGGCGCGGACTGGGACCGCGTGGTGATCATGGGCCGCCAGCTCGCGCCCGACGAGCCGATGTTCGCGGGCGGCGTGCAGGACGCGGGCGTCGACCTCTCGCTGGAGGGCGGCGACAACCTCGTCGACGTGGACCTGCTCTCCGCCCCGGCGGGCGAAGAGGGGCTCGACCTCAGCTTCGGCGATGCATCCGGCACCGCCGGCAGCGCGGACGCGACCGGCGAGAACACGGCGATCGAGTTCAACCTCGACTCGGGCACGTACTCGCCCACCACGACCCAGGAGATCATCCGCAGTGAAGGGCCGGGAACGGTCGAGATGCCGACGCTCGAACTGCCCTCGTCCGAAACGCCGACCATCGAGACCCCGGCGCTGCGCATGAAGGGCGGCAAGCCGGCGCCGGACCGCCCGGCCGCCGACTCGACCGCGGAGATGGCGATCGACGACCTCGGCCTCGACCTGGGCGCGCTCGAGAACCTGCCCGAGGCCGATGACGCGACCGCGATCGCGACCGGTGTCCACGAGGAGGCGACGCAGATCGCGCGCCACGACGAGACCACCCGGCTCATGCCGCGCGGCGAGGCCGACACGGCCGCGACGGCGGTCCTGCCGGCCGGCGACAGCGGCGCGACCTCGATCGTCAAGAAGCTCGACTTCAGCTCGATCGACCTCGACGTCGGGGGCGCCGCGGACGACGCGGATGCCGCGCCGACCGCGCGCGTCACCGAGCAGCTGCCGCAGCTCTCCGAGCTCGAGCCCGTCACGATGAGCGAGGTCGGCACCAAGCTGGATCTCGCCCGCGCCTACATGGACATGGGCGACCCGGACGGGGCCCGCAACATCCTGCAGGAAGTGCTGGCCGAGGGCAGCGCCTCGCAGAAGCAGGAGGCGCGCCGCCTGATCGATTCCCTGCCGGGAGCGTGAGCCGCGCGGCGCGACGCCTCGCCGTCGGCCTCGAGTACGATGGCACGCGCTACGCCGGCTGGCAGCAGCAGCCGGGCCTGACGACGATCCAGGATTGCCTGCAACGCGCGCTGTCGGCGGTCGCCGACCAGCCCGTCGCGGTCGTCGGCGCCGGCCGCACGGACGCCGGCGTGCATGCGGTGGCGCAGGTCGCGCACTTCGACACCACGGCCGAGCGGCCGCTGCGCGGCTGGGTGCTGGGCGCCAACAGCCACCTGCCGGCCGACATCGCCGTCAACTGGTTGGTCGAGGTCGACGCGTCGTTTCACGCGCGTCACTCGGCGCTCGCGCGCAGCTACCGCTATTGCATCCTGCAGCGCGCCACGCGCCCCGCCATCCTGCGCGACCGGGTCTGCTGGCTGCGCACGCCGCTAGATGCCCGCGCCATGCACGAGGCCGCCCAGGCGCTCGTCGGCGAGCACGACTTCTCGTCGTTCCGCGCGGTCGAATGCCAGTCCGCCACCGCGATGCGGCGCATCGACTCCATTGCCGTGCGCGCCGACGGCCCGCTCGTGACCATCGAGGTGACCGCGAACGCGTTCCTGCACCACATGGTGCGCAACATCGCCGGCACCCTGATCGAGGTCGGCGCCGGCGAGCGGCCGCCGCGGTCGGTCGCCGAGACGCTCGCCGCGCGCGACCGCACGCGGGCGGGCGTGACCGCGCCCGCCGGCGGGCTGTACCTGTGGCACGTCGCCTATCCGGATTCGCGCTCCTTTCCCGAACTTGTCCGCCTGCCGCCTTCGGCTATGATCGCTCCGGCCTGACCTGCACGGAGCCTTCCTGGGGGTCCCCGCGGCCATGACCTGGTTCGAGAAGATCATCCCGTCCCGCATCAAGACCGAGCGGCGCACCCGCTCGGTGCCCGAGGGGCTGTGGATGAAGTGCCCGGCCTGCGACTCGGTGCTGTACCGGCCGGAGGTCGAGCGCAACCTGCAGGTCTGCCCCAAGTGCGCGCACCACATGCGTATCGGCGCGCGCGAGCGGCTCACGCACTTCCTCGACCCGGACGGTACCACGGAGATCGGGGCGGGCGTGCTGCCCGAGGACCCGCTGCGCTTCCGCGACAGCAAGCGCTACCGCGACCGGCTGGCGATTGCGCAGAAGGCCGTCGGCGAGCGCGACGCACTGGTGGTCATGGCGGGCACGCTCGACGGCATCGGCGTGGTCGCCGGCGCCTTCGAGTTCGGCTTCATGGGCGGCTCGATGGGCTCGGTCGTCGGCGAGCGCTTCGTGCGCGGCGTGGAGCACGCGATCGCGAACCGGCTGCCGGTGGTCTGCTTCTCGGCGAGCGGCGGCGCGCGCATGCAGGAAGGGCTGTTGTCGCTCATGCAGATGGCGAAGACGAGCGCGGCGCTCGCGGCGCTCGCCGCCGAGCGGCTGCCCTTCATCTCGGTGCAGACCGACCCGACGACCGGCGGCGTCTCCGCGAGTCTCGCGATGCTCGGCGACATCAATATCGCCGAGCCCAAGGCGCTGATTGGCTTCGCCGGCCCGCGCGTGATCCAGCAGACCGTGCGCGAGACGCTGCCCGAGGGCTTCCAGCGCAGCGAGTTCCTGCTCGACCACGGCGCGATCGACATGATCGTGGACCGGCGCGACCTGCGCGACCGCATCGCGTCCCTGCTGCGCATCCTGCTGCGCCGGCCCGCCGTCTCCGCCCCGCAGTGAGATTCCAGGCGCTCGCGGACTGGCTGGCCTGGCAGCAGGCCGCGCATCCCGTCGCCGTGGACCCGGGGCTCGCGCGCGTCGGCGAGGTGTGGCGGCGCCTCGCGCCCGCCCGGCCGCGCACGGTGCTCACGATCGGCGGCACGAACGGCAAGGGCTCGGTCGCCGCGACGCTGGACTCGATCCTGGCCGCGGCCGGCTACGACACCGGGCTCTTCACCTCGCCGCACCTCGTGCGCTACCACGAGCGCATCCGCGTGCGCGGGCGGGAGGCGGGCGACGCGGCGCTGCTCTCCGCCTTCGCGCGCATCGATGCGGCGCGCGGCGACATCTCGCTGACCTTCTTCGAGTGGAACACGCTCGCCGCGCTCCTCATCTTCGCGGACGAGCGCGTGGATGCGGCCGTGCTCGAGGTCGGCATGGGCGGCCGGCTCGACGCCGTGAACCTGCCGGACCCGGATGTCGCTGCCGTGGTCTCGGTCGGCATCGACCACCGCGAGTACCTGGGCGCGACCGTGGAGCAGATCGGCGCCGAGAAAGCCGGCATCTTCCGCCCCGGCCGTCCCGCGGTGTTCGGTTCGCGGGAGATGCCGGGACCGATCGCCCGCGCGGCCGCCCACCGCGGGGCGCTGCTGCGCCGCCTGGGCGTGGACTTCGACTACGTCGAGCGCGCCGACGGCTGGGACTACGTGGGAACCGGGTCGCGCCGGCGCGAGCTGCCGCTGCCGGCGCTCGCCGGCGCCCGCCAGCTCGCGAACGCGGCCACCGCGCTCGCGGTGCTCGAGGCGGCGGAGCCCGCGGTGCTGGTCGGGGACGAGGCCGTGCGCGCGGGCCTCTTGCGTGTGCGCCTGCCGGGCCGCTTCCAGGTCGTGGCGGGCGATCCCGAGTGGATCCTGGACGTCGCGCACAACGCGGACGCCGCGCGGGCGCTGGCGGCGAGCCTCGCCGCGCGCCACTGCCGCGGGCGCACGATTGCCGTCTGCGGCATCCTCGCCGACAAGGACGCCGCGGCGATCGCGCGGGCCCTCGCCGGCCACATCGGGCACTGGATCGCGGTGGGGCTGCCGGGTCCCCGCGGGCTGCACGGCGAGGAACTGGCGCGGCGCCTCGCCGGCACGGGCGCGACGCCCGTCACGGCGGCCCGCGACGTCGCTGCGGGCTGCGAACTCGCGGCGCGGAGCTGCGCGCCGGGCGACCGCATCGTCGTTTTCGGCTCCTTCCTCACGGTCGGTCCGGCGCTCGGGTACCTCGGCATCGCCGCGTGATCGCGCGCGCAGGCTACAATCCGGCCTGCATGGAAGTCCGCGTGCGTGAACGTCTCGTCGGTGCGCTCGTCCTGGTCATCGTGGTGGTGCTGCTGGTGCCGGCGCTGCTGCGGGGACCGGAACGGGCGCCGCACGCGGCCGGACCTTCCGAGACCCGGAGCGTCGAGGTGACGCTCGATGACGCCGCAAGCCCCGCGGCCGACGATGCGCTCGTGCCGGAACCCGCGGCCCAGCCGCCACCCGTGGCCGGGGCGCCGCAGGTGGCGCTCGACCTGCCGGCGGCCGGGCCGGAACCGGAGGCAGCCCGGGACGCGCCTGCGCCGCCCGTGGCGGCGGACCCCGCGCCCGCGCGTGTCACGACCGCGGACGCGCCGGCGTGGGCCGTCCAGCTCGGCGCGTTCGGGACCCGTGAGAAGGCCGAGCAGCTGGTTGCCGACCTGCGCCGGCGCGGCTATGCCGCCTTCGTGCTGGAATACCGCGCGGGCGGGCAGGTGCTGCACCGCGTGCGCGTCGGCCCGGAGCAGGACCGCGCGCGGGCGGTGGCGATCGCGGAGCGGCTGCGCAAGGACGGCTTCCAGCCGGTCGTGGCGCCGCATCCGTGATCGGCTAGAATGCCGCACGTTTCGACGGGAGCCGCGATGCGATGAATGGCGCCGACCACCTGTTCGGGATCATCCTGCTGGCCTCCGGGTTCATCGGGTTCCTGCGCGGATTCGTGCGCGAGGCGATCGCGCTCCTGTCCTGGCTGATCGGCCTGTGGCTCGCCTGGCACTTCGCGTACCTGGTCGTGCCGTCGCTCGGCGGCGCGCTGGCGCAGCCCGGCGTGCGCGAATGGACCGCGCGCGCGATCGTACTGTTCCTGGTGCTGCTCGCGGGCGCCGGCATCGGCGCGATCGTCTCGCACTACATGCGCCGCGCCAGCGGCCTCGCGGTGATGGACCGCACCCTGGGAACCGTCTTCGGCGTGATGCGCGGAGTGGTGGTGGTGGGGCTGCTGGTGATCGGCGGCCGTGCCGTCAACCTCGACCTGGAGCCCTGGTGGGACCGGACGAAGTCCATGCCGGTGGCGGAGGCGGTCGCGAACTGGCTCGAGCGCTACGCCGAGCCCGCGGCGGAGGAGCTGCTCGACCAGGCCCGGGAAAAGCCGGGCGGCTGACGCGATGTGCGGCATCGTCGGCATCGTCGGCACCAGCCCGGTCAACCAGCGGATCTACGACGCCCTGACGGTGCTGCAGCACCGCGGCCAGGACGCGGCCGGCATCATGACCATGGACGAGCAGGCGCTCTTCGTGCGCAAGGACGCGGGACTGGTGCGCGACGTGTTCCGCGAGCGCGACATGCGCCAGCTTGCGGGCAACGCGGGCATCGGCCACGTGCGCTATCCGACCGCGGGCTGCGACGGGCCTGACGAGGCGCAGCCCTTCTACGTCAATGCGCCGTTCGGGATCGGCATCGGGCACAACGGCAACCTGACGAACGCCGAGGAGCTGGCCCGCACGATGGTGGCCGAGGACCGGCGGCACCTGAACACGCGCTCCGATTCCGAGGTGCTGCTGAACGTGCTGGCGAGCGAGCTGCAGCGCTCCCACGCCGCGCGGCTCGCGCCGGCGGACGTGTTCCGGGCGCTCGAGGCCGTGTTCCGGCGTTGCCGCGGCGGCTACGCGGTCGTGACGCTGATCGTCGGCCACGGCGTCGCGGGCTTCCGCGACCCGCACGGCATCCGCCCGCTCGTGCTCGGCCGGCGCGACACGCCGCGCGGGGCGGAGTGGATGCTGGCGTCGGAGAGCGTCGCGCTCGACATGCTGGGCTTCGACCTGGTGCGCGACGTGGCGCCGGGGGAGGCGATCTACATCGACCTGCTGGGCCGCCTGCACGCGCGGCAGTGCGCGCCGGCGCAGCCGCACACTCCCTGCATCTTCGAGTACGTCTATTTCGCCCGTCCGGACTCGATTATCGACAACATCTCGGTGCACAAGGCGCGCATGCGCATGGGCGAGAAGCTCGCCGAGAAGATCCTGCGCCAGCGCCCGCAGCACGACATCGACGTGGTGATCCCGATCCCGGACACGAGCCGCACGAGCGCGCTGCAGCTCGCACTCGCGCTCGGCGTCAAGTACCGCGAGGGATTCGTCAAGAACCGCTACATTGGGCGCACCTTCATCATGCCCGGGCAGGAGATGCGCCAGAAGTCGGTGCGCGGCAAGCTGAACGCGATCGACCTCGAGTTCCGCGGCCGCAATGTGCTCCTGGTGGACGACTCGATCGTGCGCGGCACGACCTCGGCGCAGATCATCGAGCTCGCGCGCGAGGCGGGCGCGCGCAAGGTGTATTTCGCCTCCGCCGCGCCGCCCGTGCGCTACCCGAACGTCTACGGCATCGACATGGCGGTGGCCGCGGAGCTCGTGGCGTCGGGGCGGAGCGAAGAGGAGGTCGGCGGGTTCATCGGCGCCGACTGGCTGATCTACCAGGACCTCGACGACCTGATCGCCGCCTGCCGCCACGACGACGCGCGCATCACCGAGTTCGACACCTCGTGCTTCTCCGGGCATTACGTGACGGGCGACGTGAACGAGCAGTTCCTGTCGCGGCTCGAGCGCGAACGCTCCGACGGGGTGCGCGCGCAGCGGCTCCTCGACCTGCAGGGCGGCCGCACCGCGCGCGCCGTCTGACGGCCCCCGCCGCCATGGCGGCCGCCGCGCCCGATCCGCGCCGCTCCCTGCTGCTCGACCTGTTCCGTGCGGCGCTCGCCGCGGTGGACGGACGACGGCGCGTGCGCGCGGCGCTCGCGCCAGCGGCGGATGGCGCGCCGGTCTCCGCGCTCGCGGTCGGCAAGGCGGCGGCGGCGATGATGCAGGGCGCACTCGATGCGCTCGGGGACCGGATCACGCGCGGGCTCGTCGTCGCGCCCGACGACGGCAGCGCGGACGCGTTCGCGGGCCATCCGGCCATCCGCTGCCTCGCCGGTTCGCATCCGCTGCCCGACGAGCGAAGCCTGGCGGCCGGGGAGGCGATGCTCGGGTTCGCGGCGGCGACGCCGCCGGGATCGCGCGTGCTGCTCCTGGTCTCGGGCGGCGCCTCGGCGCTCGCGGAGGCGCCGGCCACCGGCGTGACGCTCGCATCCCTGCGCGGGCTGACGGCGGCGGCGCTGGCCGCCGGCACGGACATCGAGGCCCTGAACGCGCGGCGTCGCGAGCTGTCGCGCATCAAGGGCGGGCGCCTGGTGGAGCGGTTCCGTGGATGCGAGGTCCGGGGGCTCCTGATCTCCGACGTGCCGCGCGACGATCCCGCGGTCGCCGCCTCGGGCATGCTCGCCTCTGCGTCCTGCGAGGTGACGATCGTCGGCCGGCTCGCGGACGCGCTCGAGGCGGCGCTGCGCGGGGCGCGCGCACGGGGGCTCGCGGCCGTGCTCGCGCCGGAACGGCTGGCAGGCGAGGCGGCCATGGCCGCCGGCCGCATCTGCCACGAGCTCGCGATGATGCCGCAGCAGCTCCTGGTCGCCGGCGGCGAGACCGTCGTGCGATTGCCGGCACATCCCGGTCGCGGCGGTCGCTGCCAGCACCTGGCGCTCGCCGCGGCGGGGCTGATCGCGGGCCACCCGGAATACCTGGTGCTCGCCGGCGGGACGGACGGCCGTGACGGCTCGAGCGAGGATGCCGGCGCGATCGTGGACGGCGACACGGTGGCGCGCATCGGGGATGCGGGCCTCGACGCCGCCGCGGGCCTCGCCGCCGCCGACAGCGGCACGCTGCTCGAAGCCGCGGGCGATCTCGTGTACACGGGCGCGACGGGCACCAACGTCGGCGACATCGTGCTGGCGCTGCGGCTGCCGCCGGGCGCCATGATCGCCATGTAAACTCGCGGCATGAGCGCGCGGGTCCTGATCATCGACGGCCGGGGCGAATTCCGGCGCCTGCTGGCCCACCACGTAGCGACCGGCTTCGACGCGCCCACCATCGCGGAATACGACCCGGCCGCGAGCGGCCGCCTGCCGGCCGACTTCTCCGGCAGTGCCTACGACGCGGTGCTGCTTGGCGACACGCCGGGTCGGGAGACGGGGCTCGAGTGGCTGCGCGACCTGTCGCGGCGCAACGGCTTTCCCCCGATCATCTACCTGCTGTCGAACCCGGGCGCCGACGCCGAGGAACAGGCGCTCTCGGCGGGCGCGCACGGCTGCCTGGCGTCGGGAAAGATCGACCATGCGGGCCTCGTCGCCGCGCTGCGCTCGGCGCTCGCCCGGCGCGGCCAGCCGTTGCGGCAGCCGGCGCGCACGGAGGAGACGCCGCGCGCGAGCCGGTTCGGCGACGCCGTCATCCGCGGCTACCGCTTCGTCGGCCAGCTCGCCGAGAACCCGGTCTCGAGCGTCTACCTCGCCGACAGCGAGCGCAGCGGCGAGAAAGTGGTGCTGAAGGTGCTGCACCAGCCGCCCGACACCGGCTCCGGCGAGAAGACCTTCGACCGCTTCCTGGGCGAGTACCAGATCGCCGCCGGCCTGTCGCACCCGAACGTGGCGCGCGTGCACGGATTCGGCGTCGCCGACGACCACGCCTACATCGCGATGGAGTACTTCCCGAGAGGCGACCTGCGCGCGCGCATCAAGGCGGGCATCGAGCCGGCGCAGGCGCTTGCCTACCTGCGGCAGATGGCCGAGGCGCTCGTGGTGCTGCACGGCGCCGGCGTGCTGCACCGGGACCTCAAGCCCGGCAACGTGATGGTGCGCGACGGGTCCTCGGTCGCCCTGATCGACTACGGCCTGTCCAAGCAGTTCGCGCTCGACGCTGCGGTGACGAGCGGCGGCGAGATCTTCGGCACGCCCTATTACATGAGCCCGGAGCAGGGGCATGGCCGGCCGACGGATGCGCGCAGCGACATCTACAGCCTCGGCATCATCTTCTACGAGATGCTGATGCGCCGGAAGCCCTACGTGGCCGGGTCGCCGATGCAGGTGATCTACAAGCATGCGCACCAGCCGCTGCCGGAGCTGCCGGCGCACCTCAAGCGCTTCGAGGGACTGCTCTACAACTGCATCGCGAAGGACCCGCAGCGGCGCTACGCGAGCGCCGAGCGCCTGCTCGAAGAAGTGCGCGAGCTCGAGCGCGACGAGACCGAGCGCTAGGATCCCGTCGTCACGCGGGGCAGGGAAGGTGCCGCAGCCCGCCGTCGTCCCAGCGCAGGACTTGCGCCGTCGCGTGCCAGTCGCCGAGCACGAAGCGACTGGCCGGGCGGCCGTCCACGACGGATTCGTGCACCGCCGGGCGGTGCGTGTGCCCGTGGATCATCGTCGTGACGCCGGCCGCGCGGAACAGCGCCTCGACCGCGGCCGGGTTGACGTCCGTGATGTACTGCGAGGCGGTCGCCAGGTGCTCGCGGCTGCCGGCGCGCGCTTCCGTCGCGAGCCGCCGGCGCTGCGGCAGGGGCAGGCGCGCGAAGCCCGCGCGCACGCGCGCATCCCGCACCAGCGCGCGCAGGCGCTGGTAGGCGCCGTCGTCCACGCACAATCCGTCGCCGTGCGTGAGGATCGCCCGCGTGCCGGCGACTGTGACGATCGCCGGATCCTCGAGCAGGAGCGCCCCGGTATCGGCGCAGAAGCGCTCGCCGATCAGGAAGTCGCGGTTGCCGCGCATGACGTAGACGAGCGTGCCCGCCGCCGCCACCGCCGCAATGGCGGCCATGACCTCGCGGTGCGCGGGCTCCGGGTCGTCGTCGCCGAGCCAGGCCTCGAACAGGTCGCCCAGCAGGTAGAGCGCCTCTGCGTCGCGCGCCGGGCCGGCAAGGAAGCGGACGAAGCGGGCGGCGATGCCGGGGGCGGACGGGTCAAGGTGCAGGTCGGAGGCGAACCAGGCGCTCACGACGCCGGGTCCGGTGACGGCGCGGGCGCCGGCGGCGCGTCGCCGATCACGAACGCCCGGCGCAGCACCGGCGGCTCGACGGGCACGTCCGCTGCGAATCCCTCGATCGTGCGTGTCGGCAGGTAGGCGATGCGGTCCACGACCTCCATGCCCTCGACGACGCGGCCGAAGACGGCATAGCCCCAGCGGCTCGGCAGCGGGTCGAGGCCCGCGTTGTCGGCGAGGTTGATGTAGAACTGCGAGGATCCTGAGTGCGGGCTGTCCTCGCGCGCGAGCCCGAGCGTGCCGCGGCGGTTGGACAGCCCGTTGCCGCTCTCGTTGGGGATCGGCGCGCGGCCGGCGACCGGCGCCATCGTCGCGTCGAAACCGCCGCCCTGGATCACGAATCCCGCGATCACCCGGTGGAACACCGTGCCGTCGTAATGGCCGTCCCGCACGTAGCGCAGGAAGTTCTCGGCGGACAGCGGCGCGCGCACCGCATCGAGCTCGATCACGATCGTCCCGAGCGAGGTGTCGAACTGCACGCGCGGTGCGAGCGAGGACGGCGCCTGCGCCGTGGCCGGCACGGCGAGGACGGCGAGCAGTGATGCGAGGAAACGCGTGCGCATCGTGTCCGCAAGGATACCAGCCGTCCGCACGTGAGACACCCCGCGGGATACCTTAGACTGTGGCCGCGATGGTCACGGTCGTCACCCGATTCGCGCCGAGCCCGTCCGGTCTGCTGCATCCGGGCAATGCGCGCACGGCGCTCTTCAGCTGGCTGCTCGCGCGGCGCGCGGGCGGGCGCTTCCTCGTGCGGGTCGAGGACACCGACCGCAGGCGCTCGAGCGAGGACTTCGTCACGAGCCAGCTCGAGGACCTCGCCTGGCTCGGCCTGTCGTGGGACGCCGGCCCGGACCGCGACGACGGCCGCGGCCCCTACCGGCAGTCGGCGCGCGGCGGCATCTACGCGCGGCTGCTCGCGCAGCTCGAGCAGTCGGGGCAGGCGTACCCGTGCTACTGCACGGCGGCGGAACTGGAGGCGACGCGGCGCGCGCAGGCCTCCCGGGGGGAGCCCCCGCGGTACGCGGGCGCCTGCCGCGGGCTGGACGCATCGCAGCGTCTGGCCCGCGAGCGCGAGGGCCGGGCGGCGGCGCTGCGTTTTGCCGTGCCGGAAGAGCAGATCGTGCGCTTCGATGACCTGGTCCGCGGCCCGCAGGAGGTCGCGGCGGCGTCGCTCGGCGACTACATTGTCCGCCGCGCGGACGGCGGGCCCGTCTTCTTCTTCTGCAACGCCGTGGACGACGCGCTCATGGGCGTCACGCACGTGCTGCGCGGCGACGACCACCTGAGCAACACCCCGCGGCAGCTGCTGCTGCTCGCGGCCCTCGGGCTCACGGCGCCGGTCTATGGGCACCTGCCGCTGCTGCTGGACGCCGACGGCTCGCCACAGTCGAAGCGCCGCGGCAGCGTCACGGTCGCGGACCTGCGCGCGCGCGGCTATCTCGCCGGCGCGGTCGCCAACTATCTGCTGCGGCTCGGCCACCATGGCGCGCCGGACGAGTGGGTTGAGCCGGCGGACATCGCCCGCCATTTCGACCCCGGGAAGCTCGGCCGCGCGCCGGCGCACTTCGATCCGGTACAGCTCGCCCACTGGCAGCGCGAGGCCGTGCGCCGCCTGACGGCGGAGCAGTCCGCGGACTGGCTCGGTCCGGTGCTGCCGTCCAACTGGCCGCCCGCGCAGCGCGCGGCCGTAGCCCGGCTGCTGCAGGGCAACGTGCTCCTGCCAGCCGACGCGCGGGGCTGGATCGCGGTACTGTCAGGCGAACTCGGGCCGCTCGCACGCGAGGACGCGGCGGTCGTCGCGGAGGCGGGGGCGGGTTTCTTCGAGTCCGCGCTCGCGGCGTTCGGCGAAAGCGGCGGCGACCTGGCGCGGCTCGCGGAGCTGCTGAAGTCGCGCACCGGGCGCAAGGGGGCGGCGCTCTTCCGGCCGCTCAGGATCGCGCTGACGGGCCGCCATGACGGGCCGGAGCTCGCGGCGCTCCTGTCCGCCATCCCCGCGGCGCTCGTGCGCGAGCGGCTCGCCA
>Ga0114938_1001157_pt1 | contig 18558 bp, 15 predicted proteins | sample AshMeaBigSpring_FD_88675 | JGI IMG/M metagenome (GOLD analysis project Ga0114938, IMG submission 88675) | Groundwater microbial communities from Big Spring, Nevada to study Microbial Dark Matter (Phase II) - Ash Meadows Big Spring | ecosystem: Environmental > Aquatic > Deep subsurface >...
CCTCCATCGCGAGCTTCACGGGCATCACGAACGAGATGGTCGCGGACGCGCCGAGCTTCGACGATCTTCGCTCGGAGATCCGCTCCAGGCTCGACGGCCGCCTGTTCGTCGCCCACAACGCACGATTCGACTACGGCTTCGTTCGCAACGAGTTCCGGCGCGTTGGCGAGAAATTCTCGGCACCCGTCCTGTGTACGGTCCGCCTGTCGAGGTCGCTGTTCGCCGCTCACGGCCGGCACAATCTCGACTCGCTCATCGAACGCTGGGGGCTCGAGTGCCACGAGCGCCATCGTGCGCTCGGTGACGCGGCGGTCCTGCCGGGGCTCCTCGCGGCATTCGAGGCCTCGTTGGGCGCGAGCAGGGTCCAGGAAGCGGCCGAGGTCGCCCGCGCCGAGTCGCGCCTGCCGCCGCACCTGCCGTCCGACCTCGCCGACGACCTGCCCGAAGGGCCCGGCGTGTATCTCTTCCGTGGAGAGGGCGGCGCACTTCTCTATGTCGGCAAGAGCCGCAACCTGCGCAGCCGCGTGCTCGATCACTTCGCTGCGAGCCATCGGTCCGGCCGCGAGGACAAGCTCGCCCGGCAGGTGCGCGAGGTCGAGTGGGTCGAGACCGGCGGGGAACTCGGCGCGCTGCTGCTCGAGTCGCGGCTGGTGAAGGATCTCGCGCCGACGGCGAATCGGCGGCTGCGCGCGTCCGCCGGCGTTCACTGGATACGCCTGAGCGGGTCGCGTGGCGCGCTGCGCCCGCAGGTGGAGAGCCTTTCGCTCGAAGATCTAAGTGCGTGCGGCGAGGCCTACGGCCCGTTCCGCACGGAGCGCGACGCGTGGCGGGCGCTGGAGGGCAAGGCGCGGGAAGCGGGGCTGTGCCTCAAGGTCCTCGGGCGCGAGCCGGGGCCGGGTTCGTGCTTTGCGCTGCAGCTCGGACGCTGTCGCGGCGCCTGCGTCGGCAAGGAACCGCTGGCGCTGCACGACGCGCGCCTCAAGCTGGCGCTGGCTTCGCTGCGGCTTCGGCCCTGGCCATTTCCGGGACCGGTCGGCATCCGCGAGCGGGCGGCGGATGGTCCGGGCACGCTGCTGCACGTCGTCGACCGCTGGCAGCATCTCGGCACTGCCCGGGATGAGGCAGAGATCGCGGAGCTGCTGCGCGGTCGTGAAGAGCGGGAGTTCGATCCCGACAGCTACCGCATCGTCGCCCGCTGCCTGGACCGCCTGGCTCCTCGCGACCTCGTGGTGCTTGCCGGCCCGGAGGCCTGAGCGATGGATTCGGGCCCGGGAGGCGGGCAGCACGAGTTCTTTGCCGCCTGCCCGCGACACGTCGCGGAGCTGCTGGCCGCGGAACTGCGCGGGCTCGGCGTCGCAGTCACGCGTGAGCACCCGGCCGGTGTGAGCTTCGTCGGTCCGCTGGCGCACGCCTACCTTTCGTGCCTGCACTCCCGTACTGCGAGCCGCGTACTGCTGACGCTTGCAACGGTACCGCTCGAGTCCGCCGACGCGATGTACGAAGCGTTGAAGGCGCTGCCGTGGGAGCAGCATCTGGCGGCGACCGGCACCCTGGCGGTCGACGTCGTCGGCGAGGCGCCCGCGTGGTTGCGTCACACTCGATTCGCCGCGCAGAAGGCCAAGGACGCCATCGTGGACCGGCTTCGTGCGAGCAGCGGTGAGCGACCCTCGGTCGATCTTAGGGTACCCGACCTGCGCGTGAATCTGCGCCTCGCAGGAAACCGCGCAACGGTCGGCATCGACCTGAGCGGCGAGCCGCTGCACCGTCGCGGCTATCGGCAGTCCGGGGTCGAGGCGCCGCTCAAGGAGAACCTCGCGGCCGCGCTGCTGCTGCGTTGCGGCTGGCCCGTGATCGCGGCCGAGGGCGGCGCGCTTGCCGACCCCATGTGTGGCTCGGGCACGATTGTCATCGAGGCCGCGCTCATGGCGGCGCATGTCGCTCCGGGACTGCTGCGGCGGCGCTTCGGATTCGAGCGCTGGCTCGGCCACGACGGGACCACCTGGCAGTCGCTGCGCGAGTCCGCGCTGGCACAGCGTGACCTCGCTGCGCTCGGCAGCGGTCGACTCCGCGGATTCGATCGCGAACAGACGGCGATCCGCGCCGCGCTCGCGAACTCGGGGCGCGCCGGAGTGGCCGATCATGTGCAGTTCGAGCGTCGCGACCTGTCCTCGCTGCCGGTGGCAACGGAGGGCCGCGGGCTCGTCCTCGTGAATCCGCCGTACGGCGCGCGCCTCGAGGACGAGAGCACGCTCGGCCCGCTGTACCGGGAACTGGGCCACGCCCTGATCGAGAAGTTTCCCGGCTGGCAGGCCGGCGTGTTCACCGGTAACCCGCCGCTCGGGCGGGAACTCGGCTTGCGCGCGTACCGTTCACACACGTTCTTCAACGGGCCGATCGAGTGCCGCCTGCTCAGGTTCGAGCTGGGGCCGGAGGCCGTCGAGAAGGATGCCGAGACCGCTCGCCGCGAGCGCCTCGAGTCCGCGCGCGGGCGTCCGGGCGCAGCGATGTTCGCCAACCGCCTGCGCAAGAACCTCACGCGCGCGGAGGCCTGGGCGCGACGGGAGGACGTCTCCTGCTTCCGGGTGTACGACGCGGACATGCCCGAGTACTCGTTCGCGGTGGACCTGTACGGCAACGACGAGAGGCACGCGTACGTGCAGGAATATGCGGCGCCGCCGACCATCGCCCGCGAGGCTGTTCGCAGCCGGCGCGACGAGGCTCTGTCGGTGCTGCCGGACGTGCTCGGACTGCCGCCAGAGCGCATCGTGCTTCGCGTGCGCCGCCGGCAGCGGCACGGGGATCAGTACCAGAAGGTCGGGGAGGAAGGCCGCTTCCACGTCGTGCGCGAGGACGGATACCGCTTCCTCGTGAACTTCACCGACTACCTGGACACGGGACTGTTCCTGGACCATCGCCTGACGCGCCGGCGGATCGGCGCGCTGGCGGCCGGGCGCCGGTTCCTCAATCTGTTCGCGTACACGGGCACGGCGACGGTCTATGCGGCCGGCGGCGGGGCGGTCTCGTCGGCGACCGTGGACATGTCGAAGACGTATCTCGAGTGGGCGAAACGAAATCTCGCCTTGAACGGCCTCGAAGGGCCGGCGCACGGCTTCGTGCAGGCGGATTGCCTCGCGTGGCTCGAGGAGCAGGCCGGGGCCGCCGGCGGCCGGCGTTACGGGGTCGTGTTCGTGGATCCGCCGACGCGGTCGAGGTCGAAGCGCATGCAGCGGGAGTTCGACGTGCAGCGCGACCACGTGCCGCTGCTGAGGAGGATCGGTGAGCTGCTCGAGCCCGGCGGACACATACTGTTCTCGAACAACTACCAGCGCTTCCGGCTCGACACGCAGGGACTGGCAGACTTCGAGATCAGTGACATCAGCCGTGAGACCATTCCGGAGGATTTCCGGCGGAATCCGAAAATCCACGTTGCGTTCCTGCTGCAACGCAGGGGACCGGCGGCCCGTTGATCCGAGGCGACGCCGCCTTGCGTCAATCCGTAGGTCAACCGAAGATCGCGACGCTCTGGTGACTGACCGAGAACGCATGGCCGGTCGGACCCCACAGGATCGACGTCTGGCTCAGATACCCGTCGCTGCCGGCGCGCACGCTCGTGTCGATCATCGCCCAGTCGTCCCGCTTCAGGTCGTCCGGATGGCCGAGCAGCTCCAGCATCCAGTTGAGCGAAGCAGCGCGCGCGGGCTTGCGGAGCATCGAGAGCGCCGGCGTGGGGATCGAGTCGGCGAGGGCGACGAGGGCATCCTCCGCACCGCATTCCCGGTCCCGCAGGCGCGCGAAGATGACGGAGTGCGCGGTGCTGTGCCCGGCGTGAGGCGGGGCGCCGCGGCCGATGCGCATCTGCAGGTGCCGGACGAATTCGGGCGTGACGCCCTCGACGATCGGAAATTCCGGCAAGCCCGCGGGATCCACGTCCACCTCCACCCGCGGTATCTCGAGCTTCACGCTGGACGCGCGGTCCGCGCCGAAGATCCCCACCGCCGTACAGCCGAACCCGTCCGCGGAAAACAGGTCGCAGCGGGCGTGTGCCGCGGACTTGCCGACGCGCAGGCATTCCGGGCGCAGCCGCACGTCCTGTCCCGCGACGATCGGCGCCACGAAAGTCACGTGCAGGCTGCGGAGCGGAAGCGAGCGCGCCTCCCCGAGCACAGCTCTCATCGCACGGACCAGTAGAGCGGCCTGGAGTCCGCCGAAGACCGTTCGCCCGTTCGCCCAGTCCGCGGGAATGTGGGCGGTCCAGCCGTCTGCGGCCGGCCTGACGGATGCCACTACCGCGCCGAACTCCATGCTGGCGAGACTACCAGCCATTCGCGGCGGCGACATCGCGGGCAATCGGACCTCTCGACATCCGCGACTGAGGCTTGCATCCTTGCGCCCCTTCTCGCCGGTTCCATAGCCTCGCCCGTGGACATTTTCAAGATTTTCACGCTCGAGTGTGCGCACCGTCTGCCAAACGTGCCGCCCGGTCACAAGTGCGCGCGGGTCCACGGGCACTCGTTCCGTGTCGAAATCCACGTGAGCGGCCCGGTCGACTCCCGCCTGGGCTGGGTGATGGATTTCGCGGAAATGAAGTCCGCGTTCGGGCCGCTATTCGAGCGACTCGATCACCGTTACCTCAATGACGTGCCGGGGCTGGAGAATCCGACGAGCGAGAATCTGGCGCGCTGGATCTGGCGCGAGCTGAAGCCCGCGCTTCCCCAGCTGTCGGGAGTCGTGGTGCACGAGACGTGCACCAGCGGCGCGCGCTACGCCGGCGACGACGTCGGCGCGGACTGATCGAGGACCGTTCATGGATCTCCGCGAACACTCGACCGCGCTGGTGTCCGTGATCATCGGCCTCGGCCTGACCGAACTGCTCGGCAACCTCCACCGGCTGATCCGGGCCGGCAGCTTGGTGCGCTGGTACGGGTTGCCCGTGCTCTGGGCTGTCTACGCGCTGCTGGTGGCCGTGATTTTCTGGTGGGCGGTGTATCTTGGCTCGCTCGGGGTCATGGTCGCGGACAACACCTTTCACTTCCTGGTCCACCTCGCTTCGCCGCTGCTCGCGTACCTGGTCTGCGCCTCGGCGCTGCCGACGGTCGAGCCCGGGCGAACGCTGGACATGCGGGTCGCCTACTACTCTGGCGCCCGGTACTTCTTCGGCATCTCGGCCGCCTACATCGCGTGCACGGCGCTGATCGGCAACCTCCAGGCCGGCGGATTCGAGTGGTCGACGCTGAACGCCATCCGGCTCAGCCTGTTCGCGCTTTTCGTCGCGCTGCTCTGGGTGCGCTCTGAGCGCTTCCACTGGTTCGCGGCGGTCGCGGTCCTGTTGCTGTTGTCGTACCGGATGACGATCCAGGTGCTGCGCTGAGCGCTACAAGAGGTCCTTGAGGCGGAACCAGAGCATCGCGAGCACGAGGGCCGGTGTGCGCAGCAGGCGGCCGCCGGGAAAATTGCGGTGCTCGAGCTTCGTGAACAGGTCGAAGCGTTCGGCCTGGCCGGCGATGGCCTCGGCGACGAGCTTCCCCGCCATGCCGGTGAGCGCGATGCCGTGTCCCGAGAAGCCCTGCAGGTAGTACACGTTGGGCGCGAGGCGGCCGAAGTCCGGCGCGCGGCTCATGGTGATGTCCACGTAGCCGCCCCAGGCGTACTCGATCTTCACGTCGGCGAGCTGCGGGAACACCTTGATCATCCGGGCCCGAGTGGCACGTTCGGTGTTGAGGGGGTCGAGGCCGGAATAGCTCACTCGCCCGCCGAACAGCAGCCGGTGATCGGCCGAGCGGCGGAAGTAATCCAGCACCCAGTTGATGTCGGTGATCGCGACGTTGTCGCGCATCAGCGACTCGATGCGCGCCTGACCCAGCGGTTCCGTCGCCACGATGTAGGTGCCGACGGGCATGATCCGGGCGCGAAGCTTCGGCGACAGCGCATCGTCCACGTACGCGTTACAGCAGAGCGCGACGTACCTCGCACGCACGCGCCCCTGCCCGGTCGACACGGTCGCGACGTCGCCGTGCTCCAGGCTCACGACCCGGCTGCCCTCGAAGATCTGCACCCCGGCGGCCTCGGCTGCTCGCGCGAGTCCGAGCGTGTAGTTGAGTGGATGCAGGTGACCGCTGCGTGAGTCGAGCAGGCCGCCGATGTAGCGCTCGCTGGCGACCATCGCGCGGACCTCGTGCCGGTCGAGCCAGCGCAGGGAGGCATAGCCGTAGTCCCGTGCGAGCTCCTCGCTCCAGGCCCTGAGCTCGGTCTCGTGCCGCGGCTTGATGGCGACGTGCATCTGGCCCCAATTGAGGTCGCAGTCGATCGAGTGGCGCGCGACGCGTTCGCGCAGCACGTCGAGCGCCTCGACGGTGAGGTCGAACATGCGCCGAGCCGTCGCCCGGCCGACCTGCGCGATGAGCTTGTCCTGGCCGGCGGCGTAACCGAAGATCGCCTGGCCGCCGCTGCGGCCGGAGGCGCCCCACGCGATGCGTTGGCCTTCGAGCAGCACGACGCGATATCCCCGCTCGGCGAGGTTGAGTGCCGTGGAACATCCGGCAATGCCGCCTCCGACGACGCAGACGTCGGCCGTGACGTCGCCCTGCAGCGCGCCTCGCAGGGGCGAGGCGTTTGCGGAGGCGGCGTAGTACGAGTGGACGTGCTCCACGGCTCAACTCGTCGTGAGATACCAGGAATGCTCGAGCGGAGTGACGTAGGAGCTGAAGTCCTGCATCTCGCCGCGCCGCGTCCGCGCGAACAGCGTGGCGAAACGCTCGCCCAGGTACTCGCGCGCGAACTCGCTGCGCTCGAAGGCCGCGAGGGCCTCGGGCCAGGTCATGGGAATCGTCGGCGTCGTGTCCCGGTACGCGTTTCCCGCGAGCACCGGGCCAGGATCGAGCTTCTGCGTCAGTCCGAGGTGCAGGCCCGCGAGCACGATGGCCGCGAGCAGGTATGGATTGGCGTCGGCGCCCGCGACGCGGTGCTCGACGCGCCGGCTCTGCGGCGGGCCGTGCGGCACGCGGAAGGCAACGCCGCGGTTGTTCACCGACCAGCTCGGATTCAGCGGGACGTAGGCCTCGGGCCGGAAGCGCCGGTAGGAATTCGCAGTCGGCGCGCAGATCGCCATGGTGTCGTTGATCGTCGCCGTGAGGCCGCCGATCGCGTGCCGCAGCGCCGGGCTGCCCGCGGGGTCCTCCGCGGCGAAGACGTTGTCACCCCTGGGGTCGACGAGGCTCACGTGCAGGTGCGCGCCGCTTCCTGCGTGCTCGCGGTAAGGCTTCGCCATGAACGTGGCTTCCATGCCGTGCTGCAGCGCGACGCCCTTGATCAGGCGCTTGAGCCTGATCGCGTGGTCGCAGGCGAGCAGCGGGTCGTCGACGTGGTGCAGATTGACCTCGAACTGGCCGGGACCGTATTCGGCGAGCACCGTGCCGGTCGGCAGCTCCTGTGCACGCGCGGCCGCGTCGATGGCGGCAAGCAGCGCGGAGTACTCGTCGAGGTCCGCCATCGAGTTGATCTGCGTCTTCTGCTCGCGGCGCCCCGACAGCGGCTGAGCCGGGGGCTGTGCGTGGCCCGCCGGCGTGCGTTCGCGGTCAACGAGGTAGAACTCGAGCTCGACGGCCATGACGGGACGCAGCCCGAGTTCCCGGAACCGCTCGAGCACGCTCGCAAGGACGTGGCGCGGGTCGCCGTAGAACGGAGTGCGGTCGTGCTCGTACATCGAGACCTGCATCTGGGCGACCTGTTCGCCGAGCCACGGGACGGTCGCGAGCGAGCCGGGCAGTGGCAGGCACACGCGGTCCGCGTCGCCTTCGTCGAAGCCGAGTCCCGTTGCCTGCACGGTGCCGCCGAGAACGTCGAGCGCGAACATGGAGGCGGGCAAGAGCAGGCCGTTGCGGTGGATGCCTTCCAGTTCGGCGACGGTGACGCGCTTGCCGCGCGGAATTCCCATCAGGTCGGGCAGCAGCAGGTCGACGGAGCGCACCTGCGGATGGCGCTCGAGCCAGGCACGCGCCTGGGAGAAGTCAGCGATCTGCGGCATGTAGCCCCCGGATGTTTAGGATTTAGCGACGCCCGCGCCGCACGGGTCGGCGGAGCATAGCCTTTCGACACCGCGGCCGGCAAGCGCCCCGAAGCATCCACGCCAGATCGTATGCTGCTGTTTAATATAGATTTTATACAATTTGTTGCACTGCTCGGCGACGGCGAGGCGGATCCTGTGATTTAATTCGCTTCGCATTCATCCAGCGGCCCTCGGCCGGCCGTCTAGGATCTTAAACGTGACTGGTCGCAAACCACTGATCGGCATTCCCGCGGATCGCCGGATCCTCGGACCGCACCCGTTCCACTGTGTCGGGGAGAAGTACATCCGCGCGGTCCTGGAGGCCGCTGGCGGCGTGCCGGTGCTGATTCCGTCGCTCGGCGACGAAGTCGACTTCGACGCGGTGCTGGCGAGTGTCGACGGAATCCTGCTCACCGGCAGCCCCTCAAACGTCGAGCCGCAGCGTTACGCCGGAACGCAGAGTGACCCGGACACGATGCACGACCCGCACCGCGATGCGACCACGCTGCCGTTGATTCCGCGGGTGGTCGAGGCAGGAATGCCGCTGTTTGCGATCTGCCGCGGCTTCCAGGAAATGAACGTCGCCTATGGCGGGTCGCTCTGGCAGAAAGTGCAGGAGGTGCCCGGCATGCTCGACCACCGCGAGGACAAGCAAGCCCCGCTCGAGGTGCAGTACGCTCCCGCGCACGAGATCGAACTGGTCCGCGGCGGCCTGCTGCACGAGATCGCGAGGTCCGACCGGGTGAGGGTCAATTCAGTGCACGCCCAGGGCATCGAGCGCCTCGGCCAGGGCCTCGAAGTGGAGGCCCGGGCGCCGGACGGCCTCGTCGAGGCTTTCCGGGTGCGCAGCGCGCAGGGCTTCACGCTTGCGGTGCAGTGGCATCCCGAGTGGCAGGTAATGAAGCGGGAAAACGAATTCTCGCGCGCCCTGTTCGCCGCGTTCGGAGCGGCGGCCCGCGCGCATGCAAAAGGAAGTCGATCATGAGCACGCCCATCCGGCAGTTCTTCAAGGAGCACGGCATCTCGGAGGTGGAGGCCGTCGTCCCGGACATGGCGGGCATCGCGCGCGGCAAGGTGATGCCGGCGGTGAAATTCGCCGAGGACGAGGGCATGCGCATGCCCGAGAGCATTTTCCTGCAGACGGTCACGGGCGAGTATCCGGAAGACGACCGGGCGATCAGCCCGTCGGAGATCGACATCGTGCTGAAGGCCGACCCGGCTACGACGCGGGTCGTGCCGTGGGCGCCGGAACCCACCGCGCAGGTGATCCACGACAGCTTCTACTTCGACGGGCGGCCGGTCACGATGGCGCCTCGCTACGTCCTGCGCCACGTGCTCGACCTCTACGCGCAGAAGGGCTGGAAGCCGATCGTCGCGCCAGAACTCGAGTTCTACCTGGTCGAGCCGAACACTGACGCCGACTATCCGCTCAAGCCCCCGGTCGGCCGTTCCGGCCGCCCGGAGATCGGCCGGCAGTCCTACAGTATCGCTGCCGTCAACGAGTTCGACCCGCTGTTCGACGACATCTACGCATTCTGCGAGGCGCAGGAGATCGAGATCGACACGCTGATCCACGAGGACGGCGCGGCGCAGATGGAGATCAACCTGATCCACGGCGACGCGATGTCGCTCGCCGACCAGGTGTTCATGTTCAAGCGCACGGCGCGCGAGGCCGCGTTCCGGCACAAGATGTACGCCACCTTCATGTCGAAGCCGATGGCGCGCGAGCCCGGCAGCGCCATGCACATCCACCAGAGCGTGGTCGACGCGAACACCGGTCGGAACGTCTTCAGCGACAAGGACGGCAACCCGAGCCCGCTCTTCTTCTCGCACATCGCGGGGTTGCAGAAGTACCTGCCGCACGCGATGGCGCTGTTCGCGCCCAACGTCAATTCGTTCCGGCGCATCATCCTCAGGCACCTCGCGCCGATCAATACGCAGTGGGGCTACGACAACCGCACGGCGGGACTGCGCGTGCCGATCTCGAGCGCCGAGGGGCGCCGGGTCGAGAACCGCCTCGGCGGTGCGGACGCGAACCCCTACCTCGCCATCGCCGCCTCGCTCGCCTGCGGGTACCTCGGCATGGTCGAGGGCCTCAAGCCCTCCGAGCCCATCTCGGGCAGCGCCTACGAGATGCCGTTCGGCCTTCCGCGCAGCCTGGAGGAGGCGGTGCGCCAGCTGCGTGACTGCCGGCAGCTGATCGACCTCCTGGGCGAGCGCTTCGTGCTCGCCTACACGGCGGTGAAGGAGAGCGAGCACGACACGTTCCTGCAGGTGATCAGCTCCTGGGAACGCGAGCACCTCCTGCTCAACGTCTGACGGAACCGGAAGCACTGGACGGGAATGCAGCCATGACCGCATCCGCACCTTACGTCGCCGAGCGCACGACTGCCGCGTGGCAGGAGCTCGACCGGCAGCACTACCTTCACCCCTTCACCGACTACAAGTCCCTGCACGCCAAGGGAACGCGCGTCATCGTCAAGGCGGAGGGCGTTTACCTGTACGACTCCGAGGGAAACCGCATCCTGGACGGCATGGCCGGGCTCTGGTGCGTCAATCTCGGCTACGGGCGCCGCGAACTCGCGGAGGCGGCCTATCGGCAGATGCTGGAGCTGCCCTACTACAACAGCTTCTTCCAGACGGCGCACCCGCCGGCGATCGAGCTCGCCAAGCAGCTCGTGGACCTCACGCCGCCACAGTTCAGCAGGGTGTTTTTCACGGGCTCCGGGTCCGAGGGCAACGACACGGTCGTGCGACTGGTTCGTCGCTACTGGGACCTCCTCGGCCAGCCGGAACGCAAGGTCATCATCAGCCGGCAGAATGCCTATCACGGCAGCACCATGGCTGGTGCGAGCCTTGGCGGCATGGCCTTCATGCACGAGCAGGGTGGGCTGCCGATCCCGGACATCGTCCACATAGCGCAGCCGTACTGGTACGGCGAGGGGGGCGATCTCTCGCCGGCGGACTTCGGCCTCAAGGTCGCGCGCGAGCTCGAGCGCAAGATCGAGGAGCTCGGCGCACACCGGGTGGCGGCATTCATCGGCGAGCCCATCCAGGGCGCAGGCGGCGTGATCATCCCGCCCGACACCTACTGGCCCGAGGTCCAGCGCATCTGCGACCACTACGGGATCCTGCTCGTCGCCGACGAGGTGATCTGCGGCTTCGGCCGGGCCGGGCACTGGTTCGGGACCAACCTCTACGGGCTGCGCCCGGACCTGATGACCATCGCCAAGGGCATGTCGTCCGGCTACCTGCCGATCGGCGGCGTGTTGGTCGCGGACCGTGTCGCGGACGTGCTGATCGAAAAGGGTGGCGAGTTCGCTCACGGCTACACGTACTCTGGCCACCCGGCCGCCTGCGCCGTCGCCAGCGTCAATCTGACGCTGCTGCAGCGCGAGAATCTCGTGCCCCGCACACGTGACGAGACCGGGCCGTACCTCGCGAAGAAGTGGCGCGAGCTGGCCGAGCATCCGCTGGTCGGTGAAGCGCGCTCGGTCGGGCTGATCGGGGCGCTCGAGCTCGTGCGGGACAGGAAGTCGCGCCGCTTCTTCGACAAGCGCGGCGAGGTCGGCACCATCTGCCGCGACTTCTGTTTCCAGAACGGTCTCATCATGCGCGCGGTGCGTGACACCATGATCATCGCGCCGCCGCTCGTGATCAGCCTGGAGCAGCTGGACGAGCTGGCCGAGAAGGCCTGGCGCTGCCTCGACCTGACCTACGAACGGTGCCGGGCGGAGGGTCGGCTCTGAGGCCGCGCCGCGCTTGGCTTGGCGGCACGATTTGAGCTATACAGTCGGATGAGTTCCGGCAGGGCGCGCCCGGCTGCGCGCCGCAACATGATCGTCACTCACGGGGATTCAGAGATGCACACCACGATTCGAGCCGGCCTTCTGGGCCTGTTCGCGGTCGCCGCGCTGGCTGGCTGCGGCAAGAAGCAGGAGCAGGCCGCGGCGCCCGCGACCTCCACCGAGCAGGCCGCACCGGCCGGTGAGGAGGAGAAGGTCGTCAACGTCTACAACTGGTCGGACTACATCGACCCGGCGATGCTGGAGGCCTTCACGAAGGAGACCGGCATCAAGGTCAACTACGACGTGTTCGACTCGAACGAGGTGCTGCAGACCAAGCTGCTCGCCGGCAACACGGGTTACGACGTCGTGGTGCCCTCGGCGTCCTTCCTCGAGCTGCAGATCAAGGCGGGCGTGTTCCAGAAGCTCGACAAGTCGCTGCTGCCGAACTGGAACAACCTCGACCAGAACATACTGCAGCGCGTGGCCCGCCACGATCCGGGCAACGAATTTGCGGTGAACCACATGTGGGGTACCGACGCCATCGGCTACAACGTCAAGAAGATCCAGGCGATCGACCCGAAGGCGCCGGTCGACAGCTGGAAGCTGGTGCTCGATCCGGCCTGGGCGTCCAAGTTCAAGGACTGCGGCATCTCCGTCCTCGACGCGCCGGATGAGGTGGTCGGCGTGGTGCTCGCCTATCTCGGCAAGGACCCGAACAGCGAGAACCTCGCGGACCTGAAGCTCGCGGAAGAGACGCTGATGAAGGTGCGCCCCTACATCCGCATGATCCACAGCTCGCAGTACATCGATTCGCTTGCCAATGGCGAGCTGTGCGTGGTCATGGGCTGGAGCGGCGACATACTCATGGCCAAGGGTCGCGCCGAGGAGGCGGGCCAGGGCGTGGAGATCGCCATGACCGTGCCGAAGGACGGCACGATCATCTGGTTCGACATGTACGCGATCCCGGCCGACGCGCCGCACCCGAAGAACGCCCACGCCTTCATCAACTTCATGATGAAGCCCGAAGTCGCGGCGGCGAACTCGAACTTCGTGCACTACGCCAACGGCAACGCGGCGTCCGTGCCATTGCTCGATCCCGCCGTCCGCGACGATCCGGGCGTCTACCCGACGCCCGAGGTCATGGACAAGCTGTTCCCGAATCTCGCGAGGTCGCCGGAGTTCACCCGCGAGCTGAACCGCGCGTGGACGCGGTTCACGACCGGCAAGTAGCTCCGGTCGCGCAGGACGGAGTCGCGGGGCGGCCGGAGCGTGATGCACCGGCCGCCCCGCTTCGCTTCCGGCCTACCCATCGGCGGCCTGCTGCGCTATAAGTGCGAGACAGAACCATGACTGCCGCGGCCGTCCGCCGGTCGCCTCGTGATCGAATGACGGGAGTGGGGAGGCCCATGAGATTCGCCATTCGGACGGCATCGATTGCCGCGTTTGCGGCCCTGCTCGGATTCGGATGCGGCAAGAAGCCGGAGAGCCCGGCGGCCGGGGAGGGGGCACAACCTGCGGCGCCCACCGCCGGTGCGGACGAGAAGGTCCTCAACGTCTACAACTGGTCGGACTACATCGACCTGGGCGTCGTCGAGGACTTCCAGAGGGAAACCGGGATCAAGGTCAACTACGACGTCTTCGACTCGAACGAGGTGCTGGAGACGAAGCTCCTCACCGGGAACTCTGGCTATGACCTCGTCGTTCCGAGCGCGTACTTCCTCGAGCGCCAGATCCAGGCGGGCGTGTTCCGCAAGCTCGACAAGACGCAGCTGCCAAACCTCGCGAATCTGGACCCCGATCTCGCCCGGCGCGTCGCCGGCCACGATCCAGGCAATGAGTACGGGGTGGTCTACATGTGGGGCACGACCGGCATCGGCTACGACGCGGCGAAGGTCGCGGCGATCATGCCGGACGCGCCGGTGGACAGCTGGCGGCTCGTGTTCGACCCGTCGGTGGTCGCGAAATTCAAGGGCTGCGGAGTCTCGGTGCTGGAGGATCCGACCGACATGGTCGGGACGATGCTGCTCTACCTCGGCAAGGACCCGAACAGCCAGTCCGCGGACGACCTGAAGCTCGCCGAGGAGAAGCTCCTCGCGATTCGTCCGTACATCCGCATGATCACGAGCGCGCAGTACATCGAAGGGCTCGCGAACGGCGAGCTCTGCATCGCGGTGGGCTACAGCGGTGACATCCTGCAGGCGCGGGATCGCGCGGCGGAAGCGGGCAAGAAGGTCGACATCCGCTACTCGATCCCGAAGGAGGGCGCGCTCATGTGGTTCGACACGCTCGCCATTCCGGCGGACGCGAAGCACCCCGGCAACGCGCACCTGTTCATCAACTACCTTCTGCGGCCGGACGTCGCGGCCCGCAACTCCGATTTCGTGAACTACGCGAACGCCAACGCGAAGGCGACCGAACTGGTAAATGAGGAACTGCGCAACGACCCCGGCATCTACCCGCCGCCGGAGACCAAGGCGCGGCTGCAGCCGAACCTCGCCAAGTCCGCGGAGTTCACCCGCGAGCTGAACCGGGCCTGGACCCGCTTCACGACCGGCCGCTGATTCCACCGTCGCCAACAACACAGACTGCAAAGACCAGACGCAATGGCCACCTCACCGCGCGCGACCCAGCAGAAGTTCGAGCCCTGGACCGACCCGGACGCGAAGCCCTACGTCCGCATCGAGAAGGTCACCAAGAAGTTCGGCGACTTCGTCGCCGTGGACGACGTCTCGCTCGACATCTACCAGAAGGAGATCTTCTGCCTGCTCGGCGCCTCGGGCTGCGGCAAGACAACGCTGCTCAGGATGCTCGCCGGGTTCGAGCGACCCACCGCCGGCCGCATCTTCATCGACGGCGTGGACATGACGACCATCCCGCCCTACGAGCGGCCGGTCAACATGATGTTCCAGTCCTATGCGGTGTTCCCGCACATGACCGTGGAGCAGAACGTCGCGTTCGGCCTGCGGCAGGAGGGCGTCGCGAAGTCCGAGGTCGCAAAGCGCGTCGGCGACATGCTCGAGCTCGTGAGGCTCGGCCAGTTCTCGAAGCGCAAGCCGCACCAGCTCTCCGGCGGACAGCGGCAGCGCGTCGCGCTCGCCCGCGCGCTCGTGAAGAAGCCGAAGCTGCTGCTGCTCGACGAGCCGCTCGCTGCACTCGACAAGAAGCTGCGCGAGCACACGCAGTTCGAGCTCATCAACATTCAGGAGACGCTGGGCGTGACGTTCGTGGTCGTGACGCACGACCAGGAAGAGGCGATGACGCTGTCCTCCCGCATCGGCCTGATGAACCACGGCGAGATCATCCAGGTCGGCACGCCGAGCGAGATGTACGAATACCCGACCGCGCGCTTCGTCGCCGAGTTCATCGGCCAGGTGAACATGTTCGATGGCAAGCTGATCGAGGACGAGCCCTCGTACGTCCGCATCCAGACGGATGACCTGGAAGTGCCGATCTACGTGGATCACGGCGTGAGCTCCGCGCCCGGTGCAACGATCTGGGCGGCAATCCGCCCCGAGAAGATCCAGATCGGCCGTGAGAAGCCCGCCGACACGGACAACTGGGGCAGCGGCATCGTGCGCGACATCGCCTACATGGGCGACGTGTCCATCTATCTGATCAAGCTCGACTCGGGCAAGGTGGTGCGGGTGACGCAGCCCAACGTCTACCGCCATGCCGAGGACCGCATCACGTGGGACGAGCGCGTGTACGTGCACTGGCACGGGTCGAGCCCGGTGGTGGTGACCAAGTGACGGACTGGCTGCGACGCTGGCTGCCGGCCGGCCGGACGCTCGTCGCGTCCGTGCCCTACCTCTGGCTGCTGCTGTTCTTCCTGATTCCCTTCGTGATCGTGCTGAAGATCAGTTTCTCGCAGTCCGCGATCGCGATGCCGCCCTACGAGCCCCTGCTGCACTGGGCGTCGGAAAAAGTCGCGCAGGTCCAGCTCAACTTCGGCAACTTCGCGTTCCTGGTCGAGGACAACCTGTACTGGAAGTCCTACCTGAACTCGATCTTCGTCGCCGGCGTCTCGACGCTACTCTGCCTGCTGATCGGCTACCCCCTGGCGTACGCAATGGCCCGCAGCAGCCCGGCGACGCGCAACATCCTGCTGCTGCTCGCGGTGCTGCCGTTCTTCACCTCGTTCCTGCTGCGCGTCTACGCCTGGATCGGCCTGCTGAAGAACAACGGGCTGGTGAACAACGCCCTGATCGCGCTCGGCGTGATCGACGAGCCGATCCAGATGCTGCAGACCGACTTCGCCGTGTACGTCGGCATGGTGTACTCCTACCTCCCGTTCATGGTGCTGCCGCTGTACTCCAACCTCGAGAAGCTGGACCTGACCCTGCTCGAGGCGGCCGCAGACCTCGGCTGCAGGCCGTGGCAGGCGTTCCTGAAGGTGACACTGCCGCTGTCGCTGCCCGGCATCATCGCTGGCTGCCTGCTCGTCTTCATTCCCGCCGTGGGCGAGTTCGTGATCCCGTCGCTGCTCGGCGATCCGGGCATGCTGATGATCGGCAAGGTGCTGTGGACCGAGTTTTTCAACAATCGTGACTGGCCGGTGGCGAGCGCCGTGGCCATCGCGCTGCTGTTGTTCCTGGTGCTGCCGATCATGTACCTCGACAAGGCGCAGAACGCGGCGAACGAGGAAGGGGAGCGCGGTTGATGCAGGGGTTTTCCTGGTTCCGCATGCTCTCGCTCGCCGTCGGGTTCGGGTTCCTCTACGTGCCGATCGCATCTCTCATCGTCTACTCGTTCAACAAGTCCAAGCTGGTCACGGTCTGGGGTGGCTTCTCGACCAAGTGGTATGGTGCGCTGCTGCAGAACGAGCAGATCCTGAACGCCGCCTGGCTCAGCCTGCGCGTCGCGGCCATCTCCGCCACGCTGGCGGTGGCGCTCGGCACGCTTGCCGGCATGGCGCTGGCCCGGTTCGGGCCCTTCAAGGGCCGAACGCTGTTCTCCGGCCTCACGACCGCGCCGCTCGTCATGCCGGAGGTGATCACCGGCCTGTCGCTGCTGCTGCTGTTCGTCACGATGGAGCAGTTGATTGGCTGGCCAGCGGGCCGCGGCATGACGACGATCATCATCGCGCACGTCACGTTCACCATGGCGTTCGTCACGGTCATCGTGCAGTCGCGCCTGACGCAGATGGACGAGTCGCTCGAGGAGGCCGCCATGGACCTCGGCGCGCGGCCGTGGAAAGTGTTCTTCGTCATCACGCTGCCCATCATCTTTCCCGCACTGCTTTCCGGCTGGCTGCTCGCCTTCACGCTCTCGCTGGACGACCTCGTGATCACGAGCTTCGTCGCAGGACCCGGGTCGAGCACGCTGCCGATGGTCATCTTCTCCAAGGTCCGGCTCGGAGTGAGTCCGGACATCAACGCGCTGGCGACGATCCTCGTGACGATCGTCGCCATTGGCGTCGCGGTCGCGGGGGTGCTCATGGCGCGGCAGCAGAAGATCCGCGACCGGGACGCACAGATGGCGCTCGCGGCCAACCAGCAGATGATCGAGAGCCTGAAGAAAGGCTGAAGCTGCATGCGGGACGCGCCGATCCTCGCCTTCGACGTGGGCGGATCCTTCGTCAAGGCGGGGCTGGTGGAAGTCGCCTCGGGTCGCGTCGTCGGCGAGGTGCTCCGCCGCGCCACACCGGAGGCTGCGGCGCCCGACACCGTGATGGACCTGCTGGCCCAGCTGGCAGCCGAGCGGGCTGCGCAGGGTCCGGTGGGCCTCGCATTCCCATCGGTCGTGAAGGGCGGCACGACCTGGACCGCAGCCAACATCGACCAGCGGTGGATCGGGACCCAGGCCCAGGCCATGCTCGAGTCTCGCATCAACCGCCCGGTTGCCGTGCTGAACGATGCCGACGCCGCAGGCATCGCAGAAATGACTCTCGGTGCCGGCAGGGGTCGGGCCGGCACGGTCATGGTGCTCACGCTCGGCACGGGCATCGGCACGGCCCTTTTCAGCGATGGTCACCTGCTGCCGAACACGGAGCTCGGCCACCTCGAAGTGCGCGGCGCGGAAGCCGAGCACCGCGCGTCCGCGAAAGTCCGCAGCGACCGTGGTCTCTCCTGGACCGAGTGGGCATCGGCCGTGAACGAGGTGCTGGCAGCCTACCACCGGCTGCTCTGGCCGGATCTCTTCATCGTCGGCGGTGGCGTCACCGAGAACTGGCAGCACTTCGGCCCGCTGCTCAGGTGCCGAGCGGAGATCGTACCCGCGCAGTTCCGCAACGACGCCGGCATCATCGGCGCCGCGCTCGCGGCGGCGGCGAGGTGAGAGAGTCGATGGTGCCGCAGGCCGTGATCGCGCCACTGACTTCGAAGCTGCCGCGCTTCGGCACGACCATCTTCACCGTCATGTCGCGCCTCGCGGCCGAGTGCGGCGCGATCAACCTCTCGCAGGGCTTCCCCGATTTCGATCCGCCGTCGCGGCTCGTGGACCTCGTCGCGCAGCACATGCGCGGCGGTCGCAACCAGTACGCGCCGATGGCCGGCTGGCCTGCGCTCTGCGAGGCTGTCGCCGCCAAGATCCGCGCGCTCTACGGGCGCGTCGTGTCAGCCACGGAGGAGGTGACGATATCCTCGGGCGGCACGGAGGCGCTGTTCTGCGCCGTGCAGGCGGTCGTGCGCACCGGGGACGAAGTGATCATCCTCGAGCCGGCCTACGATTCGTACGAGCCCGCCATCGAGCTCGCCGGCGGCCGGGCGGTGCGGGTTCCGCTGCGCCGGC
>Ga0114938_1001158_pt1 | contig 18555 bp, 15 predicted proteins | sample AshMeaBigSpring_FD_88675 | JGI IMG/M metagenome (GOLD analysis project Ga0114938, IMG submission 88675) | Groundwater microbial communities from Big Spring, Nevada to study Microbial Dark Matter (Phase II) - Ash Meadows Big Spring | ecosystem: Environmental > Aquatic > Deep subsurface >...
GCTGGTGGCCGGCCAGCCATTCGCCCGGCGCGCCCTGGTGCAGCGCGCGCTCGGACTCGCGGGCGACCTGCCTGCCCTCGTCACTCGTCCTGGATGAACCTTATGATCGACTCGAACTGGCAGCAGGCGCTCTTCACCCAGGCGGCACCCGAACTCGGCAACCAGTACCGCGACGACCCGCTGCTGGCCGGCTGGCTGCGACGCACCGTGCCGGCCGGCGTTCTGCAGCAGCTCGAGCCCGAGCTCGACGAGCTGGGTGCGTTGGCTGGGGGCGACCTGTACCGGATGCAGCTCAACGACCGGCTCAACGAACCCACGCTCACGCAGTGGGATGCGTGGGGCAACCGCGTCGACACGCTCGAGGTGACGCCGCTGTGGCGCGAGGCCGAGCGACTCACGGTCAAGCACGGCATCGTCGCTACCGCGTACGAGCAGGCCCTCGGCCGCCACGCACGCATCGCCCAGTTCGCGAAGGTCTACCTCTTCCATCCGTCCACCGACGTGTATTCGTGCCCGCTCGCCATGACCGACGGCGCCGCACGGACGCTGCTCGAGTCCGGCAATGCCCGCCTGATCTCGCACGCCCTGCCGCATCTCACGTCCCGCGACCCGGCCACGTTCTGGACCAGCGGCCAGTGGATGACCGAGACCACCGGCGGCTCCGACGTCGGCCGTTCGCAGACGCGTGCGGTGGAAGAGAACGGCGTGTGGCGTCTCTACGGGCGCAAGTGGTTCACGTCTGCGGTGACTTCGCAGATGGCGCTGACGCTCGCCCGGCCCGAGGGGAATCCACCGGGCGGCAAGGGCCTCGCGATGTTCTTCGTCGAGGTGCGGGACGCTGAGGGCCGTCTGAACAGCATCCGCGTCGATCGTCTCAAGGACAAGCTCGGCACGCGCAAGGTGCCGACCGCCGAACTCATGCTCGAGGGGACGCGCGCCGAGCTCGTCGGCCAGCCGGTCAACGGCACGCGCGCGATCGAACCGATGCTCGGCGTGACGCGCATGTGGAACAGCGTGTGCGCCGTGGCGTTCATGCGCCGCGGGCTCGCGCTCGCCCGCGCCTATGCCGCGCGTCGCGAAGCGTTCGGCGCGCCGCTCGCCCGGCAGCCCCTGCACGCCGACACGCTGGCCGCGCTCGAAGCCGAGACGTGGGGCGCATTCCTGATGACGTTCCTGCTGGTCGAGCTCGCTGGCCGCGCCGAAACCGGCCAGATCGACGACCAGCAGCGGGCACTGCTGCGCCTGGTGACGCCGCTCACCAAGCTCGTCACCGGCAAGCAGGCGGTGAGCGTCGTGGGCGAGGTGATCGAGAGCTTCGGCGGCGCCGGTTACGTGGAGGACACCGGGCTGCCGCAGCTGCTGCGCGATGCGCAGGTGCTGCCGATCTGGGAGGGCACCACCAACGTGCTCTCGCTCGATGCCCTGCTGCGCAGCGACCTGCACACGGGCCTGGCCGCGCTGATGGGCCGTGCGTCGGCCTGCGCGCGCGGGCTCAAGGAGCCGCGCCTCGCGGCGGCAGGCAAGCAAGCGATCGGTGCGCTGGAGCGCGCCGCGCTGTGGCTAGAGACCGGGCAGGATCGGGAAGTGCTGCAGGCGGGTGCCCGGCGTCTCGCGCTCACCATCGCGCGGGCCCTGCAACTCGCGCTGCTCTGCGAGCACGCCCAGTGGCTGCTCGACAACGGCGGCGACCGGCGCGGTTACGCCGCGGCGCTGCGCTTCTCGCGGCTGCCCGTGGACCTGATGCACGAGGTGGATCCGGCGCTCGACGCCTTGCTGCTGTCGCAGTAGCGGATAGCGGATAGCGGATAGCGGATCGTGGGACGGTGGTGACTTGAAGGATCGCCCGCAAGCGGCGAGGCCCACTCACTGACTCACGTTGGTATTGGCCTTCCCTTCGGGTAATGAGCGGACGTTGGCCGACTTCCGGAGTCGGCCAGCGGACTAAACCGCTCTCGCGGTAGGGTTGCTTCGATCCGAGGGTGGTGGATGGCTGAGTCCTGAGGCTCTGTTTCGTATGTTGCGAGGTGAGGCGATCCGCCTCGCATCGTGACCGGAGCAGAGCCATGAACGCCACGACTCGGAGCATTTCGCCGCTGCGTCAACGCATGCTCGAAGACATGCGGATGCGCAAGCTCGCACCCGGGACGCAGAGCAGCTACATCCGTGCGGTCCGGCACTTCGCCGGCTACCTGGGCCGCTCGCCGGACCAGGCGAGCGCCGAGGACCTGCGCCGCTATCAGCTGCACTGCGTCGATCGGGGTGTCTCGCCGATCACGCTCAACGCGACGATCACCGGGCTCAAGTTCTTCTTCGAGGTCACGCTCGGGCGCGGCGAGCTGATGGCGAAGATGCGGCCGGTGCGCGTGGAGCAGACGCTGCCGGTGATCCTCAGCCGCGAGGAAGTGGGCCGCCTGATCGAGTCGGCACGCAACCTCAAGCATCGCACCGCGTTGTCGGTGGCGTATGGTGCGGGGCTGCGCGCCAGCGAAGTCATCGCGCTGAAGGTCGGTGACATCGACAGCACGCGCATGGTGCTGCGCATCGAGCAGGGCAAGGGCCGCAAGGATCGCTACGCGTTGCTGCCGCCGCTGCTGCTCGAGCGGCTGCGCGCCTGGTGGCGAGCGGGCCGCGCCGAGGGCAAGCTGCTGCCGAACGGCTGGCTGTTCCCGGGCCGCGATCCGCTCGATCCGATGACGACGCGGCAGCTGAACCGCGTGGTTCACGAGGCCGCTGCCCTCGCGCGCATCGACAAGCGCGTCTCGATGCACACGCTCCGGCACTGCTTCGCGACCCACCTGCTCGAGCAGAAGGAAGATATCCGGGTGATCCAGGTATTGCTCGGCCACAAGAAGCTCGAGACCACCGCGCTGTATACGCAGGTGGCCACGGAGACCCTGCGCGAGGTGATCAGTCCGCTGGAGAGTACCCGACCTGCGTAGGGCACGCTCGTGCTGGAGGTGGCGGATATCTTCCGCGCCCACGGCCCGAGCTGGCGGCACGAGCAGCGCGGCCACTTGAGTGTCGGCCAGCTCAAGGTCATGGCGGCGATCGAGAGCTGTCGCAGCGCGGCGCTGGGCGGCCACGCGCTGCGCTGCTCCGCCTGCGCGCAGCCGCAGATCGCCTATAACTCCTGCCGCAACCGGCACTGTCCCAAGTGCCAGTCGAGCGCCGCGCAACGCTGGCTCGACGCCCGGCAGGCCGACCTGCTGCCCGTGGACTACTACCACGTGGTCTTTACGCTGCCGGCGCCCATCAGCGCCATCGCCTACACCAACAAGGAGATCCTCTATGGCCTGTTGTTCGATCTCGCCGCCGAGACGCTGCGCACGATCGCCGCCGACCCCAAGCACCTCGGCGCCCGCATCGGTGTCACCCTGGTGTTGCACACGTGGGGCTCGGCACTGACCCACCACCCGCACGTGCATGGCATCGTGCCCGGCGGCGGCCTCGCGCTCGATGCCGAGCGCTGGATCCGCTGCAAGCCGGGGTTCTTCCTGCCGGTGCGCGTGCTCTCGCGGTTGTTCCGGCGGCGCTTCCTCGAAGAGCTGTCCGCGGCCCATGGCCGCGGACAGCTGCACTTCTTCGGTGAGCACGCGGACCTGGCCGACCCGGCCACCTTCGCCGACTGGCTCGCGCCGCTGCGCCAGTGCGAGTGGGTCGTCTACGCCAAGCGCCCGTTCGCAGGTCCGGCGGCCGTGCTCGCCTATCTGTCGCGCTACACCCACCGCGTTGCCATCGCCAATAGCCGGCTGTTGGCCCTGGACGAGCGGGGCGTCACCTTCCGCTGGAAGGACTACCGCGCGGAGGGCCGCACACGCCACAAGACCATGAGCCTGAGCAGCGCAGAGTTCATGCGCCGGTTCCTGTTGCACGTGCTGCCAGGCGGCTTTCACCGCATCCGCCACTACGGGCTGCTCGCCAACGCACGCCGCAAGTGCAACCTTGCGACCGCACGCACGCTCCTGCACCAACCGGCCCCGGCCGTTGCCCACTCCAGCGCGGTGCCCACCGGCACCGGCCACGCGCAGCCGACGTTCCGTTGCCGACACTGTGGCGCACCCATGCTCATCCTCGAGACTCTCGCACGCGTCCCGCACATCCGCGGGCCACCGGCTACGGGTCCGCGCTCATGAGCGCAAGTCGCTTGCCGACGTCGATTGCATCGCCGGCGCTGCATCCGTCCGTGCCGACGCGAACGCCCGTGGCTACGCGCCGCTCAGGGCATCCCAATGATCCCCTCCAACGCCAACCAAGTCGCTGCGATCGCGCTGCACTCGCGCATGGCCACGCGCTTGAGGTCGGCTCCGTCGTCGTCATCGGTGCCGTCATCACGGCACGCGGCATCCCGCACGCTCAAATCCCCATAGCTCGCCGTCGTTCCTGACCCGACTCAGTTCGGCCCCGCGGTTTCCTCCCTTGAGGATTGTGCGACGCCCGCCACTACCCTCGTTGGCGAGCCCACAGCGTTGCGCTCTCGCGGGCGGGCATCGCACAATCCTTAACAATTGCTGCTGTAAGTCATTTTCACCGAAAGCGGTCATCAAGTGATTGCTGGTCCGACGATGCGGGCCAGCATACATCGACAGCCTGACGCTCGGAGATCAAGCACACGTGGCCAGTGCCACGCCGGCGCCACGGTAATCTGATCGGCGGCAGTACGCGGTCACCCGATAAGCGCAAGCCGCTCGCGTCCGGTGCTCCAAGGCATCCGGAGTCCATGAGCTTCAGAACCTGTTCGTTGACCAACGACTACTCGGTAAGTCCGTACCGTAGCTCGTATGGGCCCCAATAGTGGACCTCGGGGTCGAGAAAATACACTTCCGCCGCATCGACAATTACGACGGCACATCGCCAGCGGGCGCAGCGCATTGCTCAGTTTCTCCCAGACCACTGGCTACGGAATGCTGGCCTGCAGCTGTCTAGATCGCTGCAGCGATGGGTGGCTGCTTGCGAAAGACATCTCCACGTGCAGCGGCGTGCCGCTGCCGTATCTATCCAAGGTTCTCAGCGGGCTTAGCAGCTGCGGAATCGTGCGTGCAAAGCGCGGCTACCGCGGCGGCTACCGATTGGCACGACCCGGTGACGAAATCAGCCTGCTCGAGGTCGTCGAGGCGGTCGGTGGCCGCAACTGGGGAAGCGACTGTCTGCTCGGACTCGGTGGGTGCTCGGATGAGCGCCCCTGCCCGATGCACGATTTCTGGTCTCGACGTCGCTCCGAGGTAGAGCGCGAGCTGCGCGCCAAGACCGTTCGGGACATCGGCAGGTTCTCGCTGACCCGCTATCGAATCGCCGACGCCACGCCTCAGCGCGGACTTCCCAAGTCAGTCAAGACCACGCAGCGAATTCGTGAAGGAGTGCGGAGATGACCCTGACCCGACGTGAACTGGTGACAGCAGGCGCATTTGCGGGAGCCGCGCTCGGCAGCGGTGTGATCGCTACCACAATGGCCGCATCGGCGCCGGGTGCGCCGCCGCCCGGCGGCCCACTCCCACACGGTGGAGGCGACACCGCCCGCATGGTGGGTGATCTCGAGCGGGCGCTGGCCAAGCGCCCGGAGGAACGCCGTTGGGAGATGGTGATCGACACGCGCCGCTGCATCGGTTGCAGTGCCTGCACCGTTGCGTGCATCGCCGAGAACAACCTGCCACCTGCGGTCACCTATCGCACGGTGCCGGAAGCGACCGCCGGAAAGTTTCCCAACCTCAAACGCATCTTCATGCCGACAAACTGCGCGCAATGTGAGCAGGCGCCGTGCATCGCGGCCGCGAACGCAGTGATTCCGGGTTCGATGTCCCGTCGCCCCGACGGGATCGTCGCGGTGGACTATACCCGCATGAAAGGACGCCCCGTCTTCGAGGCCGCCCAGAAGGCCTGCCCCTACAAGCACGCTTTGTACTACGACGCGGGTGGCTACCACACGGACGGCACGCCGCAACGACAGGCCTACGAATCCCGACCGGTGATGGAGTACGGACGCTTCTGGCAGCGTGCCCAGACGCAGGGGACGACGCGCAAATGCCATTTCTGTGCCGACCGTATCGATGTCGGCCTGTTGCCGGCCTGCGTGTCGACCTGCCCTGGCCTCGCCATGCACTTCGGTGACGTGTCGGATCCGAAGTCGCTCGTCGCGGAGTTACTGGCTGCGGGTCCGGCCCGTCGGTTCGCACCGGAGACGGGACCCAGTCCCGTCCCACGCATCCACTACATCGACGATTTCGCTGCCGAGGGAGCCCCACCGGTCAAACCGGACAATCGGTCCAACAGTAATTGCAGCAACTGTCACGAGTTTACGGCCTAGGAGATCACGCGCATGAGCGGCTCGAAGAATGACTTTGACGTGTCCCGTCGCGGGTTTCTGGGCTCGGCACTGCTCGGTGGCGCGGCCGCCGTCGCGCGGTCGCCCTCGGCGTTGGGTGCGACGGCGATGCCAACGGCTTATCAGCTCGGCGATCCCGGCAGCATGCTCAACTCGGTGTGCCTGCAGTGCAATACCGGTTGCGGTATCCGTGTAAAGATCGTCGACGGCCTGGCCGCGAAGATCGAAGGCAACCCGTACAGCCCCTGGACGATGGTGCCGCCGATTGACTATGCGACGCCGCTCGAGGGTTCGGCGCGCTTTGAGGGTGCGCTGTGCCCGAAAGGCCAGGCCGGACTGCAAAGTGCCTATGACCCATACCGCATCGTCAAGGTGCTCAAGCGCTCAGGTAAGCGCGGCGCCGATCAATGGGTCTCGATCCCGTTCGAGAAGGCGATCGAGGAGATCGTTGAGGGCGGGTTGCTGTTCAAAGGCGTGCCGGGCGAAGAGACGCGTCGCGTACAGGGCTTACGCGAACTCTGGGCGCTGCGCGACCCGAAGTTGGCGGCGGACATGTCGCACGACGTGGATGGCATTCGCGCGGCGAAGACAGCCGATGACAAGAAGGCGGCCATTGCCAAGTTCAAGGAGCGCTTTGCGGGACAACTCGATACGTTGATCGACCCGGATCATCCCGACTTCGGGCCGAAGAACAACCAGGTCACTTTTGCCTGGGGTCGCCTCAAGGGAGGTCGATCGGAATTCATCAAGCGCTTCATCTCCGACGCGCTCGGCTCGACCAATGCGCACGGCCACACGACGGTTTGCCAGGGATCGCTGTACTTCACCGGCAAGGCGATGAGCGACCAGTTCAAGGAAGGCAAGTTCACGGATGGCAAGAAGGCCTACTGGCAAGCGGACACCGCGGACGTGGAGTTTCTGTTGGCCATCGGCTCGTCGTACATCGAGGGGGGCTACGGTCCCACCCATCACTCGCGCAAGTTGATGGACAATCTGGTGAATGACACGGTCAAGATCGCGGTCGTCGATCCGCGATTTTCGAAAATCGCCGCCAAAGCATGGAAATGGATTCCGGCCCGTCCGGGCAGCGAGGGCGCACTCGCGCTCGGCATGATTCGCTGGATTCTCGAGAACCAGCGCTATGACAGGAGATTCCTCTCGGCCGCCAACAGGGGCGGCGCCAAGGCCGTGGGCGAGCAGTCGTGGACAAACGTGACCTGGCTCGTCAAGGAGGACGGCGCCCTGCTGCGCGCATCCGAGGCGGGCCTCGCGCCCGCGGAGACGCGCAAAACTGCAGACGGCAAAGACTGGCAGTTCGATGCGTTCGTAGCAATCGTCGACGGCAAGCCCGTTGCGGTGGATCCGAACGACGAGACCAACCCGGTTGTCGCTGAACCATTGTTTCAGGGTGAGATCAACGGCCACAAGGTCAAGAGCGGGTTGCAACTGGTTGCCGAGTCGGCCAGCCAGAAGTCAATCGAGCAATACGCCGAGATCTGCGGGATCGAGGCTGCGCAGATCGTCGATCTCGCGCGCGAGTTCACGTCCCATGGCAAGCGAGCGGTGGCCGATCCGCATCGAGGCGTGTCGCAGCACACCAACGGGTTCTACAACGTCCTCGCTGTGTACACGTTGAACGCACTCATTGGCAATTTCGACTGGCAGGGCGGACTGATCAAGGCGACGACGTATGATTTCGCTGGCGAGAAGGAGGGACAGCCCTACCCGTTCGCGAAGATGCACGACGGCAAGGCGAAGCCGTTCGGCATTTCCGTCATTCGGCACGGCACCGACTACGAGAAGTCCACGATCTTTGCCGGTTACCCGGCGAAGCGAAACTGGTACCCGCATTCCTCAGATATCTATCAGGAGATCATTCCCTCCATGGGGGATGCCTATCCGTACCCCACCAAGGCGCTGTTTCTGTACATGGCCTCGCCCGCGTACGCGCTGCCGGCAGGTAACACCAACATCGCAGTGCTGAAAGATCCCACCAAGATCCCGCTGGTCATCGCCAGCGACATCACGATCGGCGAAACCTCTATGTACGCTGATTACGTGTTCCCGGACCTGGGCTACCTCGAGCGTTGGGAGTTTCAAGGCAGTCACCCGAGCATCGCGCAGAAGGTACAGCCGATCCGCAACCCAACCATCGCGCCCATCCCGACTTCAGTCACCGTGTTCGGTGAAAAACAGCCGATCTGTCTGGAGTCGATGATCCTCGGTATCGCCGAGCGGCTCGGATTGCCGGGATACGGAGCCGACGGGTTGGGCAAGGGCAAGGCGCTGAAGCGCAGCGACGACTTCTATATCAAGATGGTTGCCAACGTCGCCGCGGGGGACAAGCCGGGCGATGCCGTTCCCGACGCGGACGATCGCGAGTTGGAGCTCTTCACGCAATCACGCCGGCACCTGCCAGTTACGGTTTTTGACTTGGAACGCTGGCGCAGCGCGGCCGGCGAAGCGAATTGGCGCAAGGTCGTGTACCTGCTGAATCGCGGCGGCCGCTACCAGGACTACGACAAGGCCTTCAAGGACGGAAAGTTCACCAACAAATATGGCGGGTTGCTCAACATTTACGTTGAGAAGCTGGCCAAGACGCGCTCCGCGATGACCGGCAAGAAGTTGCCCGGTGTGGCGACTTACTTGCCGATCCAGGATTCCCTCGGTCGTGAACTCACCGACGCGAGCGAGGGATTTGACCTGCACATGATCACCTATCGCGAGATCTCGCAGACCAAGTCGCGAACCGTGGGCAACTACTGGTTAAACGCCATACAGGACACGAATCACGTGCTGCTCAGCGAGGCCGATGCCAAGGCGCGAGGCATCGCTGAAGGAGACAAGGTCCGGGTCGTTTCGAAGAGCAACCCGAAGGGCGTCTGGGATCTCGGCAATGGGCGCGAGAAGGCGATGATCGGCACGGTCAAGCTCACGCGCGGCATTCGCCCAGGCGTGATGGCGTTTTCACTCGGTCGCGGGCATTGGGCCTACGGTTCGTCAACCATCAGGATCGACGGCAAGGTGATCGAGGCGGATCCGCGCCGCGCAACGGGCGTGCATGCCAACGCGGCGATGCGGGTGGATGAACACTTCGGCAACACGTGCCTGGTGGACACCGTGGGCGGCAGCGTGAGCTTCTATGACACTTCAGTGCGACTGGTGAAAGAAGCTTAGACCGCGGGACAAGTCAGACACGAGGGTCGCGCGGGCTGGTGGCGGCTCTCGATTGCGTGATGTGGAGCGACCTGGACAGGCTGTCTGCATCGGATGACGACTCGTACGCCCGCATGATGCTCTAACATCAGGACGGACTCGCTGACGTCGTCGGGGCCCGGCCCGGTCCCGCCGCGAATCCGGGGCTGGGTGATACCGTTAGTAGGGCTGTGGGAGCAACTTAGCTGGCCTCCTGCGACGTTCGATTTGCGGGTCCAATACTGGAGAGCGAACATGGCGAAGATAAAGACCGCGAAATCCGCGAAGTCCACCGCAGCGGGCACACTGCCAAAGCCACCCAAGCGATACCGGCAGTTCATCGAGCGTTATCCCGCTCTGGGACGAGCATGGGAGTCCGTCAACGAGGCAGGCGCCGAAGGGCCACTGGACGTACGCACCCGGCGCCTGGTCAAAATTGCGGCTGCGATGGGCGCGATGCGCGAAGGTGCCGTTCGCTCGGGCGCTCGCAAGGCGCTCGCCGAGGGCATTACGCTGGCGGAGATCGAGCAGTTAGTTCCGCTGACCGCCGGCACGATCGGATTGCCGTCCGCCGTCGCCTGCTGGAGCTGGGTGATAAACGCGCTCGCACGGGATTGATAGGTGTCGCAAGGCTGGTTGCTGTCGTGAAGCGGCGGTGCACGATACGGTCAAAGTGACGCATGGCTCCTGGTGATCAAACTGTCGTCCCGTTCCGCGCGCCTGGGGCACTGGACGATAGGCTGGGCCGGCCATTGCACGACCTGCGCATCTCGGTCATGGATCGGTGCAACTTCCGTTGCCCGTATTGCATGCCGCGGAGCCGCTTCGATGACCACTACCGCTTCCTGACCTCGGGCGAGCGCTTGTCGTTTGAAGAGATCACCCGCGTTGCACGAATCTTCGCCCGCCTGGGCGTCCGCAAACTGCGGTTGACGGGTGGCGAGCCACTGCTACGTGGGAACCTGGCTGATCTAATTGGTGACCTGTCGGTGATTGACGGAGTCGACGACATCGCACTCACGACCAACGGCATTCTCCTCGCGCAACACGCCGCGGAGCTGAAGGCACATGGCCTGCATCGGGTGACGGTGAGCCTTGATTCCACCGACCCGGCGACTTTCCGTCAAATGAATGGTGGCTTTGATGGACTGGCGCATGTGCTCGCTGGTATCGATGCCGCGATGGCCGCCGGACTGGCGCCCCTCAAGGTCAATGCGGTCATACAGCGCGGGATTAACGATCACTCCGTTCTTGAATTACTCGAGCGGTTCCGCGGCGCGGACGTCATCGTTCGACTGATCGAGTACATGGATGTCGGCAATCGAAATCAGTGGTCGCGCGACGGAGTGGTCCCATCGCGCGAACTAGTTGATCGAATCGCGGCGCAATGGCCCATTGACCCCGTCAGTCGGCACTATCCCGGCGAAGTGGCCGAGCGCTATGTGTACGGGGACGGGGCAGGAGAGATCGGGTTTATCTCTTCGGTGACGCAGCCATTCTGTGGGGGATGCTCCCGCGCGCGAGTATCGTCGGCAGGTGTGCTGTATACCTGCCTGTTCGCGACCCAAGGCGTTGATCTTCGCGCGCCTCTGCGCAGCGGGGCGACGAACGACGAGATTACTGACCTCATACGACGTAGTTGGCGTACCCGTGATGATCGGTACAGCGAGCAACGGCACGGAACCAGAAAGCCATTGGACGAACGAAAGATCGAGATGTTTTATATCGGCGGATGACCGTGAAAAAGCAGGTGTGAATCAAGTACTCACGGGTGTCCCGGTCCTGGGCCGGGTGCACGGCCACGCAGTCTCGAGCCAGCCGGTCGAAGTGCTTTTGAGTGTCTGCTTCTGCCAGTACGACGGTCCGCTCAGGGTCGAACGCGGGCTTACAGCGTCCGCTATCGGGGCGCGATTCTCGCGGGAGTGTCGGTATGCTGCACGATCACACGTCAATCACACGCGGCGCTGCGAGCGTCGGTAACTGATTGATTCGTCGAGACGCGCGGGGCGACTCACGTGTGTTCGATTCCCATCGCCCGCTCCGCCTGTTTCCCGAGAAATCGAGGGGACTGCGTCAATCCCACCGCTGCGGGACCTTCTGGATCATCGAGGTGTCGTAGCCCTGCTCGCCGAGGAACGCGACGATTTCTCGGTAATCGGCCTCCGGGATGGTCGGCTCCCGAGCCATGATCCACACATAGTCCCGCTGGTTGCGGCCAATCACGGTCTGTGAGTAGTTCTCGTTGAGCCAGACGATGCGATAGTCGGCCTTGATCGGCCAGACGAATCGCATCCCCCAAACGGCATTGCTGCCATCGTCGCGGACGAAGCCACGCGGAGTGTAGGTCTTCTGCTCGCCGTCGAATCCATCCTTGCGGAACGTGAACGTGGTCGCGACCGTGCCGTCGTCGTCGAGGCGATAGGTCTCGACGGCGTTGTGCGCGCCCGTCTCGATGAAGGTCGGGATATTGGCGATCACGTACCAGTCACCCATGAAGCGCTCGAGGTCGACGTACTCGGCCGTGTGGATCGGCTCGCGCGCCGGAGCTCCGGCGCAGCCGACTAGCCCGACGAGGATCATCAGGACCAGACCCGCCTGCCGCCAGTCGGTCCGTGAGCCCGCGCGGGTGCCCGCGCTCATCGGGCGCGCTCCTGTTCAGTGCTGGCGCGGGCCAGTTGCGCGACGGACGACCCGACCAGGTCGGCCGGACTTCGGCGGTAGCGCAGCGTCCGGCCACCGTCGAGCCGGCTGTCGAGTGCCACCCACTCGCCGCTGCCGGCCTCGTAGGCGAGCGTGATGTCGATCTCCTTGCCCTTGAGCGAGTAGCGCTCCACCGGCACCTCGCGTTCGCCGATGCGGATCCGGTCGCGTCCGAGGGAGTCGATCCGCACCGGCACGTACTCGCCCGTCTGCGAATTGAGCAGCTCCCGGCGCTGCGTCAGCAGCTGGCTGTCCCAATAGGCGAAGCTCGCCACGCAGCCCCCGAGCCGGCGCTCGCCCTCGTTGGTGGCGATGACGAAGGCGGCTCCCCGCGCTTTGCCGCTGACCGCGTACTGCTTGCCGTTCGAATCGGTGCGTGCGTCGATTGCCTGCAGGCAGCCGTCGCGCCACAGCTCGGTGTTGCGGTGGTCGTACTCGAAGGCGGTGATCCGCAACAGATTGACCTCGAACTCGGCGCGGGTCTCGATGCGCATGCCCTCGCCCGTCGAGGCGAGGACGAAGCGCTGGTAGCCGATGGCGCGGTCGTCGAGAAAGACATCGAAGTTCAGCTTGCGCGCAGGGTCGCCGGCCGCGGCGAGGGCAGGCACCGCAGGCATGACGGCCAGCGAAGCGACGAGCGCGAACAGTGAAAATCGGGATCGCATGAGTGGGATACCTCCAGTCAGGCCGCGCACGGCGGGCCGGGGAAGAACGCGTTGGTGCGGCGAACGTAGTCGCGGTAGGCCGGTCGCCGCTCGCCGATGTCCTTCTCGAGCAGCGCCACGCCGGACACCTTGAGCAGCATGAAGGACATCAACAGCGGTCCGGCCACGCTCCACCAGCCGCCGCCGGCGAGCGCGACGAGGAACAGGCCCCACCAGACGCAGAAGTCGCCGAAGTAGTTCGGGTGACGGGTGTAACGCCACAGCCCGGAGTCGAGCACCTTGCCCCGGTTGGCCGGGTCCGCCTTGAACCGGGCGAGCTGCCAGTCACCGCCCGCCTCGAAGACGAGACCGACCAGCCATAGCGCAGCCCCGGCCAGGTCCAGCCAGCCGAGCGGGGCAGTGGAGTTGATCGCTGCAAGCAGCGGCAGCGAGATCACCCACGCGAGCCCCGCCTGCAAGCCGAAGACGATGTACAGGCTCTTGAAGGCGAAGCCCGGATCGTTGTTGGCGCGGATCTTCTGGTAGCGGAAATCCTCGCCATGACCGCGGTTGCGCCACGTGATGTAGGCGGCAAGCCGCAACGACCAGACGCTCACCAGCCCGATTACCAGCCACGCGCGTGGACCAGGGTTGGCTTGACCTGCCGCATAGGCGAGCGCCGCCAGCAGGAACATGAGCGACCACATGCTGTCGACGATGCTCACGTTGCGCAGCGGCAGGCTCAGCAGCCAGCCCAGCGCCGCAAAGACGGCGAGCACCGCCAGCCCTTCCAGCCACAGTCCCAGGTCAAACATGGTGGCGGGCCTCCTGCGGAAGACGCACCCAGGCTGCCGGCGCCGGCTCGAAGCCGTTCATTCGCGTGGCCAACCGGGTCAGCAGCGGCAGGATGACGGCCCAGCCAACTGCCTGCGCCCCCAGCGCCAGCACCGGATCAGGCATCTGCACGCCGCCGAGCCGCTCGCCGGCCAGATAGGCGAGTGGACCGCCTACGGCACCGAACAGGGCGGCCAGCCATGCTCGGCCCTTGAGCCAGCCCATCGACAGGTTGAGCGACGTGGCGAAGAGCGCCCACATGGCGATGATCCAGACCGGCGCCACGCCGTCGGCGAAGTTCCCCGACGCGTAGCTCAAGAGACCGAGCGAGACGACGAGGCTGTCCCAGAACAGCCCAATCGAGGTGACGACCAGGACCAGCATGGCCTCGGGGGCGCGCCGGGGCGCGAGCCAAAGGTGCACGCAGACGGCGATGGCGACCGCCAGCGTCGCGAGCAGCGCCCGGCCCTCGGCCGCGGCGAGCACGCATGCGAACCAGGCGAGCTGGAATGCGCCGAAGTTCAGCAGCTTGCGGCGCGAGTCGGAGTTGATCATGCGAGGGGCCTCCCGGGCAGTTCGACGGATTGGATGTGCGGCAGGTTGCCAGCCACTGCGTGAAGGCCGCGTGAAGCCGCGGTCAAGCGGACGTGAGCGAGGACATTCGCGCTAGACTTCTGCGAAGGAGACGCCCGCCGTGACTGACATCCTGCGCAACGCCACCGTGCTGCTGATCGAGGACCACCGCGACATTGCGGAGATGGTCATCGAGTGTCTCGAATTGCGCGGCATGGCGGTGGACTACGCGGCGGACGGCGTCACGGGGCTGCACCTCGCCGTCACGAACCCCTACGACGTGATCGTGCTCGACCTGATGCTGCCCGGGCTCGACGGGCTCGCGGTCTGCCGCAAGCTCCGCGACGAGGCGCGTAATGACACGCCGCTGCTGATGCTCACGGCGCGCGACACGCTCGACGACAAGGTGGACGGTCTCGACGCGGGGGCTGACGATTACCTCGTCAAGCCGTTCGAGGTGCGCGAGCTCGAGGCCCGGATCCGGACGCTGCTGCGCCGCCACCGTGGATCCGTCGCCCGGGAGACCTACACGGTCGCCGATCTCACGCTCGATACCGCGACGCTGCGCGTGACGCGAGCGGGACAGGCGCTCAACCTGACCCCGATCGGACTGAAGTTGCTCACGACGCTCATGCGGACGTCGCCGCGCGTCGTGAGCCGGCAGCAGCTGGAGCGCGAGGTCTGGGGCGACCTGCTGCCCGACAGCGATACGCTCCGCAGCCACCTCTATACGCTGCGCAAGGCGATCGACAAGCCGTTCGAGCGCCCGCTGCTGCACACCATCGCCGGCGCGGGATACCGGCTGGCCGGCGACGATGGCGGCTAGCGGACTGCGCGCCCGGCTCGGGCGCACGTTCCTGCTGCAGGCCGCGTTCATCAGCGTGGCGGCCATCATCGGCGTGTTTCTGGCGAGCGTCGTGCTCGAGGGCGTGCTGATCCGCCAGGCCTTGCGCGAGGAAGCGGCGCATTTCTGGGCGGAACGCTCCCGCGATCCGGCATTCCCGTTGCCGGGTACGTTGAACCTGACCGGATACCTCGACGATCCGCCCGCCGACCTCGCGGGGCTGGCGCCCGGCTACCACGAGCGGACCGTCGGCGGCGCCGAGACCGTCGTTTTCGTCGGGGACCGCGGCGGGGAACGCCTGTACCTGGTTTTCGACCGCAGCGGCGTCGGGCGCCTTGCCACGCTCTACGGTCTGCTGCCGCTGGCCATGGTCCTGCTCGTGCTGTACCTGTCGACGTGGCTCGCCTTCCGCGCCTCGCGCCGGGCGTTCTCGCCGGTCATCGCGCTCGCGCGCCGGGTCCGCGAACTCGATCCCAATGCGCCGCAGCCGGCGCGACTGGACCCCGACACGTTGCCCGGCACTGCTGACGACGAAGTGCGGGAGCTGGCCGAGGCGCTGGCGCGCTATTCGCAGCGGCTCGCGGAATTCGTGGACCGCGAGCGGAACTTCACGCGCGACGCGAGCCACGAGCTGCGCAGCCCGCTGACCGTGATCCAGATGGCGGCCGGGATGCTGGCCTCGGATCCGGCGTTGACGGAGTCGAGCCAGCGCTCGGTGCGGCGCATCCGCCGCGCAGCCGGTGACATGCAGGAGCTCACCAGCGCATTCCTGCTGTTGGCCCGCGAATCGGAGACGGGCCTGCCCGTCGAGCCCGTCAGCGTGAACGAAGTCGTCGAGGAAGAGCTCGAACGTGCCCGGGCGCTGGCGGAGGGCAAGCCGGTCAGATCCGCCGTGCGGGCTTCATGCCGACTGGTCGTCGAAGCGCCAGAGAAAGTCCTCTCAGTATTGCTCGGCAACCTGCTGCGGAACGCGTTCTCGTACACCGACGCGGGCGAAGTGGTGGTCGACATCGATCCTGGGGTCGTCGTCATCCGCGACTCCGGGATCGGCATTGCACCCGAAAAAGTCCGGGAGATGTATCGGCCATTCGTGCGCGAGGACAGCAGCCGGCGGGGCGGCCACGGCGTCGGTCTCACCATCGTCAGGCGATTGTCGGACCGGTTCGGCTGGCCGGTCACAATCGAGAGCCAGCCCGGCATCGGCACGCGCGTCGAGGTGCGCTTCCCGGCGGCGCGGGTCGAGTCGTCCGGCGTCTGACGCTATGCGGAACTAGAGCTGAATCGTAAAAATCGAACCGCAAGGGGCACGATCGGCGTGACGTATGGCTGCACCATGCGCCACTACGACTGTTGATTTGCATCTAAGGAAACTCTGATTTACCGGCAGTGTCTGAAGCAAGGTCCATCACCGAGCGGGCGTTTTGATGAAGCAGCAGACACTGACGGGATTTGAGAAGTACGGGAAGACGACGCGTCGGGCGCAGTTCCTGGCGGACATGGACCAGATCATTCCATGGCCGGAGCTGGCGGCGGCGGTACAGACGGTGTACCCGAAGATCAGCGAGAACGGCGGGCGTCCGCCGATTCCGCTGGAGCGGATGCTGCGGATCTACTTTCTGCAGCTGTGGTTCAACCTGTCGGACCCGGCGGTTGAGGAAGCGCTGTACGACTCGGTCGCGATGCGCAACTTTGTTGGCATTGATCTGGGGATTGAAGGCGCCCCGGACGAGACCACGGTGTGTAAGTTCCGCCACCTGCTGGAGCGCAACAAGCTCGGCAAGACGTTGCTGACGGCGGTCAACGACCACCTGCGCCGCAGCGGCATCAAGATTACGAAGGGGACCATCGTCGACGCCACCATCATCGGCGCGCCGAGCTCGACCAAGAACCAAAACGGCGAGCGCGATCCGGAGATGCATCAGACGGCGAAGGGTCAGCAGTGGTACTTCGGGATGAAGGCGCACGTCGGCGTGGACAGCCGGACGAAGTTGGTGTAGAGCGACAGCCTAACTTCCGCGTAAGGCGACACCCAGATTTACGCATCTTCGGGTCGGCCGAGTAGCCTCGTCCGCCATCGCAGCGATGGCGGAGGCGGGCGTGGCGAGCACCGATCTGGAGATCCGCATGACCATCAAGACGCTGGCCGCCAAGGGGATGCCGAAGCGGCGCATTGCACGCGAGCTGTCGCTCAGCGAAGGGACCGTCCGTTACCACCTGCGCCGCCTCGCCGACGGAGCGAGCGACGGCCGCGCTCGTCAGCAGCGCCGGGCGGGCGCCTATCGCGCGGCGATCGACCACTGGCTCGCGCAGCACGGAGCCACGCCGACGAACATCGCCGCGCTGCACGACTGGCTGGTGGCCGAGCACGGCTACCCGGGCAGCCTGCGCTCGGTGCAGCGCTTCGTGGGCGAGGTCTATCCGCGGCCGCCGCGACGGGCCCGACGCCGCGTGGAGACGCTACCCGGCGCCCAGGCGCAGGTCGACTGGGCGCAGTTCCCGGGGCTGATCGTCGCCGGCCGCGAGCAGACCCTGCACGCCTTCCACATGGTGCTGTCGCACTCGCGCTTCGACGCGATCGTGTGGATGACCGGCGAGGACCAGCTGTCGTGGCTGGCCGGGCACAACGGCGCGTTCACGCGCCTCGGCGGCATCCCCGCCGTCGTTCGCGTCGACAACACCAAGACCGCCGTCGTGCACGGTGCCGGCGCCTGGGGCGAGCTCAACGCCAGCTACCGGGCCTACGCCCGGGCTGTGCGCTTCCACATCGACCCGTGCGCGCCGTACAGCCCCGAGCATAAGGGCAAGGTCGAACGCGCCGTGCGCACCCAGCGCTTCGGGCCGGTACCGGCCGAGCGGGCCTGGGACAGCCTGGAGGAGCTGCAGGTGCGCACCGACGCCGAGGTCGAGCACTCGGCCCGCCGACGGCGCTGCCCAGCGACCGGCACCTCGGTGTGGGAGGCCTGGCACGCCGAGCGCGAGCGGCTCGCGCCGCTGCCGATCCTGCCCGTGCCCTTCGATCACGTCGCCACCCGCCGCGTGGCCGGCGACGCGCTGGTCGCCTTCGAGGGCCGCCAGTACTCGGTCCCGTTCGCCAACCTCGGCCGCACCGCCGAGGTCCGCGGCGGCGCTGGACGTGTGCAGGTGATCGTCGATCACTGTGTCGTGGCCGACCACCCGCGCCACACCGCCGAGCGCCTGGTGATCGATCCGCGCCACTACGACGGTCCGGCCACGCCCACGGTGGCACCGCCAACGCCCCTCGGTCGGCTCGGTCGCCGCCTGCAGGAGCTGGCGATGATGCCCGTCGAGCGCCGCCCGCTCGATCTGTATGCCGCGCTCGCGGAGGCCGCCCGATGAGCCGCCGCAAGCTCGATATCGACCACACCCGCGAGCGGCTGCTCGCTTTGGGGATGCCCTACGCCGCCGAGCAGCTCGAGCACCTGCTGTCC
>Ga0114938_1001159_pt1 | contig 18538 bp, 15 predicted proteins | sample AshMeaBigSpring_FD_88675 | JGI IMG/M metagenome (GOLD analysis project Ga0114938, IMG submission 88675) | Groundwater microbial communities from Big Spring, Nevada to study Microbial Dark Matter (Phase II) - Ash Meadows Big Spring | ecosystem: Environmental > Aquatic > Deep subsurface >...
TCCGCATTTATTGGTGTTTTTTCATCAATAACACAATTTTTAACCTAGAAATTTTTGCTATCTTATTTATTTATTTATTTCTAGAAAATAGCAAAGTATTGGGGATTTTTTTTCTCAGAAACAAATAATGTTTAATTATAAAATTTTGTTGGTGAAAAACACCAACTAAGGCTAAATCTTTAGATTTAAACAAAATAGGACTTGCACCTATGGACGAATTTGAAATGCAAGAAGTAGAAGGTGGAGGATTTTGGAAATGGTGTTTTGTTGCTTTAGCTTTCGTATGTCCAGTTGCATTAGTAACTGTAGGTGTTGCATCTGGTGCAGCATGTTTTGTTGGGGCAGTAGGCTCTGGTTTGGCCGAAGGTTCAAATTAAACAGCTATCAAACCTCTGCATTAATTAAATTAATAGACCATACATCCGGATTGATGTATGGTCTACCTAGAATTCTATGAAAATATATTTCTTCATTTTTTTCTTGCAAATATTTGTCATTGAATCCAGTGCACAAAAAAACTACTTTGAAGGGAGGGTTGTAGACAAAGCAACAAGACATACTCTACCATTTGTAAATATAAAGTACAATAATTCAAATTATGTAAGTGATGAGAAGGGATACTTTTTAATAAAAATCAATAATAGTCAACTCATAGATTCTACATTTTCATTTTCATTCGTTGGCTACACTAATGCAAAATTTAAACTTCAGCCAAACACAAATATTTTGATTGAATTGGATAAGGATTCAAGTATAATTTCCGAAGTTGTGGTAAGTACAAGAGGCAAAAGAATTATCGAAATGGCAATTGATAAAATTAAGGATAACTACCCCAATAAAGAATTTGAACTAAATGGCTATTTGCGAATAGACCATTTCAAAAAAACAAAACACTATTATAGAAGTGATGCTCTACTAAAAATTTTAATGCCTCCTTATGCTGATAAAAGTAAGGCTAAAATTAAGGTCGTGTCAAACATTGTTAATAGTAAATTTTATAATAATGGATTATATAGCGACTCAGTTAGTTCGTACAATGGTTATTTAATTACCCGAAGAGATATTATACTTACAAAGCCAGAGTTTTTAGAAAAAAAAAACTTGTCGAAGTTTACTTATTTTCTACGAGAAACTCGAACTTATAAAAATCGGATAACGTACTTTATTGATTTTTTTTATTTCTCAAAAGAAGCTAAACAAGATTATGCAGAACTAAATGGTTCATTATTAATTGATTCTGTTACTTATGCTATAGTGGATGCTGCTCTTGAGTACAAAACGATTAAAGAGGAAGGGTTTCTTCCAACTGTTGACCGTAAAATTAAAACTGTATATGAGAATATTGAAGGTAAGTGGTTTCTTAAATCAATTAATACAAGCCAAATTTCACTCCACAAAAGAGATTCAGTATTTACGAACAGTCAATTTATAGCCTTAAAATATGATTCTGTTAAAAAAGAAAACTTTTTTTACAATGATCTAGTTCAACTAAATCAAACTATACAATCAGTTAACAAAAAAACTGATGCACATCAAATAGAAAAATTAGATTCTATTATCCATGCACTTGAAAACAATGGTTCAATTCTAAGATTAGAATTTCCAATTCACACGGATTCACTTCAATTAAGCAGGAAACGAATTCCACTGTTTCCAAATTTACAACGATATTTACGCAATAATAATTATAGATTTTTACTTCAGTTTTCAAATCTTCCATTCTCGGTAAGTAATTTGCCGAATAGTCAAGTAAAATCAATCAAACCGATAGCTGAAAACTACATAGGTTTTTTAGGTCAATTTCGAATTTATGGAGATTTGTTTTTTGAAATTGAAGGCGGAACAAATTTCGGAATTGGTGGAATGCTCAGTAGAATTAACAATTATAGCTTATCTCAAAATATTTTTGTCAATGCAAAAAGAAGACCCATATGTTTTGCTGCAAACGTTGGCTACAGTAATATAAAAATTGGTGATACCAATAAAGTTTCTTATTACAGCCAAGATGGTATTATCCTAGGATTAAGTACGTCAATAGAAATTACTCATGTTATTGAGCCTTATTTACGAGTTGTTTACAATAAATGTGTTAATCAAAAAGATTTTAACTATTTAGTTGTTAAGTATAATCATTTGCAATTGGGTATTGGGTTAAAAATAAATTTTAATTAGAAATGAAAAATGAAATATTGTTTTTCATACAAATAAATTTCAGCATTTGTTGTTTTATACCAACAACGTGAATTAAACTTTAGAGTATTTTCTTTAAACTTTAATAGGTAAATATTTTACAATCTTATCTGTCTAAAAAATAGTAAATATGGGTTTTCGTCTTTCTTTTGAAAAGTAAATGTTTGATTGAGAAAATATTATTGATGAGAAAAAGGTGAACTTAATGAATATTTGTTCTTGCCATTGCCAGTATTATAAATAACCAAAATGGCAAAATGTATTTTGGTTATCAAACTGTATTCATGCATTTCATTATCTTATTATTATAATAGCTGAATTAATTGATTATCATTTTATTTTTATCGTTAATAAAATAAAGAATATAACTTTCGCTTTATCTAGTATTAAAACTCTGCTATATTCACCCAAAATTACAAGCATGACTTTTCAAGAATTGGTAAAAAATAACACAACAGATGTTGTAGAAAGTTTATTGTCATCTGTACTATCTAAAGAGTTTGTAGAAATTCGATTCGATTTTTTAAACAACGATCAATGTGCTGTAATTACGACTCATCAATATGAGGAAGACAAAGAAATATCGTTGCGTTTGCATATAAATAAACAATTCGATTTGCATTGTGGTTACTACGACGATGAAGATGAATTTTTTGAATTTACACAACCATTATCCATTGAAATGCAACAAAATATTCCAGAAGGATTACAAAAAATTATGCAAAAAGTAGTAGAAGATGAGCAAGGATTACGTGTGCAATCTGCTTTGCTTACCAAAACTAGAAGGGCTTAATTTCTTATTTTGTAGTATAGCCATACCGTTGTAATGCTTCAGCCATCGTATCAAAAACTTGTTGTTTTAGTTTGGTTACATCGTTCATGGTAAGTCCATCAACAGGAATGGTTTCTAAATAAACCACTCTATTTGGTCCAGGTGTTAAGCTAAATAAACTGCTATAATGCATTCTACGAATCGTGTCAATAAACAAAAGTGGTTTAATGGGCGTTTGGTTTTCAATTGCCAATCGAAAAGCACCATCAAAAAAAGTTTTTAAAACAGCATCTGTTTCGTTAAAAGTTCCTTCAGGAAAAATAAAAATAGAAATTCCTTTTGCCAAAGCAGCTTTTAAAGCTCTTACACTTTTAGCTCTTTTTTCAGCATTCGATCTGTCTACCAATATAACTGCTGCTCTGTAAATCCATCCAAAAACGGGGTATTTTACCATTTCATATTTACCCAAAACCCTATAAGGTTGGTTCATGGTTAATACTATGGGTGGAATATCCATGTACGAAATATGATTAGCCACAAAAATGTATTGTTTACTAGCATCATGAGCCACTTCATATATGTTTCTATGCCAAACACCAATACAGCAATACCAACAAAAAGCCCAAATTTTACATATTCTATAAATTAAATTACCGCCTTTTACAGTGCCAAATAAAAGGGCAATAAATACAAAAGGCAAAGCAATAAACATCCAAAAAATAAAAACCAATAATGCGTAAATAGAATAGATGGCTTTAAGCAGTTGTAGGGTGAACTTCATTGGCTAAATATAGGAAAATCTAAAAACGCAATCAACTGTTTTCACTTTTAAATAGATGATTCAACAACAAATGGATATAAAGTTTTGTATGTTTGAATACTTATATTTTAATGACTGGTTTAAAATATTAATTATGAAAATTCTATTCGTTTTAATTGGGTTTTTTGCATGTGAAATTTTATCGGCTCAGTTTTCATTGCGTTTGGTAGTAAATGATGCTGCTACTAAAAAAACTGATGATGTATATGTGAGTGGTACATTTAATAATTGGAATCCTAAAGATGAGAAGTATAAGCTTAAGCCTTTTGCCGGTGGAAGAAAAAGCATTGTAATTAAAGATATTGCTCCGGGTAATTATGCTTTTAAATTTACAAGAGGCAGTTTTGACAAAGTAGAATGCATGGCCGATGGTAGAGATATTGATGATCGATTGGTAGATATTACTAGTGATGTATCATTAGATTTTACTATTGCAGGTTGGAAAGATGATTATCCTCAACGTCCTAAACGCTACACTGCTAGTCCACAAGTAAAAATTATAGATACCGCTTTTACAATTCCACAATTGGGAAGAAAAAGAAGAATTTGGGTGTATTTACCTAAAAGCTATACCATTTCTAGTAAAACCTATCCTGTTTTATACATGCAAGACGGTCAAAATTTATTCAATGAACAAACAGCAGGAATAACAGAATGGGGTGTTGATGAATGTTTAGATTCTTTGCAAAAGCAATTGGGTAAAGAATGCATTGTTGTAGGAATTGATCATGGTGGCGATAAACGTATTAGTGAATATGCTCCTTACGATTACACACTAAAGGGAGCTTACAATACACCTGACTCAAAAGGAGAGGGCAAGGCTTATGCAGAATTTATTGTAAAAACATTAAAACCGTTTATCGATGGTAAATACAGAACCAAAAAAGGAGCAGAATTTACTGCAATAGCAGGTAGTAGTATGGGTGCATTAATTAGTATGTATACGGTATTACAATATCCTGATGTAATTGGTACAGCAGGTGTTTTTTCACCTGCTTTTTGGATAGCCCCCAATATTTACACGGATGCTCAGAATATGATTACGCCATCATCGCCACGATTCTTTTTGTATGCAGGTGGAAAAGAAAGCAATACAATGGTTGCAGACATGCAAAAAATGGGTGACATATTGAATAAGAAAAACAATTTCGAAATGCGTCGTTCGGTAAATCCATTAGGGCAACATACTGAAAAATATTGGCAACAAGAGTTTGCTTCTTTTTATATGTGGTGGTTGAAATAAGATGTTATGATAATTAATTTTATCCGGTTACATATTTTATTTTTCTTAAAACTATTTATGAAAATAGTTATTTAAAATTAACAGTTTTTAACAGTAATATTTTTCAACTTTTGCATACTCATAAAAAACAAAAACCATCTATTATGAAAAAACGGTTATTGACGGCAGCAGCCCTAGTTGTGGGCAGCCTTGCTTTTGCTCAAGTAACACCTATTGTATTTGAAAAGTACACATTACCCAATGGGTTAAAAGTAATTTTACATCAAGATAAATCGGCTCCTGTAGTGGCAGTTTCGGTTTTATACCATGTAGGTTCTAAGAATGAAGACACTGCTAGAACAGGTTTTGCTCATTTTTTTGAACATTTATTATTTGAAGGAACAGAAAACATTAAAAGAGGCGATTTTGATAAATATACTTCAAATGCTGGTGGTTACAACAATGCTAATACCACACAAGACAGAACCTATTATTTCGAATTGTTTCCATCTAATCAAGTACAATTAGGTTTATGGTTAGAGAGTGAAAGAATGTTACATGCTAAAATTGAAGATATTGGTGTAAACACACAAAGAGAAGTTGTAAAAGAAGAAAAACGCCAACGTATAGATAACCAACCTTACGGAACATTGGTTACCGAAATATTTAAAAGAGCCTTTAAAGTTCATCCTTATCGTTGGATGCCTATTGGTAGTATGGATCATCTAAATAAAGCTCAACTACCAGAGTTTATTCAGTTTTATAAAACCTTTTATGTGCCAGAAAATGCAGTATTGTCTATTGCTGGTGATATTGATATTCCACAATTAAAACAACAAATCAATGCCTATTTCGGTAGTATTCCAAAAGGTGGAAAGCCAATTCCTCGTCCAAACGTTGTAGAACCTGCTTTAGGCGGAGAAGTTAGAGATATTATTGAAGATAATATTCAATTACCTGCTGTAGTACAAGCATACAGAGCACCTAAACAAGGCACAAGCGAATACTATGCATTTAGTGTGTTATCTACCATACTTTCTGGCGGAGAATCTTCAAGAATGAATAAAGCAATAGTTGATGAAAAACAACAAGCCGTTGCTGTAGGAGCCATTCCACTTTCATTAGAAGATGCTAGTTTATTCATTACTTATGGCATTGCAAATGGTGGTGTAAAACCAGAAGATTTAGAGCAGTCTATCGACTCATTAATTGATGCTGTTAAAACCAATTTTGTAGGAGATAAAGAATTTCAAAAAGTAAAAAATCAATTAACATCAGAATTTGTTACTCGTAATGCTACAATGGCTGGTATTGCAGAAAGTTTGGCAAATTATGAAGTATACTTTGGTGATGCCAATTTAATAAATACAGAATTAAGTAAATATACAAGTGTTACAAAAGAAGATTTATTAAATGTAGCAAAAAAGTATTTGAATAAAGACAATAGAGTTGTATTGTATTATGTACCAAAAGGAACAAAGAAATAGTTCATCATTTATTCAAAACAACCATCATAAATCATTGATCATACAATCTTAAACAATGAAAAAAATAATATCATATATCTTTTTATCCTTACCATTTGTTGTAATGGCACAGGTAAGCATCGACCGTACAAAAGCACCCAAACCTGGGCCAGCACCAGTTATTAAAATTAAATCACCAGCTTCTTTTGTTTTACCAAACGGACTAAAAGTATTTGTAGTTACCAACAATAAATTACCAAGGGTTTCTGCTACTTTAACCATTGATAGAGAATCGCTTGTTGAAGGCGAAAAAGCCGGTGTTACCAATATTGCCGGTCAATTAATGCGTAGAGGAACCACTAAAATGTCAAAAGCTGTTTTAGACGAAGAAATCGATTTTTTAGGTGCTTCTATCGGTGCATCAGCCACAACTGTAAGTGGTACAGCTTTGAAAAACAACTTTTCTAAAGTAATGTCTTTAATGGCAGACATAGCTTTACGTCCTTCTTTTCCAACAGATGAATTAGAAAAAATAAGAAAACAAACCTTATCAGGTTTAGCACAAGCAAAAGAAGATCCTAATTCCATTGCACAAACAGTTGTAAGCAAGTTGGTGTATGGAAAAAATCATCCTTATGGTGAAGTTGAAACCGAAAAAACAGTTGCTGCAATTACCATCAACGATGTAAAAAAATACTACAATACCTATTGGAAACCCAATATTGCTTACCTCATTTTCGTAGGTGATATTACAGTAGAAGAAGCTAAGAAATTAGCAACGGCTCATTTCGCTACATGGAAAAAAGGAATTGTTCCAAAACCTATTTATGAAGCTCCTAAGCCAGCTAATAAAACGTATATAGCTGTAGTAGACAAGCCTTCTTCTGTACAAAGTGTGATTAACATTGTAAATACAGTAAGTTTAAAACCAGGTGCTGCCGATGATATTCCTGCAACCGTAATGAGCAATTTGTTAGGTGGTGGGTCTACAGCTCGTTTGTACAAAAATTTAAGAGAGCAATATGGATTTACTTATGGTGCATACAGCAGTGTTAGTTCCGATAAACTAGTGGGTAACTTTTCTGCAAATGCATCTGTACGAAACGAAAAAACAGACAGTGCTATTGGTCAATTTTTATTCGAATTTAATCGCTTAAGAAACGAAGCCATTGATGAAGAAGAAGTGAGCAGAAACAAAAACGAAATGAGTGGTGCTTTTGCAAGACGTTTAGAAAATCCTGCAACCATTGCCAACTTTGCTTTAAACGTAGCTCGTTATAATTTACCGCAAGATTATTATCAAAACTATTTGAAAAATTTATCAGCAGTAGATGCTAAAAAAGTACAAGAGGTTGCAAAAAAATTCGTTCAAGTAAACAACTTGCATATCGTTATCGTTGGCAATGCAAAAGAAATTGCGAAAGGACTTGAAAAATACGGAACTGTAAAATACTACGATGTAGATGGTAACGAAGTAAGTGCACCAGTTACTAAAACAGTTGATGCATCCATTACAGGTAAATCAATTCTTGAAAAAGCAGCAGCAGCTACAGCATCAAAAGCAGTAATGGGTGAATTCAAAGATTTATCAGCTAAAGGAACAGCAAGTGTAATGGGGCAAAGTTTAAATTATTCGCAAACTTATATTGCACCTAATAACTTTAAAACCGAATTAACTATGCAAGGCATGAGTATTATGAAACAAATGTCTAAAGCCGGTGAATATTCTCAAGTGATGCAAGGGCAAAGTTTACCGTTAGAAGACAAGGATAAAGAAGAAATGACCGAAAATGGATATTTCTTTACAGAAGCATATTTATTATCTCAACCCAAATATGCATTTACCGTAAAAGGTATTGAGAAAGTAAATGAAAAAGATGCTTATGCTGTAGAAATAAAATCTCCTTTAGGCAGAACGTTCACCGCTTTTTATAGTGTTGAAACTGGTCTAAGAGTAAAAGATACGAAAGTAGAAGAAGGACCACAAGGAAAAGCAACAACCAGTGTTTATTACCAAGAATACAAAACATATAATGGTATTCAAGTGCCAGTGAAGATGTTGATAGATCAAGGTGCTTTAAAAATAAATGTTGCAATTACTGATGTTGAAATTAATAAAGGATTAAAAGTGCAAGAGTTGAATTAAGGGAATTTTTTATTTATTCATTACTTAAATTCAAGGCTGTCTCAAACTTACGAGACAGCCTTTTTTTTGAGACTCTGTTCTAGATTCTCCACAATTATTTACGATACTTCTATTTTAGATGTATAAACAAAATTTTTCTCAAATAAAAAAAGCTAACCCAATAGGTTAGCCTTTTAAATCTTTGTAAATGTATTTGATTACTTAGTAGCAGGAACGGTAGTTGTATTTGCAGGAGCAGTTTGCTGAGGAGCTGGTGCAGCACCATTGGTATTAATTTTATTAATTAATGAGTCATTCGTTTTGCTGCTTACACCACCTTTTAAAAATAGGGTAGAGGTTAAGGCTAAAGCTGCAATAATGCCAGCAAATAACCATGTTCCTTTTTCTAAAACATCGGTTGTTTGTTTAACACCCATTACTTGATTTCCTAAACCACCTACATTACCTGCAAGTCCGCCACCTTTTGGATTTTGAACCAAAACAATAAAACCCAATGCTATAGAAGCAATAACTATTAATGCTAAAAATAAATAAACCATAATTTTATATTCCTTTTAATTGTTGAATTCGATTGGCAAAATAAGTGGATTTATGAGGATCTAAAAAACTTAATTTTATATATAGCTGAATTGCCTTATCCACCTTACCTTGTTTGATAAATACGTCAGCCATTGTTTCTGTTACAATTTCTCTTGCTTCAATAGACGTTTTAGCAATATTTTGTATCGCTTTTTCTAGTTCAGGATCTGTACCTAAATCTTGTGGATTTGGGTTTACATTTTTCATTTGTTTTAACCAATCTGTAAAACGCCTAAGTTGAACGGTAAGTTTATCTTGTGGCTGCTTGGTTAAATCTATTTTTATACCTAATGCAGCAAAATAATCTACTGTGTGCAAAGCTTCATTTTCAAACTCTAACTTCGTATCCTTTTCTATTGGCTTGTTAAAATCTACCAATTGATTGGTGAGTACAGAAGAAATATTATTGGTAAAATCTACACTCGAATCGTTGTTTTGCTCATCTATTTCTTCAGGTTCATCTTGTTGGTAAGCCGCTTCACTAATGGCAACTGCATTAGCTCCATTCATATCATCATCAGCTCCAAAACCTTTGAAAGTATATGATGGAATTGGAGTAGTAGATGCATTGTTTGAAATCGTAGATTCCTTTGTTTCTTCAACGATTGAACTGGTAGCTTTTACAGTCGCTTTTTTTCCTTCTAACAGTTCTCGTACCGATTCTAAAGTTGGTATTTCTAATTTGTTATCAGTAGAAGCACTAAAATTATTAGTTGCAAAAACAGGATTTTGCAGTAAAGATTCTTCTTGATTGGGTGTTGATACAGATTCATGCGTTGGAGCCGCTTCTGTATTTGTAGATGGAAACTTAAAACCTGCTTCTACTTCTTTTTCTTCTTGAAATGAGGGGAATGTAAAACCTGCTTCTACTTCTTCATCAAAAGCTGGTTTAAATAAATCTTCGTTGCTTGTTGAAGAGGATGTATAAGGTATTGAATAATTTGTTATAGTGCTTTTTGCTTCAACCGTCTTATTTTCTTCATTAGATAAAATATCTTCAAAAATGCTTGTTTCTGCTAATTGCAAATGCATCCACAAGGGATTACTAAAATACATGAGAGATTTTTGTAGTTGAGCAACATGTGCAAAACTGCCTTCTGTTTTTAGTTTTAAACCCAATAAAAATTGTGTTGGTGCAAAATAGGGATAGTTATTTGCCAATGCCAACAAATCATCGCTGTTTACATCTGCCAATTGTTCTACGCCTGTGATATGATATAATGCTTGTTCTAATGCCATATTTCGGTGAAAATACAAATAGATTACCAGTTAGAAAATAATCGGTTAAAAATTTCGTCTGTAATGTTTCTTACAATTTCATCTTGCAATTGCACTTCTGCTTGTTGTAAGGATAAATTTGCCGAAAAATCGAAGTTTCTGCTAACGTCAAATTCGTCATTTTTATTTTCAACTGTATTTTTTACGATTAGATGAACAGATACGGTTAAACGGTTTCCTGTTGCTTGTGTTGATGAAATAGCAGTTGTAGAAACTGAATAATCTGATATGTAACCACTTATTTGCAAATGAGCATCATCATTATTCGTTCGTACAAGTTTAGTTTGACTAACAATTTTTTGTTGTAATTTATCTGTAACTCTTGGACTTAACTGAGGATTAACGTATCTAGCTTTATTTTCTATAAAACCAATTTTGATGGTTTTTATTTTTGAATAATCAATAGATACATCTTTAAAAGAATAAATTCCACAACTACATAACAAGCTTACAAAAAATAGCATCAAACCAATTTTTTTAAGATTGTTTTGCTTTTTATAATGGTCTTTTATATTCATTTTTTATGAGATAATGGGTAATGTTTATAAATCATCGATGTCATATTCTTTCAACTTACGGTACAAGGTTCTTTCACTAATGCCTAAATCTGCACTGGCATCTTTTCGTTTGCCTTTGTGTTTTTTTAATGCTTTTATAATTAGTTCTTTTTCAATAGTCATTATGTTTAAGGTTTCTTCAATCTCTTCATGGTGTTGAATATCATCTTCATGCAATAAAACTGGTTGAGATGTATTCGATGAAAAAACATTGTTCGAAACAGCAGTTTGTGTGTTTGAAGGCAATTGTGGTAATAATGGTTGAATTTCCGAATTCACATTACTTGCATGAAAATCGTTCATTAAACTTTCTTTGGTAAAGTTTGCTGCACTTCCTGCTAAAGAAGGATTTTGTAAAATGTCTAAGAACATTTTTTTCAATTCTGTTACATCTTTTTTCATATCAAAAAAAAGTTTGTACAAAATTTCTCGTTCGTTAGCAAATTCACTTTGTGGAGCAGCATCACTTGCAAGCATGGGCATTCTACTAACAATTTTTTCGGGCAAAAAACGTCTTAATGCCATTGCATTCAACAGGTTGGTGCTACTTAACACCGAAATTTGTTCTGCAAGATTTTTTAACTCTCTTACATTTCCAGGAAAAGGATAATTGATTAATAAATTTTTAGCCTCATCATCTAATTGTACAGGCGTTGTTTTATAACGTTCTGCAAAGTCGATTACAAATTTTCTAAACAATAAAGTAATATCTTCTTTTCTATCTCTAAGTGGAGGAACACGAATAGGAACAGTGCTTAAACGATAATATAAATCTTGTCTAAATTTTCCTTTTTCGGCAAACTCTAGTAATTCTCTATTCGTTGCTGCAATAACACGAACATCTGTTTTTTGCACTTTCGATGAACCAACACGTATAAACTCGCCTGTTTCTAAAACACGTAATAAACGAGCTTGAGTACCTAATGGCATTTCACCTATTTCATCCAAAAAAATGGTGCCTCCATTTACAGTTTCAAAATAGCCTTTTCTGCTATCAACAGCACCTGTAAAAGATCCTTTTTCATGTCCAAACAATTCGCTATCAATTGTTCCTTCTGGTATAGCACCACAGTTTACAGCAATAAAATTGTTGTGTTTACGTGCAGATTGAGCATGAATAATTTGAGAAATAACTTCTTTTCCTACACCACTTTCACCAACAATTAATACGGTTAAATCTGTTGCTGCAACTTGTACAGCTGTGTTTAATGCATGATTTAAAGCTGGTGCATTACCAATTATTCCGAATCTATTTTTTATACTTTGTAAATCCATTCTATAAAATCTTTTATTTCAACAAACGGTTATGCTTCAATTTCTCCCAACAGGGTAGCTCTTGTACAGTCGGTTACTTTTACCATCACATAATCGCCTTTTTGATAATTGTAATTTTCTTTTGGAAAAACAATCGATTTGTTTTGCTCCGTTCTTCCGCCCCAATCTGTTTCACTTTTTTTGCTATCGCCTTCAATTAATACTTTAAAAACTTTTCCAATATCGTTTAAGTTACTTTGTGTAGACAATTTTCCTTGCATGTCTACAATTTCACTCAACCTTCTTTTTTTAACGTCTAAAGGCACATCATCTACAAAACGTCTTGCTGCTAAGGTTCCTGGTCGTTCACTATAAAAATACATGTAACTCATATCGTATTTCGATATTTCCATTGCCGACAAAGTATCTTGATGTTCTTCTTCGGTTTCTGTACAAAAACCGGTAATTATATCGGTAGTAATACCGCAATTTGGAATGATTTCTCTAATACGTTGCACTTTTGCTAGATACCATTCTCTTGTGTACGTACGATTCATGAGTTGTAAAACTCTTGTGTTACCACTTTGAATAGGTAAGTGAATGTAGTTGCAAATATTTTCATATTTAGCCATTGTAAACAAAACATCATCTGTAATGTCTTTTGGATGTGATGTGCTAAATCGAATACGCATATTTTCATTTACCAATGCTACCATTTCTAATAATTCGGCAAAAGTGATTGCTTTGTCTTTTTGTTCATCAAACCAATAATAGCTGTCAACATTTTGCCCCAAAAGTGTAATTTCTTTAAATCCTCTATTGCTTAAATCAGTTACTTCTGCTACAATTGAAAATGCATCTCTGCTTCTTTCTCTACCTCTTGTAAAAGGAACTACACAAAAGCTGCACATATTATTACAGCCTCTCATAATAGATACAAATGCACTAATACCATTGCTGTCTAATCGAATAGGAGAAATGTCGGCATAAGTTTCTTCTCTGCTCAATAAAACGTTTACCGCTTTTTGTCCGCTTTCAGCTTCTTCAATTAATTGAGGTAAACTTCTATAGCTATCTGGACCAACAACAATATCAACTAATTTTTCCTCTTCAAGTAATTTCCCTTTTAATCGTTCTGCCATACAACCCAATACACCTACTAAAACAGATTTATTGGCTTCTTTTAATTTTCTAAATTCTGTAAGTCTTTTTCTAACTGTTGCTTCCGCTTTTTCTCTGATAGAGCAAGTGTTTACAAAAATTAAGTCAGCTTCTTCTACATTTTTAGTTGCTCCATACCCATCTTTATTTAAAATAGAGGCTACAATTTCGCTATCGCTAAAATTCATGGCACAGCCATAACTTTCAATATAAAAATGTTTTTTATACAAATTTGGATCTTCTACAAACGGGGCAAATGCCTCTCCTTGTTTCTCCTCTGCATGTAATTCTTGGTGAACATCTAATAACTGCATGTAAAAAAGATTTTAGCCTGCAAAAGTACAAAAAAGAATGTCAGTTTGGCAGCTATTTTAAAATTTATGATCTTATTATTATTATTGCAAAAACCAAGTATACATGCGATTATTTTTCTTCTTTTTTCTCTTCTTATTTTGTATTCATTCTGCTATTCAAGCACAAGACCCTGTGGTGAGTAATTTGAGAAAAGAAATCAATAAGTCTGTAAAAAAAGATAACGACACTTCTACTTGGCGTTGGAAAAAAGGAGGATTGGTAAATTTTAGTTTGGCTCAAGGTTCACTGAGCAATTGGGCTGCTGGTGGCGATAATTTTTCATTGGCAATTAGCTCCTATTTCAATAGGTATTGGCTGTTTAAAAAGGATAGAAATAGTTGGGATAATAGTTTAGATATTAACTTAGGTTTTGTACAAACAACAAGTTTAGGTGGTAGAAAAAATGATGATAGAATTGATTTTTTAAGTAAGTACGGCTACAAAATGGATAGTGTTGGTAAATGGTACTTATCTTCTTTATTTAACTTCCGTTCTCAATTTTTTGATGGTTATACTTATAATAAGAATGTAGGAACTTTTTCAAGTACGGTGTTAGCACCTGCATATATTGTTGTTTCCATCGGTTTCGATTACAAGCCAAGCGATCGTTTATCTTTATTTGTATCTCCTGTAACTTCTCGTACAATCATTGTAGCCAATAGAGCACTCTCAAAAATTGGCTCTTATGGTGTAGATTCTGGTTCGATGGTAAGAAATGAAATTGGTGCTTTTGGTACATTGAATTATACCAATCCTATCGCAAAAAATGTAACGTATAAAGGCAGATTAGATTTGTTTTCTAATTATCAAAACAACCCTCAGAATATAGATTTGTTTATGACTAATCAATTTTCTTTCAAAATCAATAAATATTTCAGTGCAACCTATAGCCTTGATTTAATTTATGATGATGATGTAAGAATTTTTGGAAAAAATGGAAATTCTGCTGGTTTACAATCGAAAAGTTTAATTGGTATTGGTTTTTTAAAAGCATTAAACGTAAAAAGAACGGGTAATCGAAATTCTCTCGCTTCTAACTAAAAAGGCCATTCAGATTCATTTATAATTTAATTTTTTCATAATAAATACGTACACAAATTTCTAGGTAAATTCAAAAAATGTTTGCAATCGTTTCCGTAACAAATTTGTTTTCCCCTATTTTTGAAGTCATCAAAAAACTTTTACGAAAACTTGCTTATGAACAATCTACTTTTTTATGCAGTTCCTCTAATGGGTGTTATAGGCTTACTATACACTCTTATCAAATTTGCTTGGGTATCAAAACAAGACGCTGGTAACGAACGAATGAAAGAAATTAGCACCTATATAGCAGAAGGTGCAATGGCTTTTTTAAAGTCTGAATGGAAAATTCTAGGCTATTTTGTGGTTATTGTGGCCTTATTATTGGGTTTTATGGCTACGAAAAATGAAGGCAGCCATTGGAGTGTTGCCTTGTCTTTTGTTGTTGGTGCTGTATTTAGTGCAACAGCTGGCTACATTGGAATGAAAATAGCTACCAAAGCCAATGTACGTACAGCACAAGCTGCAAAAACAAGTTTAGCAAAAGCCTTAAACGTTTCTTTTACTGGTGGTGCTGTAATGGGTTTGGGAGTTTCTGGTTTAGCTGTGTTGGGTTTAGGAGGTTTATACCTTTTGTTAAAAGCGTATTTTGCTCCAGATGCAGCTGCTAATTCTGAAGAAATGTTACGCACTATTGAAGTGTTAACAGGTTTTTCTTTAGGTGCAGAAAGTATTGCGTTATTTGCTAGAGTTGGTGGCGGTATTTATACTAAAGCAGCTGACGTTGGTGCAGATTTAGTTGGTAAAGTTGAAGCAGGAATTCCAGAAGATGATCCTCGTAATCCTGCAACTATTGCAGATAATGTGGGTGATAATGTGGGTGATGTAGCTGGTATGGGTGCAGATTTATTTGGATCTTATGTGGCTACGGTTTTGGCAACAATGGTGCTTGGACAAGAAACAATTTCTAACGATAATTTTAATGGTTTTGGCCCTATTTTATTACCAATGGTAATTGCTGGTGTAGGTATTTTATTATCAATTGTTGGAACCTTCTTTGTAAAAATTAGTGACGCTGCTGGCATTAGTACAGATGTTGTACAAAAAGCATTAAACATGGGTAATTGGGGTTCAATGATATTAACTGCAATTGCTGCCTATTTCTTAGTGAATTATATTTTGCCAGAAACAATGACTTTACGTGGTTTGGAATTTACAAGAAATGGTGTAGTTGGAGCAATAGCTGTAGGATTGGTTGTAGGAACTTTAATGAGCATAATCACTGAATACTATACTGCAATGGGCAAAAGACCTGTTTTAAGCATTATTCGTCAATCAGCTACTGGTCATGCTACAAACATCATTGGTGGTTTAGCCATTGGAATGGAAAGTACATTTTTACCAATTTTGGTATTAGCAGGTGGAATTTATGGTTCATTTGCTTGTGCTGGTTTATATGGTGTTGCAATTGCAGCAGCAGGTATGATGGCTACCACAGCAATGCAATTGGCAATTGATGCATTTGGCCCTATTGCTGATAATGCAGGCGGAATTGCAGAAATGAGTGAATTGCCTGCTGAAGTAAGAGAAAAAACAGACGTTTTAGATGCAGTAGGTAACACCACAGCAGCTACAGGAAAAGGTTTTGCAATTGCATCAGCGGCTTTAACTGCTTTGGCATTATTTGCAGCTTTTGTAGGTGTTGCAATGCCAGACAATCAACATATTGATATTTATAAGGCCGATGTTTTGGCTTCTTTATTTGTAGGTGGAATGATTCCATTTATATTTTCATCATTGGCAATAAGAGCAGTTGGTGAAGCAGCTATGTCAATGGTAGAAGAAGTAAGAAGACAATTCAAAACTATTCCTGGAATTATGGAAGGAACAGGAAAACCTGAATACGATAAATGTGTGGCTATTTCTACAGAAGCTTCTTTAAAGAAAATGATGTTACCAGGTGCAATTACCATTATCGCTCCGCTTTTAATTGGTTTTACATTAGGCCCTGAAGCGTTGGGTGGATTTCTAGCAGGGGCTACTGTAAGTGGTGTATTAATGGGAATTTTTCAAAACAATGCTGGTGGAGCTTGGGATAATGCTAAGAAAAGCTTTGAAAAAGGAGTGGAGATAAATGGTGAGATGTATTATAAAAAATCTGATCCACATAAAGCATCTGTTACAGGTGATACTGTTGGTGATCCGTTTAAAGACACTTCTGGGCCATCTATGAATATCTTAATTAAATTGATGAGCATCGTTTCATTGGTAATTGCTCCATCATTGGCTCAAATTCATCAAAAAGATGTTGCAGCAAATAAAGTAGAGAAAAAATTTGAAGTAAGAGTAATTGATAAAGAAGATGCCGTTTTGAACGAAGCAACTACTGTAAATATTTCTAAAAAAGAATCGATTGACGAATTATTGGTTGCCTTGAAAAAAGATGGAATTATTGAAGGTGATAATGTTTCCGTTGATATTGTAAACAATAAAATTTCTGTAAACGGAAAATTGTTATCAGATGAAGTAGCTAAAAAGTATGATATGTATTTGAAATAGTGTTTAGAAAATCATCCACTTAAAACTGCCTCAATTAAAGCCAATAATTGAGGCAGTTCTATTTTTAGAAGAGTGAATAATATTGATGTGTGCATAAGCTATTTACTACAATATAATAGTATTTACTACTACAAAAAGTAGTTGTATTAGTATTAACTTCACACTGTCCAAATATCCATCCTATGATACTCAAATTAAAATCTCAATTATTGCTCATCACAACGGCTTCGGTTTTTGTACTTGCTTCCTTTACAGCTCCTTACACCAAAATGTTTGGGAAAACTTATAAAAAAGGACAAGATTTTTTTTGCTGTAAAAACAATCAATTAGTTATTCATCACTATTATACCGTTCATTTTTTATGGCTTGAAGTAAGCAATGGATATACAGAAGAAACTGTAGGTAAAATTAAACCAGAAGAATGTAATATATCTTGTGATTAGTTGTATCTGATTTCCAAAAAAAGCTAGCCCTTTACCTCAAGGGCTTTTTTATTCCAATTAAATAGTAAACGTAGGCTTTGGTCTCTTGTAAAATATTTATAAATCCAATTGATAAATATTTGAACCCTATTTTTTACACCAAGAATTAATACCAAGTGCAATCCCATCCAAATAAGCCAAGCAAAAAATCCACCTAAATGTATTTTTGGAGAAGGAATATCTACAACAGCTAAATTTCTACCAACTGTTGCCATGCTGCCTTTATCGTTGTATTCGAATTCATTTAAAAAATGTTTATTTCCATTTAAAATTCGTTCAATGTTCAAAGCCAAATTGGTTGCTTGATTAATAGCCACATTGGCCACTTGAGGATGACCATTTGGATATTTTTTCGTTTGCATATATGCTAAGTCTCCCAAAACATAAATGTTATTTGAGCCAATCATTTTGTTAGTTGTATCTACTTTTATTCGATTTCCTCTTGCAATATTTTGCTCCTCAATTCCTTTTGGTATGTTTCCTTTAATGCCAGCAGCCCAAATAACTGTTTTAGAAGCAATAGTGGTTCCATCTTCTAATTGCACTGTTTGTCCATCATAATCAGCAACAACGGTATTTGTTTTTACAATAACTCCTAATTTTTCTAAATATTGTTGGCTTTCTTCACTACTTTTTTCACTCATCGATGCCAATGTTTTGTTGCCTCCTTCAAGCAAA
>Ga0114938_1001160_pt1 | contig 18537 bp, 17 predicted proteins | sample AshMeaBigSpring_FD_88675 | JGI IMG/M metagenome (GOLD analysis project Ga0114938, IMG submission 88675) | Groundwater microbial communities from Big Spring, Nevada to study Microbial Dark Matter (Phase II) - Ash Meadows Big Spring | ecosystem: Environmental > Aquatic > Deep subsurface >...
GACGAGAATGGAAGCGTTATTAGCGCATCAATCGGCTCACCTACCAACATATCGGATGCTGCAACGCGAAACGCAGCTATTTCGGCCGCCAAGCGTACACGCTTTTCATCGGGTAGTGGCAAATCAGCAGGATCGATAACATACAATTTTAAACTGAAATAATTTTTTAAGCAATGAAAATCTATGTTTTTTTAGCCGAAGGTTTCGAAGAGCTTGAAGCTATAGCTCCAATCGATGTTTTTCGCAGAGCCGAACTTGAAGTTCTAACTGTTTCAATCACCGATAAAAAAGAAGTAACAGGTGCACATGGAATTACAGTGCTAGCCGATACTATTTTTGCAGATAATAGCTTTGAAGAAGATTCGCTATTGTTTTTACCTGGTGGTATGCCTGGAACCACTAATCTTGACAATCATACGGGATTAAAAACATTGATTAAAAAGCATGCCGACAGCAAACAAAAACTTGCAGCTATATGTGCCGCTCCTTTAGTTTTTGGCAAACTTGGCTTACTCCAAGGTAAAGATGCAATCTGTTATCCAGGCTTCGAAAGTCAATTAAACGGAGCTCATTTATCGAGCCAATTATGCGTCAAAGCTGATACCGTATATACAGCAAAGGCTGCCGGAGCAGCCCTTGAGTTTGCATTGATGCTAGTAGCCGATTTAAAAGGGAAAGACACAGCCCAATCCATACGAGCGGCCATGTTTATTGCTTAGTTGATTAAACCGAGTAGCTCTTTTGCATTTAACACCGACACTTCCGATAAATTTTTACCACTCAGCATTTGAGCAATCTCGTTTACACGATGCTCGGTGCTGAGTTTTTCAATATATGTCTGTGTTTGAGCTCCCGAATCATCTTTGTACACGCGATACTGAGCATCGCTCTTTGCAGCAATCTGAGGTAAATGCGTGATGGTAATTACTTGCATGCCTTGACTCATTTCCTGCATAATTTCGCCCATACGGTGCGCGATCTCACCAGAAACACCAGTATCAATTTCATCGAAAATAATCGTTGGCAAGTCCGATTTATTGGCAACCATCGCTTTTATTGAAAGCATAAGGCGCGAAATTTCACCACCCGAAGCAATAAGCTGTACAGCCTGCACATCCCTGTTTTTATTTGCAGAAAACAGGAACTGAACCTCATCGACACCCGTAGCTGTAAAAATATCTGAACTCGTAATTTGAACCTTAAACTGGATGTTTGGCATTCCTAACATGGTCAATTTTGATACCAAGTAAGCTTCGATATTTTGTACTTGATCCTTTCGCGAGGCTGTTAGTAAATCAGCTTGATGCTTTGTTGCTGTAAAAGCCGTCTCAATTTCGCGTTTTAACAAGTCTATATCGTCATCAAACGACTCAATTTTTTGAAGTTGTAACTCATACTCGTCGCGTACATTAATAAGCTCGGCTAAACTCGCTACTTTGTATTTCTTTTGGAGCGTAAACAACTCACTTAACCTACTTTCAACTTGTTGTAGTCGCGCTGGATTATCTTCAACTCTATCGGCAAAACTAGCCAATTCATTCTTTATATCCTTTAGCTCAATATAGGCCGACTGTAATCGGTCTGTCCAGCTATCGCCTTCAGGCATATATGATTTCACACGCGAAACTGCTTGCGAAATATCTTTTAAAAGTGGAAGAACTGCCTTTTCATCATCAAATAAATTTTGTGCTGTTAATAGCTCCAACTTTATCTCCTCCGCATGCGCTAAGGTATCTTGCTCTGCTTCGAGTTCCTCCTGCTCTCCCATCTCGAGTTTTGCATCAGCAAGTTGATTGTACTGAAACTGTATAAAATCGAGTTCAGAACTATATTTGCGCGCATTGTTTTCGAGCTTTTTTAATTCTGTGAGCAACTGTTGCCAGCGTTCAAATTTCAATGTATAAGCTGATAGCAATGCCGAATTATCAGCAATGGTATCAACCACATCTAATTGGTAAGTCGGATTCGAAATCAATAAGTTATCGTGTTGCGAATGGATGTCAATAAGTTGCGTAGTAAGGTCACGTAGCACATTGAGGGATACAGGAGTATCGTTAATAAACGCTCTCGACTTTCCCAACCCAGTTAACTCCCTACGTATAATACATTGATTATCATGCTCATCAATATCATTTTGAATAAAAAAAGCACTTAACTTACGGTATCCTGAAACATCAAAAACTGCTTCAATTACACATTTGGTAGCATCATTTTTAATAGCCTTTGTATCGGCACGTTGCCCTAAAATTAAGGACAAAGCACCCAAAATTATTGATTTCCCTGCCCCTGTTTCACCAGTGATTGACGAAAAACCTTTATTAAAATCAATTTCGAGTTCCGAAATAAGAGCATAATTTGAAATATATAAAGAGCTAAGCATACATTTAATTTTTCAGTATTTTTTCGTAGCGTTCAATGGCCGTCGGATTAACATCTGTCAAAATCTCAACAGCTTCTTTTTTTTCTTTATCAGTAGCTTTCGAAAAAATATTAATCAGTTCGTCGTTTTTAGCATCCATAAACGATGCAATAATAATAGCTGATGGACGTGCTCGATTCGCTTCGCGCAACACAGGTAATCCAGTTGAAATTTTTAAGCGCGCATTGGTCATATTCACTGCCATTTCATCTAAACCAAGGCGGTGATATTCATAGAAGAAACTGCGAAACTTTTTAAATGCTTCGTCAGTGATATTATTTATCAATGCGTACCTATTTTTACTGCTTTCAAAGGCTTTCCAGCCAGCCAAGTCGGCCGATTGCGCTGCACTTACAATTCGTTCGGCAGCTTCAAAAAATGAGCTTCCTCCCAAGCGCGAATACGAATCTAAATCGTAACCAATAATAACATAGGCATAATAAGCCAGTACCGCTGTAAGATTCGATGTAATCGTACTTTCGTTCATTTCCAATTGATCAAACTCCTTATACTCGAAAGAGAAATCATTATCTTTAAAATTGAACAAGGTAGTATTGTATGAACTATTAAAAACTGGACGTCGAGATTGCACTTGAATCTCCGCAGTGAACATATCACCTTCCACTTTTTTAATAATAATATTCATACTGCAATCAATTCGTTCGGTATTGGCAAATGCAAGCTCCGACCATTTTCGATTGTTTACAAATTCGGATATTGACTTTTGCAAGGTTGAAAAAACAGACTTGTTGGTACCTTGTATTAAATCGGAATTCATTGTAACATTACACTTTAACTCTTGTGAAAAAGCATTACCAGCTAGCAATAGACACACAATAAATACAGCAAATTTAGTTCTCATATCCGACACATTAAAAAATTAAAATAGTAATGTATTAATCTCGTTTACAATATCATCAGCCACATCAAGCTTGCTTTTAAGCTCGTATTGTTTTTTCAAACCCGAACGATGAATAATGGCAACTTTATTTGTATCAAAGCCAAAACCCGAATGATGATCCTGCAAGGAATTTAGAACAATAAAATCAAAGTTTTTGCGCTCCATTTTAGCTAAAGCATTTTTTTCTTCGTTATCCGATTCAAGTGCAAATCCAACCACAAACTGATCTCCTCTTTTGACCTTACCTACAGTTGCAGCAATGTCTTGCGTAGGTTTAAGTTCCAAAGTAAGATTATCCTTTTCGCGTTTAATTTTTGATTTCTGCATTTTAGTTGGTGTAAAGTCAGCTACAGCAGCACAAAGTATAGCACCATCCATTTTATCAAACTGACTTATAACGGTACGATACATTTCGTCGGCAGAGTCTACATCAATTCGTTTAATATTAGCATGGCTTGTTCTTAGTTTCACTGGTCCTGCCACCAAGGTAACCTGAGCACCTTGTCGCGCACAGGACTCGGCTAAAGCAAAACCCATTTTACCCGACGAAAAGTTTCCTATATAACGTACTGGATCAATCCTTTCGTATGTAGGACCTGCAGTAATAATAATTTTTTTACCAAGCATTTTTTTGGGAGTAAAAAAATCATCCATAAACTGAACAATATTTTCAGGCTCCTCCATCCTACCCTTACCTTCCAATCCACTAGCTAAATGACCAACTGTTGGTTCAATAATTTCATTGCCATATGATTTTAGTGTGAGTAAGTTTTTCTTCGTAGATGGGTGAGCGTACATATCCAAGTCCATTGCTGGCGCAACAAATACTGGACATTTAGCCGAGAGATAAGTAGTAAGCAATAAATTATCGGCTACACCATTCGCCATTTTACCAATTGTGTTGGCTGAAGCTGGTGCAATTATATAGGCATCAGCCCAAATTCCCAAATCAACATGACTATTCCAATCGCCATTTTCAGGATTAAAGAAATCGACCAAAATAGGATTTCCTGACAATGTAGCCAGTGTAAGTGGTGTGATAAACTCTTTTGCCAAAGACGTCATAATTACTTTCACTTCAGCACCTTCTTTTTTCAATAATCGAACGAGCAAGGCTGCTTTGTAAGCTGCAATGCTACCTGTAACACCTAAAATAATTTTTTTTCCTTTTAGCATAATGATTTCTGTTTAGTATAATACCACAAATATACAAAATTGTTATGAACTGATGCAATAAAAAAACAAAAGAACAAGACTTGTTTTTGCAAACAGCTTGTTCTTTTAGTTCAAACACTCCTAATCGAAATCAGGAATTCTTATTTTAATTTACTATCTTTAACTGGATTACGGTGATAAACCTTGTCTTCGATAAACTCTTGAGTAGCAACTAAACTTGGCTTAGGCAATTTTTCGTAATAGCGTGAAACTTCAATTTGCTCACGGTTTTCGAAAACTTCTTCAATGTTTTCGTTCAAAGATGAAAACTCTTGAAGTTTTTTATCTAATTCTGACTTTACCTCAACACTTATTTGATTTGCACGCTTACCAATAATTTTTACTGTTTCGTAAACATTACCAACATTTTCGCTCAACACGTTCATATCGCGTGAAATTGTGCTCGAAGGAGCATTTACTTTTTTATGGTCCATAATTTCTTGAATTATTTAATCGTTGACTATTTTTTTCGATTCATTAAAAATTTTGTCTGCCTGTTTACGCATTTTACCTTCAGGGTACTCATTGATATAGTTGTAATACTCATCAATAGCAGCACGATAACGGTCTAATCTCTTTTCAACAACACTTTGTACAGCCTGCTCATACTTTGCTTGAAGTATTAACATCGAAAGTTCTTCTCGGTGTATCGTTGAAGGAAAACGTTTCAAAGCATTTTGAGCTGTTATTACAGCCGACTCGTAATTATTACCCATATAGTTACCCAAATTATAGTACAATTTTGAGTTTAAGTAATACTTTTGAGCTATCTTGTCGTTCATTTCATCCAGCAATTTCATGGCTTCAGGCACACGTTCACTTTCTGGATATACATCAACAAATTCTTGAAATGCAGCAATCGCATCTTGTGTAATTGTTTGATCCAATCGCGTATCAGGCGAATCAAGATAATAACAATAACCAATCATAAATTTAGAATCTATTGTAAACTTACCTTTTGGATAGGTCTTTACATAGGTTTTAAAATACTCTACGGCTGTTAAATTATCTTTTTGACCAAGATAACAATTTGCCAAATAATTCAGAATTAGCTCCGAAGTTTCTGTGCCTTTGTAATAACTGGTCACCTCATCGAACAAAGTTGTTGCTCGCATAAAGTCTTTCTTTTCAAAATACTCTACTGCCTTTTTATATTTAAAATCAGGATCAGTACTTTTCAGAATTTTCTGATATTCACCACATGAGGTAAATACAGCAATTGCGAACAGAAGAATAAGCGTTTTTTGTTTCATACGTAAAATTCGGACTGCAAAAGTAATTAATATATTGGTAATAAAAAAATAAATCACGTTTTTTAGAGCATTTGCCCCTTATAAAGCAATAAAAAATAATAACTTAGCACTTAGTTGGCTAAATACTTTTTAAAACCGTCGGTGTATACCACTTGAAATTTACCCTGCTCATCAGCGTAAATTAAATAACAATCCATTTCGGGCATTCGTTTACAAAGTGCCATGGCACTGTCTTTACCCATTACCATAAACGCAGTAGCATAAGCATCAGCGGTGGTACAATTATCGGCTACAACAGTAGCACTAAGCAAACTATGGTCCACAGGTCTACCTGAAATAGGGTTTATGGTGTGAGCATATTTTTTACCATCTTTAAAATAAAATTGACGATAATTTCCCGATGTAGTAATACCTTTATTACTGATACTTACAATTGTTTGCAACTCACCATTTTCGTTTACTGGATCATCTACAGGCTTATCAATGCCTATTTGCCAATTTTTACCTTTTGGATTTTTACCTTTGCAGACTATCTCACCACCAATATCAATCATATAATTTTCACATCCATTTTCTTCGAATAAAGCAGCAACCAAATCGGCTGAATAACCCTGCGCTATTGCACTAGCATCCAACATAATGTTGGGGTTACTTTTTATCAACTGATGCTCAACTAATTTAATTTTATTATAACCGATAAGAGGCATTAATTCAGCTATATTTGGCTCTTTTATTCTTTCTTGATTCCCAAAACCAAATCCCCATGCATTCACTAATGGTGCCACTGTTATATCAAATGCACCATTTGTTTTAATCGAAACTTCTTGTGCAGCCTCAAACATATTTTCGAAATACAAATCAGTGTCAGTTGACTGATTTTTGTTTATTTTCGAAATTACAGAATTGGGATTATAAGTCGATAACGAACGGTCGAAGCGCATAAAAAAAGAATCGATCTCAACTTGCAAATCCTTTCCGTCAGGCTGCAAATAGGTTGCTGAGTAATAGGTTCCTTGTGCCTTACCTTCATTGTGGATATAATCAACCGATTTTTTTGATTGTTTAGCACACGAAGCAAAAAGCAAAACACTGAACACAAAAAAAGATACCCGTATAGAATTCTTCATTTTTAAAAATTAAATTGTAAATGTCAATCTACGTCCACGAACATTTTCATTAATCACACCTTCGTCATACACCAAATTTCCATTTACCCATGTTTTAAGAACAGTATGATCAAAAGTTGTTCCCTCAAAAGGCGACCAACCACAAAAATAAAGTAAATTTTCGGTGGCGACAGTCGTACTTTGAGCAGGATCAAGCAAAACTAAATCGGCAAAATAACCTGGACGAATATATCCTCGCTTTTCAACTCGGTAAAGTTCGGCAGGAGCATGACACATTTTCTCGACCACTTTTTCGTAGCTAAAAACACCATTTTTGGCCATTTGCAACATAGCCACAAGTGCATGTTGAATCAATGGGCCACCCGATGCAGCCTTTAAACAGTTGCCTTCTTTCTCTCGCATTAAATGCGGTGCGTGATCGGTAGCAACCACATCGATACGACCGTTATTTAATGCATCAATAAGAGCTAAACGATCATTTTCTGATTTAATTGCCGGATTCCATTTGATTCGATTACCATATTTTGCATAATCTTTATCCGAGAACCAAAGATGGTGCACACACACTTCAGAAGTAATTTTTTTATCTTTTAATGGAAGTGAATTTCCAAACAAGGCCATTTCTTTTGCAGATGAGATATGTAGCACATGTAAACGCGCGTTGTACTTTGTAGCTAAATCGACTGCAAATGACGACGAGCGATAACAAGCTTCGTCGTTACGGATAAGTGGATGAAAAGCAATTGGCAAATCATCGCCATGAAGGGCTTTATAATGCGCTTTATTCGCTTGTATTGTTGCTTCGTCCTCGCAGTGTGTAGCGATAAGCATTGGTATTTCTTTAAAAATACCACTCAAAGTTTCGGTGTTATCAACCAACATATTACCCGTAGACGACCCCATAAAAACCTTCACACCACATACTTGTTGCGGGTTAATTTTACGAAGTTCCTCCAAGTTGCTATTAGTGGCACCCATATAAAAGGAGTAATTTGCGAACGACCTCTCCGACCCAATAGTATATTTATCTTCGAGAGCCTCAATTGTGGTAGTTAGAGGCATCGTATTAGGCATTTCCATAAATGAGGTTACACCTCCAGCAACTGCTGCACGTGATTCACTATGGATATTTCCTTTATGCGTTAAACCTGGCTCACGAAAATGTACCTGATCGTCAATTGCACCTGGAAGCAAAAACTTACCTGTAGCATCTACAACTGTATCGGCGACGATATTTTCATCAATCTGATCTCCTTCAAAAACAGATTTTATTATCTCGTTTTCAACAAGTACCGAACCAGCAAACGTTCGGTTTTCATTTATAATAGTCGCATTTTTTATTAAAATAACACTCATTTTGATAGTTGTAAATTAGCTATTTAATACAAAAACTCAAATTTATTTTTGTGGATACTTTTTAAAAAAGCTATTTAGTTTCAATTGAATCACCCCTAAAAAAGCTTCACTAAAAATACCACCACTCATTTTGGAAGTACCTAATTCACGGTTTACGAAAATAATAGGCACTTCTTGTAATTTAAACCCACATTTAAAAGCTGTAAACTTCATTTCAACTTGAAAAGCATAACCTTTAAATTTAATTTGATCTAAATTTACGGTTCGAAGTACGTTTGCACGAAAACATTTAAAACCAGCTGTTGTATCAGCTATTTTCATGCCTAAAACAAAGCGTACATATTTCGACGCAAAATACGACATAAGCACCCGCCCCATTGGCCAATTCACAACATTTACACCACTCACATAGCGTGACCCGATGGCCACATCAGCACCTTGCTCCGAACAGGCTTTGTAAAGCTTAAGTAAATCGGATGGATTGTGCGAAAAATCAGCATCCATCTCAAACACATAATCGTACGAATGCTCTAGAGCCCATTTAAAACCTGCAATATAAGCTGTTCCTAACCCCAACTTACCCTTCCGTTCAACCATAAATAACTTATTAGCAAACTCAGTTTGCAGCTTTTTTACAATTGCAGCTGTCCCATCAGGTGAGCCGTCCTCGATAATCAGTACATGAAAAGTTAACGGAAGGTTAAAAACAGCGCGAATAATATTCTCGATATTCTCTTTTTCGTTGTAAGTAGGAATTATAACTAGTTTCGAATCCATTTTTATGGTAAATAATTGGTAATTATTCAAATATATATAACTCAGATGGTGTAAATCGATTTAAGACAACCAATTTCACATCCGTATCAATTTGTATGTTTTGCTCCTCCATCAAACTCTGAACTGTTTCGTAGGCAATATTGGGCATATTATTTTCACGACTTAAATGGCATAAAAAAACATATTGCAATTTCGGATTGTAATTCTGTGCCAAAAATTTACCACATTGAAAATTACTCAAATGTCCTGTATCTGCTTTTATTCTATTCTTTAAATAAGTTGGATAAGTACCTTGATCAAGCATCATTTCATCGTAATTAGCCTCAAAAACCATATAATCGGCAGCTTTTAAATGCTCACTTGCTTCGGGTCCAACATATCCTAAATCGGTTGCAAAAACAAATCGTTTATCAGCGTATTCAATCGTATACCCTACATTATCAGTTGCATCGTGCGATACAGGAAAAGGTGTTATTGTAAAATCATTTAGCTTAAATGGCTTTTCTTTTTCGATAACTCGCTTGCTTTGAAATAATTTTTCGGTCACACAATAGCTTTTATGTATGCCATGATGCACCATGTAAGGCGCATAAATCGGAATATTGTATTTTTCACCAAGTACTCCTACCGACTTAATGTGGTCGGCATGATCGTGTGTAACAAACACACCCAAAATATTTTCAAAATCTAAACCGATAGCTCTTAAACACTTACGAATAGTTTTTACACCTATTCCCGCATCAATTAAAATACCACCTTGGGCATTTCCAATAAAATAACAATTCCCGCTACTCCCGCTTGCAAAACTCTGAAAGCGTAATTTCTCCATTTTTTTTCAACTTTTTATAATCCACAAAATTACAAATTTAATATGTACTTTCCACATCGTCATTCGGAAATAACGTTAAGCACTTAACTTTATATCCATAAAATTGTATAATTTAATTTTGAACAATAAAAATCAGAAATGACAAATGTAGCCTTAACTGCATGTAAAAACGCCAAGAATGTATGTCGAAATTTGCACAAACAAATTCCTTTTGTTATTTACTTCTTCAGCATTTTAAGCTTCAAGCCCGTTTGAGATAGGCCTTGGGCAATGGAATTAGCCCCAATTTGCTCAAAAGCATTCAGCACAATTTGTGCGCAAGCACGAGCATCATCGCCAGCACGATGGTGTTGAAACTGGATGTTATGAAAATCGCACAAAGCACCTAGCGAATGGCTTGGAAGCTCTTTCCATACTTTGCGCGAAAGGCTTACACTGCAAAAATACTCAATCCAGGGCACAGCTAGGTCGTAATGAGCTAATGCAGCTCGTAGCACACCCATATCAAAAGCTGCATTGTGTGCTACTACCACTTGATCGTCGAGATATGGTCGTAATTCGCTCCACAACTCTTCGAATGTAGCTTCGTTTACTAAATCAGTTACGCTAATACCATGCACACGCTCATTCCAAGGATTCATATACGGGAAACAAGCTGGCTTAATCAACCATGATTTTGATTCTACAATAACCCCTTCCCTTACAAGCGAAAGCCCAATTTCGCAAGGAAATTGGGCATGTGCTGTTTCAAAATCTATAGCTGTAAAATTCATATACAAAGTTAGAAATAAGAAGTTAAACCATCAACACCTCTTACACCACATCACTAAACCTGAGTAAATGCTCACTCCCCTCTCTCAAGGGAGAGGGGCCGGGGGTGAGGTCACATCACATCAACACATCATCACATTAAACTTCAATAGATTGTATTTCAACTAACAACTCGTCTTTCATTACCGATTGACCGGGCTGAACTTTAATTTTACGTATCACACCGTTGCAATTCGCCGAAATTTCGTTTTGCATCTTCATAGCTTCTAACGTTAATATCGGATCGCCAGCATTCACTAAATCGCCTTCCGACAAAAAGATATCAACAATTTTACCTGGCATTGGAGCTGCAATATTGTTATCATCAATTTTATTAGCATCGCTGTTTATCATTCCACGACGAATGTACGAGAATATCGATTCGATACTGTATTTATATTCTACCCCATTGACTTTAACAATGGCCTTATTTTGATCACGCGATACAAGTTCACAATGAAATTTTTTACCTTTCCACTCAAATGTATAATCAAAATCGCCTTGCTCCACGAAGTCAATATCCATTTCGGCACCATTAATTGCCGGTTTTGACTCTTTAGGAATAAACAATTTATAGCGTTTACCATTTTCGCGTACCGCAATAAAAAGGCGAGAGGCATCGCGATTATAGATATAGGATGTTCCCATTTAATTAGTTGTTTTTTGATTAATAATTTTCCACACTAAACGATTAATAATTCAATCGTTTGTTTAGAACCCACACATTCAAACGGTCGCTTTTGTACCAAGGAATATCCGACGATAATTGAAGATACTCCTGAGCATACATAATGGTTGCTGCTAAAGCACCAATCATTTCATCATCCTCATTTTCGAGCATATCGGGTGTAAAAACCTGATCGACCCACCGAGTAGTATAGGTAGCATCGACAAAAGCTGGATGTTGAAGTACAACGCGACAAAATGGAACTGTTGTTTTAAGCCCATTGAGTACAAAGTTATTTAAAGCATCAAGCGTATTTGCAATACAATCGGCTCTATCAGTACCTGTAACAATGATTTTCGCAACCATCGAATCGAAGTATGGTGTAACAACAGCACCACTCTGAACCCCTGTTTCGATACGAATATTATCACCACTAGGGAAAGAAATTTGGTCAATTAAACCCGTTTGAGGGCTAAATCGGTTTTGTGGATCTTCGGTATTTACACGTATTTCCATTGCCCATCCCGTAATTTTTATATCTTCTTGCTTGAGCGTAAGGTGCTCACCTAGAGCAACACGTATTTGCCAATCAACCAAGTCGACACCTGTAACCTGCTCGGTAACTGGATGTTCAACCTGAATACGCGTATTCATTTCCATGAAATAGTACGAACCATCTTCGTCCATAATGAACTCAATTGTCCCAGCAGAATAGTAGCCAATGGCTTTGGCAAAACGAACTGCCATTTCGCCCATCTCAGCTCTTTTTTGAGGGTTTACACTTGCTGAGGGAGCTTCCTCAACAATTTTTTGGTGTTTACGCTGCAACGAACATTCGCGCTCACCCAAGTGCACCACATTACCATGTTTATCGCCCATTATTTGAAACTCCAAGTGTTTGGGGTTTTGCAAATACTTTTCAATAAACATATCGCCATTTCCAAAGGCTGCAAGTGCCTCATCAGATGCCGATTTAAAATTGCGCTCAATGGTTTCGGGCTTTTCAACAATACGCATTCCACGTCCACCACCACCTGCGGAGGCTTTCAAAATAACAGGATAGCCAATTCGGTCTGCAAATTCTTTCGCTACTTGAGCGTCACGAACAGGGCCGTCGCTACCAGGCACTAAAGGTAAACCAGCTTCGATAGCCATACTTTTAGCAACTGTTTTTAAACCCATATCACGTATCAACTGCGCTGATGGACCGATAAAATTTAAACCTTTGTCGGTACAAAGCTGTGCAAAATCAGGATTTTCGGATAAAAAACCATATCCTGGGTGAATTAAATCTATATTATTTTCAAGAGCTAATTGCACAATACGCTCCGCATCCAAAAAAATGGCTTTATCGTTGTGAGCATCTCTTGCTGGTATTACCTCATCAGCATAGCTCAAATACAGTGCTTCGGGCTCTCTATCGCTTTGAAAAACCACAGCAACCATCCCAAGCTTATGAGCAGCACGGATAATGCGGATTGCAATTTCGCTTCTATTTGCTATTAAAAGTCTTTTTTTCATTCTAAATATATTACTTTAAAAAAACCATACATACTTTCAACCTTATAACTTTACAAACATTACAATGGTATACTTCCGTGTTTACGGGCAGGTTTTTGATACTGTTTATTTGATAAAATGTCAAATGCAGTGATTAAAATTTCACGAGTTTTAGATGGCATAATAACCTCATCGATCAAGCCTAACTCTTCGGCTTTGTATGGGTTTGCCACTTCCTCTTTGTATTTCTCTGTGAGAATTTTTTCCATCTCAGCTTTATTCTCAGCCTTTGCCAAATCGTGTTTATTCACAATTTTAATAGCTCCAGCAGGTCCCATTACAGCAATCTCAGCTGTAGGCCATGCAAAGTTAAAGTCACCACCTGTATTTTTACTGCTCATAACAATGTATGCTCCACCGTACGCTTTACGTGTGATGATGGTAATTTTTGGTACTGTGGCTTCGCAAAAAGCATACAATAGTTTAGCACCATTACGAATAATTCCGTTGTGCTCTTGTTCAATACCTGGTAAAAATCCAGGAACATCCTCTAATATCAACAAAGGAATATTAAATGCGTCGCAAAAACGCACAAAACGTGCTCCTTTTACACTTGCGTTAATATCCAAGGTTCCTGCCATAACTTTCGGCTGATTAGCTACGATACCAATGGTCTTACCATTCAGACGCGCAAAGCCAACTAAAATATTTTGAGCATATTTTTCATGAACTTCAAAAAAAGAATCTTTATCAACAAGAATGTTGATTACTTCTTTCATATCGTACGGACGATTTGGATCATCCGGAATAATCTTATTTAAATACTCCTGACGAGTATTATATACATTGACAATATTCGATACAGGTAAAGTATCATAATTATTCGATGGGATATACGACAATAATTTACGAATCAAAAGGATGGTATGCTCCTCATCGTCGGAAACAAATTGAGCGACACCACTTTTTTGAGCATGCACGTTACCACCACCAAGGCCTTCCATGTCAATTTCTTCGTTCAACACTTCGCGAACCACATCAGGGCCTGTTACAAACATGTAAGATGTTTGATTTGCCATGAATACAAAATCGGTGAGCGCAGGCGAATATACCGCACCGCCAGCAGCTGGTCCTAAAATAGCAGATATCTGAGGTATAATACCCGACGACTGTACATTATTTTTAAAAATAGTAGCATATGCCGAAAGGCTCTTTACACCTTCCTGAATTCGAGCTCCTCCTGAGTCCATTAATCCGACAATAGGTGCTCCAAGTTTAAGTGCCATTTCCTGCACTTTGGCAATTTTCATTCCGTGAGCATAACCAAGTGACCCACCAAGCACCGTAAAATCTTGTGCATAGGCAAAAACACTACGGCCTTGTACCAAGCCGCGTCCTACCACTACACCATCGCCAAAATTGGTCTGACGGCTACTTATAGGATTTTGCGATGGCGCCACAAACGAGTCTAGCTCAAAAAAAGTACCCTCATCAAACAGAATGTTCAATCGTTCACGAGCTGTAAGCTTTCCCTTCAAATGCTGTTTGTGAGCAGCATTATATTCCATTTCCTGCAATGCCTTTAGGCGCTGCTCAAATACTTTGTTTTTATTCATTAGTCATAAAAAATTATGTGCAACCTTACTTTAACAATAAAGCTTCAAAATCGTTCAGTTATTTAAAAGATAAAAAACTGCTATTAACTGCACAAAAATAACACTTATGTGCAGCCTATGCAAATCAATTTTTATCTCGAAAAAATTCATTTTAGTAATAAAATTTCATCTATTTGCTGTTCAACATATTAACCTGTTGATAACTTTTTATTCGTATCGAATAATTTTGGCAGGCGAGATTTTGGAAATTAAATACGAAGGCCCAATCATCATTAATATTGATGCCATAAAAGTGCCAATATTTAATAGTAAAATTGCAGTCCAATTAAAGAGCACAGGCACATATGCCACATAATAAGCCTCCGCATCGAGCGGTATAATTCTAAAAAAATACTGTAGAGCACAAAACAAAATGCCAATAATATTACCCCAAAGCATGCCTTTGCCTATCAAAAACATCGCATAATATAAAAACACTTTGCGTACCGACCAATTGGTTGCACCTATCGATTTTAGGATTCCTATCATGTTTGCCCGTTCTAAAATAAGGATAAGCAAACCCGAAATCATATTAAAACCAGCTACAGCAAGCATTAAAGCTAAAATAACCCACACATTAATATCCAATAGTTCCAACCAACCAAACATTTGCGGATACAAATCTTTGATAGTTTGAATATAATAAAGCTGATTTGAACCCTTGATGTGTGCATTTGCAATTTGTTGCAAAGCATCATTAACAGATTCCTGCTTTTCAAAATCGTTTAAAACTACCTCATATCCACTATACTGATCGGCATTCCAAGCATTTAAACGTTGTAAGTGACGGATATCAGTTATAATAAATAGCTTATCGAATTCAGCAAAATTAGTTGAATAAATACCTGAAATGGTAAACTTACGAGCCTTTACTTGATCCTTGATAAAGTAAGTATAAAAACTATCTCCAGCCTTCAGTTTTAATAAACTTGCTAAGTCTTTAGATATGATAATTTCATTGCGCATGCTATCCGTTATGTTCAACACACTTCCGGCCACCATACCCGATTCAAAAAAACTCCAATCGTAACTCGCATCAACCCCCTTTAAAACTATCCCCTGAAAATCGTCATCTGTTTTTATAATACCTGGTTTTGTTGCATATGGATGAACCGACTTAACGCCAGCTTCACTTTTCACATCCTTAAAAAAAGATGAATCATACTGTATAGGTTCCGTTTCAAAGGTATTATTACTATCGTAATTACTAATGCGTATATGTCCACCAAATCCAACTACCTTATTACGAACCTCCTGTTTAAAGCCAATAACAACAGCAATAGCAATAATCATCACCGCCATTCCCAATGCAATGGCAATAATCGCTATACGCACAGCAGGACGGGAAACATTCTTCCTGCCCTGCTGAAAATGGATACGTTTTGCTAAAAAATATTCTACAGACATTTATAAGAAGTTTACAGTTTGCAGTCTTTAGTTTGCAGTATTATACTATGTAGTTTCAATAACACGTGATTCAGAAAGAGTATCACTAATTCTATTAACTCTTTCATCATCAAATCATCACATCACCACATCATCACATCATTTCCTCCCTGGATACACCTCCAACGCTTTCTGAAGCACAATTAACGCATGTTTCAAATCGTCTTTATCAAGTACATATGCTATTCTCACTTCATCTTTTCCCATACCGTCAATGGTATAGAAGCCAGATGCTGGAGCCATCATTACCGTATGCCCTTCGTACTCAAAATCCGATAAAAGCCAAGCACAAAACTTATCAGCATCGTCAATTGGTAAACGTGCAACTGTATAAAAAGCACCCATCGGAATAGGTGAATAAACACCCGGAATACGGTTCAAGCCATCAATTAAAAACTTACGACGCTCCACATACTCATTGTAAGTATCGAGCATATAATCTTTCGATGCATCCATAGCTGCTTCCGAAGCAATTTGCCCCAACAATGGTGGACTCAAACGCGCTTGACAAAACTTCATAATATTTTTCTTAACCTCCGCATTCTTGGTCACAATGGCACCAATTCGCACACCAGTCATACTATATCGTTTTGATACAGAATCAATCAACACCACATTTTCCTCTATACCATCCAAATGAAAAGCCGAAATATAAGGGGCACCCGTATAGCAAAACTCACGATAAACCTCATCAGAAAACAAGTATAAATCGTATTTTTTTACGAGGTCGCGAATTTTATTCATCTCGGCACGCGTATACAAATAACCTGTCGGATTGTTCGGGTTGCAGATCAAGATACCCTTTGTTTTAGGTGTAATAAGTTCTTCAAATCGATCAACATGCGGAAGAGCAAAACCTTCTTCAATAGTCGACACAACAGGTTTAACCACAGCACCAGCAGCAATCGCAAAAGCCGTATAATTCGCATAAGCTGGTTCAGGTACAATTATCTCATCACCTGGATCAAGACAACTCATAAAAGCAAAATTCACAGCTTCCGATCCACCGGTAGTAATAATTATATCCTGCTCTGTAACATCAATATTAAACGAATGATAATAAGCAGCCAATTTCGATTTCAGACTCTTAATACCATCGCTCGGACTATATTCAAGCACCGTACGATCAATATTTCGAATAGCATCAAGCGCCTCCTGCGGCGTCTTTAAATCGGGTTGACCAATATTAAGATGATACACTTTAATTCCACGAGCCTTAGCCTTGTCCGACAAAGGCACCAATTTACGAATAGGCGATTCGGGCATAGCCTTACCGCGTTGTGATGTTTGAGGCATTTTTGAAGTTTATTAGTTCTGTTTCTACACCTAAAAAAAAATACATTTATTATAGTCTGACACTTAATATGCACATCAGCTTTTAAAACAGCACACAAAAGTAATCAAATTTAACCATATTATAAACTGTAGAAAACAAAAAAAGTCCTGCACCATTTTCGCCGATGCAGGACTAATATATATTTAATACAATGCAATTAGCACAAATACTATTCAATCATATTATGAAACACATTTTGCACATCCTCATCGTCTTCAATTTTATCCAACAACTTAGTAACCTGCGCTTTCTGCTCCTCCGTAAGCTCTTTCATATCGTTCGGGATACGTTCAAATTCCGCACTAAAAATCTCAAAACCATTCTCTTCCAAGTACTTTTGAATCATCGAGTACGACTGAAACTCACCATACAACACAATTGAATCCTCATCCTCAACCAATTCATCCACACCAAAATCAATCAATTCAAGCTCTAAATCATCAATCGACACACCCTCTTTAGCAGCAATTTTAAACACACACTTATGGTCAAACAAAAACTGCAAACAACCACTCGTACCAAGCGATCCCCCATGTCGAGTTAAATAACTACGAATATTCGCAACCGTACGAGTCGGATTATCAGTAGCCGTTTCAATCACAATAGCAATACCATTCGGGCCATAACCCTCATACACCATCTCTTTGTAATCCGCCTCATCCTTCGAAATCGCCTTTTTAATAGCACGTTCCACATTCTCCTTAGGCATGTTCTCCTTTTTCGACTGCTGTACAAGCACCCTCAAACGAGGATTCGTATCCACCTCCGGACCACCCTCACGAACAGCAATAGTAATTTGTTTACCCAATTTAGTAAATACGCGGGCCATATTACCCCAACGCTTCATTTTTGTCGCTTTACGATATTCAAACGCTCTTCCCATGATTATTTTATGTTTTCTCTATTAAGTACAATAGTTTTATTTTCGGAATACAAAAGTATTAAAATACAACCATAAAACCATAAACTATACCATAATAAATATAAATAACCACCAATTTCCTATCAAAATATCATTTTATCAATACTAAAAGCAAAATCCAAGCCTCCTCACAATTCAATATTTCAAATCAAACCACCACTACCCCACAAATATAGCATTCTCAAGACATCAAATTTTTGTAAAAAAAAAGTCCCGACTACATGACTGTAATCAGGACTTTTTAAAAACGGCAGCTATCTACTCTCCCACCTTTCGGCAGTACCATCGACGTTATTGGGCTTAACTTCTCTGTTCGGAATGGGA